>ERZ791737.412-NODE-412-length-38283-cov-99.056241_pt1 | contig 38283 bp, 27 predicted proteins | sample MGYA00510042_ERZ791737 | MGnify/ENA primary metagenome ERZ791737 (study PRJEB30046, sample SAMN00791965) | human gut metagenome | study: EMG produced TPA metagenomics assembly of the A metagenome-wide association study of gut microbiota in type 2... | reverse complement strand
CAATTAAATCTTAATTTTTTTTAGTGGACACGTGTGGATTGAATCTGCCCGATAACATCCAAATAGTGTATTCTCGGATGCATTCGGGCGGATTCAATCCGCCCCTACAGTGGTATCTAAAGCGGGAAACCTAAAAAGAATATCCTAATGATAACCAAAATGTATTCCGCACAGGACAATCATTTCCAGCAAACAACCAAGCGAAGTCTAAATGAGCACCTTTATACTTCACTCCGGCACCGGCTGTAGCATAACTATTGTCCCCTTTCTCCTTGTCGCCGTAATGATAACCGCCACGCAGCATAAAATGCTCCATCAGAATATATTCAGCTCCTGCACTCACATTCAAAGCCTGCACATCATCCGGTGCCAGCCTGTAACCAAGATCCGCGGTTACTATCAGCCTATGCATCTGCGAAAAAGGCAAATCCGTAGCTCCACCCACCTTAACCATAGCAGGCAAAGCCTCCTTGGAAGTCAGATACTTTATTTTGGGTCCTAAATTGCTTGCCTGTAGTCCAACAGACCAATTTGCACCGTCCATGCCATTCATTTCCTGTTTATATAAAACTCCTAAATCAAAAGCGACCGAACTCGCCCCATCATTATTGCCTACCTTCCCCATATCCGAATAAAGATATTTAAAGGTAGCGGACACAGCCAAATTCTTCACAACTTCATAAGCATAACCCGCCTCTACAGCCATCTCCTTAGGATGAATAGCCGAAGCGCCTTCTTCAATACCCTCTATTTTAGGATAACCGAAATAACGGAATCCCACCAATATGGCATTACGCTTATTCAACTTATAAAAACCACCCAGACTATGTAGTGAGAATCCGGATTCATAATCGCGCATCCAGGGAGAATAGGTATAAGTAACCCCTCCTTTGCCGGTATGATCCAGCAATGAGGTAGCCCCATTATGGAAAATAGCATTATCGCTTCCCGTGAGAGCCACTCCGGTTCCTCCCATTGCCGCACTACGTGCATCGGTTGGTATAGTAAGATAGTTTGCAGCTCCGGTATTGACAGGTTCCAAATCATCCTGTCCATAAGTATGGATAACTGCTGCCCCTGATAGAATTAAATATAATAATATCCTTTTCATGTCCTCTGCTTTATTTCGTTAGGTATCTAGTATTTTATAAACTTCTCTTTTACTTCTACGCCATTGCATTCATATACCAATATGTAATATCCGGCAGAGAGTTTAGAAATATCAACTGAATGCAAAGTAAGTGCTTCAAGCGTTATGCGTTGGCTAAGTACTTTGTTCCCTATGCTATTATATAAAACCAATTTCCCTTCACCTGCCAAGCCACTATTTACACTAAAGACCAATGTATTATCAGTTATCTGATTCGACTTCAAAGTGAAAGGACGAAGACTGGAAACATCTATATTCAGAGCTGCTGTAGCATCAACTCCTCCATGTCCCAACTGCCCGGTGTAGCCGGGATTGTATTTATCCAGATCGTATGCGCTTTCATATAATATTTCTTTCAGCTTATTGGGAGTAAATCCTTTCTTGCCTACTCCATACTTTTCGATGACCAGGGCTGCAACGCCACTTACCAACGGACATGCCATAGAAGTACCTGACCGATATTCATAATAACCAGACGATTTGATGGTGGTACTCCATATTTCTCCACGACCCGATACATTAGATCCGCCGGGAGCCGAGATATCCATATAACTACCATAGTTTGAATAAGATGCTTTCTTATAGTCGGCGGTGATGGCAGCTACGGCAACCACTTCTTCATAGTCGGCTGGCGCTGCGGTACGCGGATTGGAAGTATTATTATTTCCTGATGCAAAGAATACGATTCCCCCTTTCATGGGACTTCCTTCCAGTTGCTCTCCATTATTATCGCATCCGGCATATTTTATAAAATAATCTATGGCAGCTTTATGAGTGGGATCAATATAGGAATACTGCTTTGTATCAGCAGCATACCCCCAACTATTCTGGCTGATGACAGCTCCGTTATCGGCTCCGTACTTGATGGCTGCTCCTATATCATTGGCTATATCATCGCCGAATCCATTATGCTTCAGGATCTGGCAACTCATCAGCTTCACGCCGCTATCCGGTGTACCATTTCCTCCTGCAATACTGGATATTCCGACACCATTATTATTGGTTGCCCCTATGGTTCCCGCCACATGAGTGCCGTGGCGGTGACCTACGATGGTAGCATTATGATCTACAAAGTTATAGCCATGCACATCATCAGTATATCCGTTGCCATCATCATCAATTTCATTATCGGGAATCTCATTCGGGTTTGTCCATAGATTATCCTGCAAATCGGGATGATCCGGGGCAATACCACCATCCACTACAGAAACAATGATATCAGGGTGTCCATTATATTGTTTCCATACATCAAGCAAGCGAATATCCGCTCCTGCCTCTTGCCAGGTTTCCGTGCCGGGATTATTAAAATACCACTGTTTGGAATGTTCGGGGTCATTGAATAACCATTCTCCTGCCCGTGCACCATAGACGGCCCATACTGTTTCTTCATTTGCAGCAGTAGACACCACCTTAGGGATAGGGACAGCCAGTTCTATATCATCCAAAATGGAAACTTCCGTTGCAGCACGGGTGGCAGGGGTATCTTTTGAGAACCATACATTATACCACAAATGCAAACCTTCCTTGCGGGTACGTTCTTCATATTTTCCGGCATAAGGAAAGGTACGCTCCATGCGTGTAATTTTCAGAGTGGAAGCAGAACGGTCTAATGCTTTGACTCCCGTTGTTACGGTATTTCCTACGCTTCTTACACTCACTCCCCCTACCGGTTCTTCCTTCAGCTTCACGCGTATGCAACCCTGAAGCACATCTTCATCTGATAAATCAAATATGGATTGAATCTTTCCGGTTTCATCCGGAGTGGACACTATATCTTCGTGCTGGCAAGCACCCAATAGCATAGTAGCCAGAAAAAATAGAATCGTTTTCTTCATTATAATACTCTGCTTATAAATGGAACTTATAGTTTGGTTCACAAATATAGAGTATTTTCTACTATATCGTAGCATTTCAACAGAGTTTTAATCTGTTACTCAGCATTATGCGTAATTCAAGAGATTAATGAGGAACTGAGAAAGCCTTAAATCATTTCTCTTTTCTTCATTTCTTCTGCTGCTATTTCCAATTCCTGATACCATTCTTCGCCAAACTTCCGTATCAATGGTTCTTTCAAAAACTTATAAACAGGCAAGTTCTCTTTTTCGCCCAACAGCACAGCAGCCTTGCAAACATCCCAACGATGATAATTCACAGCCTTGTATGGACCATAATCACCTACACGAATGGGATATAAATGACAGGAAACAGGCTTATAGAAATCTGTTTTGCCTGCACGATACGCTTTTTCTATGGCACAATAACAGTAACCTTTCTCATCATAGCAGGTAAATACACAGTCTTTATGGTTTACGATAGAGGTCACCAAGTCACCTTCTTCATCCGTATAAACAACTCCTTGCTTATCTATAACGGCACGCGCCTCCGGCGAAAGTTCATCCCATATAACAGGGAGTACTTCTTCCAGCTTCTCTACCTCGTCCAATTCTACCGGTGCTCCGGCATCCCCTTCTATGCAACATTCACCTTTGCAAGCATCCAAATTACAAAGAAATTTCTCACGAAACACATCGAAAGAAACTACTACATCCTCTATCTGTATCATCTTTATTAAATTAAAATGTCATTCCGCACAAAGTGAAGAACCTGTTAGCATCTTACTAGGTGTACACAGATTCTTCGCCTTGCTCAGAATGACAAATGGTAAATTTATATCAAATAATAAATTACTTAATCAGATCCTTCCCTGTCATGTCAGCAGGCTGAGCCATGCCCAAAATATGCAGGATAGAAGGAGCAACGTCTGCCAATACACCATTTTCCACTTTTGCAGCCTTATTTTCTGTTACATATACAAAAGGAACAGGATTCAAAGAGTGAGCAGTGTTAGGAGTACCGTCCTCATTCAGAGCATGATCGGCATTACCGTGGTCGGCAATGATAATTACTTCATAATCGTTTGCCTTAGCAGCTTCTACCGTGTCTTTTACGCATTCGTCAATAGCCTTTACTGCTTTTTCAATTGCTTCATAGATACCGGTATGCCCCACCATGTCACCGTTAGCATAGTTCACAACGATGAAATCGAACTTCTGAGTCTTGATAGCTTCTACCAATTTATCTTTTACTTCGTAAGCACTCATTTCCGGCTTCAGGTCATAAGTGGCAACTTTGGGAGACGGAACCAAAATACGTTCTTCGGCATCATACGGAGTTTCGCGACCACCGTTGAAGAAGAAAGTAACGTGAGCATATTTTTCAGTTTCTGCAATGTGCAACTGAGTCTTGCCGTTAGCAGCCAAGTACTCGCCTAATGTATTCTGAACATTTTCCTTGTCGAACAAGATGTGAACACCCTTGAATGATGCATCATACGGAGTCATGCAATAGAACTGCAAGCCCGGAATGGTATGCATACCCTGTTCGGGCATATCCTGCTGAGTCAATACTACGGTCAATTCTTTAGCACGGTCGTTACGATAGTTGAAGAAGATCACAACGTCACCTTCTTTGATAGTACCGTCTACTGTAGAGTTATGGATCGGTTTGATAAATTCGTCTGTAACACCTTCATCATAAGATTCCTGCATAGCCTGAACCATATCGGTAGCCTGCTTTCCTTCGCCATTCACCAATAGATCATAACCTACCTTTACGCGTTCCCAACGCTTGTCGCGGTCCATTGCATAGAAACGGCCTACGATAGAAGCAATCTTACCGGCTGACTGTTCGCAATGTGCAGTCAGTTGTTCAATGAATCCTTTACCACTTTTCGGGTCAGTATCACGACCATCCATAAAGCAGTGGATAAATGTATTTTCAATGCCGTATTCCTTAGATATATCGCAAAGTTTGAACAAGTGGTCGAATGAACTGTGTACACCACCGTTTGAAGTCAATCCCATAAAGTGAATGTTCTTGCCGTTTTCTTTTGCATAAGAGAAAGCAGAAACGATTTCAGGGTTCTTCATGATGCTGTTGTCAGCACAAGCACGGTTAATCTTTACCAAGTCCTGATAAACGATGCGTCCTGCACCGATATTCAAGTGACCTACTTCAGAGTTACCCATCTGTCCATCGGGCAAACCTACATTTTCACCACTAGCCTGCAACTCAGAGTGCGGATAGCTTGCCAACAGAGAATCCCAGTAAGGAGTGGGAGTGTTAAAGATTACATCGTCTTTACCTTGATCGCCGATACCCCAGCCATCAAGAATCATTAAAAGGGCTTTTTTGCTCATAATCTTATTTTGTTTAAAGTTTATCCTCGCTTTTTACGGGTGCAAAGGTACAAAAAAGCCCTGTCAATAAATCATGTTTCACTTATTTTTTATAGAGGAAGTTCGATGATAAAACGCAGTCCGTCTTTAAATTCCGTATCCCTGCCCAATTTGGCATTCATACGCTCGGCAATCATTTCGCAAACAAACAAAGCAAGATCGGAAGCGCTGGCATTTTCATCCACCTGCACATCAGTTACCGATACTTGTCCTGTGGCTGTCACACAGACAGATGCAGTATGTTTCTCTGCTTCCAACCGGTAAGAAAGCACAATACGCCCCTGCACGGTATTCAAATTGGCATAATTCAACAAATGACCCAATATATATCCTAAATAAGTCTGATTGGTATATGCCACATCATTTTCCTGATTCCCTTCTACCACATATTCTATTTCAGGCTTTAAAGCATATTCTTTGAGTGTTTCCAGTTCTTTGAAACAAAGTGTATGCAGATTGGTCCAGTCCAACGGCAAATGCCCTCCGCAACTATCCAGACGAACTATTTCCTGAATGTTATCCATCATTTTGCCTATCTGGGTGGAATGTTCACTAATGATTTTCAGAAATGTCTTCCTCTCACTCTCCTCCACATCGCTATCCAACAGGAAATCCGAGAAACCTTTTATGGCATTCAGCGGGGTAAAGATCTCATTGCATAAGTTCCGAATGAAAGCATATTTCATTTTCTCACTTTCCTTTAATTGTTCTCCGGCAAGTATCAGTTTATCATTCGTTTCTTTCAGTTCTTTATTCAGCCCCTTCGTCTTACGCAGATAAAAGACCACATACAGAATGGTACAAACAGCTAGAATGAACAGAGTCAGGAACAAGAACATCTGCATCCGGTTCTTCTCTGCCTCCAACGTCTTCTTCTCAATGATCAACTGATCTACATCCTGTCCTATTTTCGCCTCCTTTGCATTGGCTACTTTGTTAGATTCAGCAACTTTCTCCTGCAATTCTTCATACAACCGGTAGGTTTCAAAACCTTCCTTATATAATTTCAAGGTATCACATAGAGCCAATTTCTCTTTCACATATTGGGTAGCATGCTGCTCCATCCCCACACCGCAAAGGTAATCCACCATAGAATCGCAGATAGCCAATGACTTCTGTTTATCTCCCAAAGTAGTATAATAATTATAAGAAGTAAACAAGTACTCATAAGTAGGAGTAAAACTGGCATCTTCCGGGTAAAGACGGTTTAGCTCTACAAACTTCCGGTAATACTTAGCCGCTTCCGCTTTGCCCAAGACGTTAGAAGCACAAGCCAGCATACTATAAGCATTCAAGAAATGGCGTTGGCTTACCAAATAACGCTTCTTGGTTTTCAAGAAATCCCGATACTCCTCCATCATTTTTAAATACCGCAGTCCATACTGCACCCGTATCGTATCCGAAAGCACATTCCCACATATCAGGAAGAAAGAATTAGGACGGAATAACACGGCGGTGCGTATAGGCAGGTTCTCAGTACATTGCAGCACCTGATCCAAGTATTTTACAAGATCGGCCGCCTTCGCCGCATGATCTATCTCAGTCCTGATAGATGCAGATGCCCCCAATAAATAATAATCAGCAGCTTTTTGATACAAAGGTGCGTCTTTATCACTTTTCAGTCGCAACAATGCCTGCGTCAATAAGCTATCTCCCTCTGCATCCTTTTTAAAATAAACCACCCGTGTATCCATTATTGTCTTCATGAATGTCAGCATGTATTTTTTATATTCGCTGTCGGGGAGTACTTTCTCGGCTTCCGCCAAATAATAACGGGCAGTATCTTTTATATCATTATTAACATAGTAACGCAATAGTTCGGTCAGGGCTTCTTCTTTGTAGTATTCATCGCCGGATGCCAAAGCCTCTTTATAAAGTTCTTTTGCCCAATATAAATGTTCAGCGCCCCGGGTGGCATCCATTGAGTTGGTCAAGACTTCCAGTTTTTCCCCTTTGGATAAAGAAGAATTCAAACGCCTTATATCAGCGTCTTTCTTTCCTGTTTGTGCTTGGATAGTGCAAGACAAGATTCCTAGAAACAATGTTAAACAGATGTATTTCATAAAGTGATTATTCTTTTATCATGTATGAAACAAAAGTAGTCAATTGCCAAACAACATCCAATACAAATAATAAAAATATTTTTTCTTTCTGCCCGAAATGCCATCAAAAGTATGATTCCTGTGTTATACAACATACCAATTCATCTTGCTGTTTATGAATAAATTGCATTCCTTTGCATCGGGATGGTTCAGCACAGTTCACCATTCCATGCAAAACCTTTAAAAGCTCATGAAAGTCACCTTTGGACAACAGACCACTAAAGTAAAGCAACTGGCCGATTTAATCAGCCAGGAGATTTCTATGGGTAAATATAAATCAGACTGTGCACTACCCTCTATCAACAATCTGAGCCGCAATTATCAAGTTTCACGCGACACGGTATTCAAAGCATTTATTGACCTGAAAGACCGTGGAATCATAGACTCCACTCCCGGCAAGGGATATTATGTGACCAATAAACGGAAAAACGTCCTGCTGCTACTGGATGAATATTCTCCTTACAAATATTTGCTATACAATAGTTTTATCAAGAACCTGTCTATCAATTATAAGGTCGATTTACTGTTCCACCAGTACAATGAGCGCCTGTTCAACACCATATTGCGCGAATCACTGGGAAGATACAACAAATACATTGTGATGAACTTTGACAATGAAAAGTTATCTCCCCACCTTTATAAGATAGACTCATCCAAGCTGTTGCTGCTGGATTTCGGGAAGTTTGATAAAAAAGACTATTCGTATGTATGCCAGGATTTTGATACTTCCTTTTATAACGCATTGGCCTCACTGAAAGACCGCTTGAAGCAATACCAAAGGCTGATATTACTATTTCCGGAAGATATTAAACACCCGCGCAGCAGTTGCGAATATTTCATCCGGTTCTGTGAAGACCACCATATAGAATCTGCTATCATAGAAAATGCAGACGAAATAAAAGTCCTTCATGGAGAGGCATATATCGCTATCCGTCAGATAGATGTAGTAAGCATCATCAAAAAGAGCAGGGCGGCAGGACTGACTTGCGGAAAAGATTTCGGACTAATCGCTTATAACGACACTCCGGCCTATGAGGTGATAGACCAAGGGATAACCGCATTAAGCATTAACTGGGAGGAACTGGGGCATAAAGCCGCAGAGTTCGTACTGACAGGCAAAGAAATAAAAACCTATCTCCCCACCGAGATACATTTACGAAGTTCATTATAAACTAAATACCTATATTTATATCATGAAAAAGTATCCTAAAATCGGGATTCGTCCCACAATCGACGGCCGCCAGGGCGGTGTTCGCGAAAGCCTTGAAGAAAAGACTATGAATTTGGCAAAAGCTGTTGCCGAACTGATTTCATCTAATTTGAAGAATGGTGACGGAAGTCCCGTAGAATGCGTGATAGCCGACAGCACCATCGGCCGTGTAGGCGAAAGTGCCGCTTGTGCCGAAAAGTTTGAACGCGAAGGCGTAGGAGCTACCATCACCGTAACCAGTTGCTGGTGCTACGGATCTGAAACAATGGATATGAACCCGCATTGGCCCAAGGCTGTATGGGGATTCAACGGAACAGAACGTCCGGGCGCCGTATATCTGGCCGCCGTATTGGCGGGACATGCACAGAAGGGTCTGCCTGCATTCGGCATTTACGGACACGATGTGCAGGATTTGGACGACAACACCATCCCGGCCGATGTAGCCGAAAAACTATTGCGCTTTGCCCGTGCCGCCATGGCCGTTGCCAATATGCGCGGAAAGAGCTACCTTTCTTTCGGTAGTGTCTGCATGGGTATAGCCGGATCTATTGTTGATCCTGATTTCTTCCAGGAATACTTGGGCATTCGCAATGAGAGCGTAGATGAAACCGAAATCCTGCGCCGCATGGAAGAAGGCATTTACGACCACGAAGAATATGCCAAAGCAATGGCTTGGACAGAGAAATACTGCAAGGTGAATGAAGGCGAAGACTTCAAGAACCGTCCCGAAAAGCGTAAGACCCGTGAAGAAAAGGATGCTGACTGGGAATTCATTGTAAAAATGACTATCATCCTGCGCGACTTGATGATAGGTAACCCCAAACTGCGCGAACTGGGATTCAAGGAAGAAGCCATCGGCCACAACGCCATCGCTGCCGGATTCCAGGGACAACGCCAATGGACAGACTGGAAACCGAATGGCGACTTCAGCGAAGCATTGCTCAACACCACTTTTGACTGGAACGGCATCCGTGAAGCATACGTGCTGGCTACCGAAAACGATGCTTGCAACGGCGTTGCCATGCTTTTCGGCCATCTGCTGAGCGGTTGCGGACAGATGTTCTCGGACATCCGTACTTACTGGAGCCCCGAAGCCGTGAAACGCGTTACCGGCAAGGAACTGACCGGAATGGCTCAAAATGGTATCATCCACCTTATCAACTCAGGGGCAACCACCTTGGATGCTACCGGCGAAAGCCACAACGCAGCAGGCGAACCTTGCATGAAACCGAATTGGGAAATGACCGAAGCCGATATGGAAGCTTGCCTGAAAGCAACCACTTGGTATCCGGCAGACCGCGACTACTTCCGCGGCGGAGGTTTTTCTTCCAACTTCTTGTCTAAAGGGGGTATGCCTGTCACTATGATGCGCCTCAACTTGGTAAAGGGCCTCGGCCCGGTATTGCAACTGGCAGAAGGCTGGACAGTGGACATCGATCCCGAAATTCACAACGTGCTGAACATGCGTACAGACCCCACATGGCCTACCACTTGGTTCGTCCCCCGTTTGTGTGACAAACCTGCGTTCCGCGATGTTTACTCAGTAATGAATAACTGGGGAGCCAACCACGGCGCCATCAGCTACGGCCACATCGGACAAGACCTGATTACCCTGGCATCTATGCTCCGCATCCCTGTATGTATGCACAATGTAGAAGATGATAAGATCTTCCGCCCTGCCTCATGGAATGCTTTCGGCATGGATAAGGAAGGTTCCGACTACAGAGCTTGCGCCACTTACGGGCCTATTTACAAATAACACACACTGTGGGGGTGTGTTGAACTATCATTTTGCTGTAGGGGCAGTTTGAATCTGCCCGATAACATTTACCGTATGCATTCGGGCGGATTCAATCCGCCCCTACGGTGAACAATTTAATAGTTACTTTTGACACATCCCCCACAGTTTAACAAATACCTTATTATAATATTACCTTGAATAAAAACAAACCATGAAAGACATCGACCAACCGATTCTGCATAAAGATGGAATCAGCTATGTACTACCTTTTATACTAGTAACCTGCTGCTTTGCCTTGTGGGGATTTGCCAATGACATTACCAATCCGATGGTGAAAGCCTTCTCTAAAATCTTCCGGATGAGCGTCACCGACGGGGCTTTAGTACAAGTTGCCTTTTATGGCGGTTACTTCGCCATGGCCTTTCCGGCAGCTATGTTTATCCGCAAATACTCCTACAAAGCCGGAATCCTGTTAGGACTGGGACTTTATGCCGTGGGAGCCTTATTATTCTTCCCCGCCAAGATGACCGGCAGTTATTATCCCTTCCTACTGGCTTATTTCATCCTTACTTGCGGACTATCCTTCCTCGAAACCAGTTCCAATCCCTATATTCTTTCCATGGGAACAGAAGCTACCGCCACCCGGCGCCTCAACCTGGCACAATCCTTCAATCCGATGGGATCACTGCTGGGCATGTATGTAGCGATGAACTTTATTCAAGCAAAACTTAACCCGATGGACACGGCAGAACGAGCCCAACTCAATCCGATGGACTTTGCAGCGGTCAGAGATGCCGATCTTTCTGTGCTCATTGCACCCTACCTCACCATCGGCATTGTTATTTTCGTCATGCTTCTGGTCATTCGTTTTACCAAGATGCCTAAGAATGGCGACCAGACCCATAGCATCAACTTTGGTCCCACTTTGAAACGTATTTTCTCCATCAGCCATTATCGCGAAGGAGTAGTAGCGCAGTTTTTCTATGTAGGCGCACAAATTATGTGCTGGACTTTCATTATCCAGTATGGCACACGCCTGTTCATGTCTCAGGGCATGGAAGAAAAAGCTGCCGAAGTATTGTCACAGGAATACAACATTGTTGCTATGATTATCTTCTGCATCAGCCGCTTTGTATGTACTTTCATTCTCCGTTACCTCAATCCGGGTAAATTGTTGGCAATACTTGCCATTGCAGGTTGCTGCTTTACGGCAGGAGTTATATTCTTCCAGAATATCTATGGAATGTACTGCCTGGTAGCAGTTTCCGCTTGTATGTCATTGATGTTCCCCACTATTTACGGCATAGCATTGACCGGCTTGGGAGACGATGCCAAGTTTGGAGCAGCCGGACTGATTATGGCTATTCTGGGAGGTTCCATCCTTCCTCCGTTGCAGGCCAGAATCATTGATATGCAGACTATTGGAAGTATGCCGGCAGTGAATCTGTCGTTTATTCTTCCGTTTATCTGTTTTGTGGTGATAACTGTTTATGGGCATCGGTCTTACAGGCGGGGGAAATACTAACCCGTCCTTTCCTTTCTTATAAGCTTTCTTCTTCTAAAGAATAAGCACTTTTGTACTGTCAAGTTCTATCTCCATAGGCTTAGGATTTAAATCCAAGCACTTGGGATTTAAATCCTAAGCCTATGGAGTTAAATCCCAAGCCTTGGGATATAGAATGCGAAAGGTCAAAAAGCCTTAGTTATAAGGCATGAAAGGGTTACTCGAATATACAAACCCTTTTATAGGCTTATTCGAGTCCGTCGGTGCTTCTCCAAAGACAGAAGTTATGGCATGGCGAATAATAGTTGTCAGGTAGGCAAAACCCTTAGAAAGGGATTTCCAGTTGCGGATCTTCTCCCAACAAATTGAAAGTCATCCGGTGATAAGGAGTTGTACCATATTCACGGATACCGTTACGATGCTTCTTGGTGGGATAGCCTTTATTCTTATCCCAGTAATAATAAGGATATTCTTTGTGCAAAGCATTCATATAATCATCCCGATAGGTCTTTGCTAGAATGGAAGCGGCAGCTATAGAAAGATATTTACCATCCCCTTTTACGACTGTAGTATGCGGCAAGTCCTGATATTTCTTGAAACGATTGCCATCTATCAACAGATGCTGAGGGCGCAGCGTTAACTGGTCCACTGCCCGATGCATCGCCAAGAAAGAGGCATTGAGGATATTTATCTTGTCTATTTCTTCGGGAGTCACCACACCCACCGCCCATGCCAGCGCTTCACGCTCTATCACTTCACGAAGGGTATAGCGCTGATGCTCTGTCAGTTGTTTGGAGTCATTCAGTAACTCATTCTTGAAATCTACAGGCAGAATAACGGCGGCGGCATATACAGACCCCGCCAGGCAACCACGGCCTGCCTCGTCACAACCGGCCTCTATCAAGTCTTTATTTAAATAAGGTAATAGCATACACTTTTCTTTATTATTGCCCACAAAGATATTATTTTAAAAGGTAATATCATTAGGCATTTTCAAAATAAACCTCTACTTTTGTTTAACAAAACTCAGATTGATATGAAAACACTAAAATTACTATCACTTGTCATGTTGCTAGCCATAGCACCGATGACAAGTATTTACGCTCAATGCAACAATGCACTACAATGGACTTTATCACGTAACTGGAGTAACGGCTTCAATGCACTACCGGACATCTGCACCAACTTGCAGGAATTTCAAAGCCAATATAATAAAAACCAGGCGCAATGGGATGCCATGTTCAAATGGCTCGCCGGGCACGACCTGCAAACGATTCCTGCCGGAAGACATCCTATAGAAGGCACTTCACTTGTAGTCTCGGTAGAGGACAGCGAGAACGGGACATTAGAAACAAGAGCCTCAGAATCTCATTATCACCATATTGATTTCCAATATGTGGTAAAAGGAACAGAACGCTTCGGACTGTTGGATCATGATTCTTCTTATCCTAATTGTGCCTACAAGCCGGATGTGCTTCATTATGATTATGATGCAAAAAAGGCCCATTTCATCGACTCTACACCGGAACGATTCTTTTTATTCTTCCCCAGCGACTGGCACATTGCCAAGGTTGCCACAGATAAGGATTCCCAGCAGATACGTGTAATCATTGTCAAGCTGGACTATGTTCCCTAAATAAACAAAACAACGGAAAAACGGAACAAAAGACTAACCATCCTCCGTAGGGGCAGATTGAATCTGCCCGATAACAGTTTGCTTTGTGCATACGGGCGGATTCAATCCGCCCCTACAGAGGATGGTTGCTTTAGAGTTTTGATATATTCCTACTTATTTTTTGCAGAAACACGCTTGAGCAATGAAAAACAACTTACTTTTATGTATCCTGTTTTGCCTTCTGAATATCTCGTGGGCAAATGCCCATGATAAACAGCAGGAAGCCGAAATGCTGATTAAAAAGTCAGCCGGTGCCATGTATAACAATCCCAAACAAGCCATGTATTATGCATCTAAAGTTATAGGACTATTTCCGGAAGATCAAAGGAATGACCAAAAGGCGGAAGCAATCTTATATCATAGCCAGGCGGAGCAATTATTAGGCAACTTTGACCAAAGCATAAAGACCTTGTATGATGCTTTGGAATGCGTTACACCGGAAAACAAAGGATTAAGCGCACAAATCTATGCCTTGATGGGCATACTCTATTGCCGACTGACCGATTATAACAAGGCAATAGAACTGAATGAAAAAGCCACTTCTATTTTTAAGTCGTTGGGCGACTCCACTTCCCTTGCCCTATGCTATAATGACAGAGGCATTATCCATGCCTATCTGAATGAATTTGGAACTGCCGAACAATTTCTGCGCCAGGCTCTTGCCATCAACCGTAGCCAAAAGAACCTAAAAAGTGTGGCAGCCAATCTGAATAACCTGTGCCTGTTTGAAGGAAACTTTGAAGAAAAACTGGGATTCATCAATGAAGCAATCGTTATCAACAAGAATCTGAATTCCCAATGGTCACTGGGCGAGAACTATAATAACATGGGAAAACAGTACTTCTATGCCAAGCAATACAATAATGCCTTGCAAGCCCTGCAAAAAGCATACGAAGTAGCCAACAGTATCGGCGCCAAGGAGTTAATTTGCGATAATTACGAATATTCTTCCTGGGTATATGAAGCCTTGGGAGATCACAAGAATGCTTATAAATGCCTGATGCAACTCTACATACTCAGCAAAGACCTGCAAAGTGGAAGCAAGCTGCGCACCGTGGAGCAGGAGATTTCTCATAAACGGTACATGGACCAGCAACGCAAAGCAGAACTCAAAGAACAAGCATACGAAATAGAATTGCTGAAACGGAACCTGTTTGCCGTACTGATAGTCTTCATTTCGCTGGTAGTATTCAGTATCTTCTTATATAAATGGTATAAGCGCAAGAAGAATATGCAGTTGATGGTTGCCCGTTATAATCTGGAGCAATCCGAACATGAACTGGCAGAACTGAAAGTGCGCCAACAGGAACTTGAACTGAAGTCTGTGCAAAATGCATTAGAGAACAGCCGGCAGGAAGCAAGCAGTTTTGCCGTTTTCCTGCATAGCCGTAATGAGATATTGGAGAAAATACGGGAAATGATAAAACAGGGATATAAGATGGATCAGCAGGCATTACTCCCCCACCTTAAAAAAGTCAATGCCTTTATCAGCCAATATCAGAGTGGGGACAAAGCAAACAGCACCTTGTTGATGAATGTGGAGGAAAAGAATCAGGAGTTCCTGCAACGTTTATCAGAACGCCACCCCAACTTGACACAGGGCGAAAAGTATCTGGCTACTCTGTTACGGGTAAACCTGTCTACCAAAGAAATATCCATGCTGACGGGAAATGTTCCCAAAACAATCAACATGAACCGGTATCGTTTGCGTAAATCCTTGAACTTATCTTCCGAAGAAGACTTGACGGATTATCTGCAAAACATCTAAAGAACCTATACTTTTATTGATTTTATTAAACTAGTACTTTGTAGATACTAGTAGCACATTAAACCATTTGTAAATCAACTAATTAAGCAACATATTGTAGACTTAAAAAGGCTCTTTTTCCTTCATTTGTAGTTCATTTGTAGGGTATAATAATTAGGTTTTCACACATCGTTCTCATTACTTAGCGGCGTGAAAAACAATTATTAACCTTAAAATTTATTCACATGAGTCAAAAGAACTATTTCAAGGAAAGGATCACTTTACTGATTCTACTCTTTGCTTTTATGACACCGCTAGGTGTGTTGGCACAGAACATTCAACTGACAGGTCTGGTTACTGATGCTGCCAATGAAGCCATTATCGGTGCCAGTGTAGTAGAAAAAGGCACTACGAATGGAGTTATTACTGATTTTGACGGTAACTTCACATTAAGTGTATCTCCCAAAGCTACTATCATTATTTCTTATGTGGGCTATGCAACACAAGAAATTCCCGTAAACGGAAAGACTAACATCAAAGTAACATTGAAAGAAGACACGGAGATGCTGGATGAAGTGGTCGTTGTAGGTTATGGTACTATGAAGAAAAGTGATATGACGGGAGCTATTTCTTCGGTAGACGTGGACCAGTTAGCAAGCCGTGCCACTACCAACCCGGCAGAAGCATTACAAGGTAAAGTAGCCGGTGTTAATATCCAAAAGGCAGGAGGTAATGCCGGTGCAGGCGTACAGGTTAAGATTCGTGGTGTGAAAACATTCGGCAGCAACGAACCTTATTATGTAATTGACGGCTTCCCCGGAAGTATAGAGAACGTAAACCCCTCGGATATAGAATCAATGGAGATCCTGAAAGATGGTGCAGCTGCTGCAATCTATGGATCCAGAGCAGCAAATGGCGTTGTCTTGGTAACAACTAAAAACGGTAAGAAAGGCGATGTAAAAGTAGATGTAAACGCTTATTTGAGCTCTACACACATTGCAAAGAAACTTGAAATGCTTGATGCTAAAGGATATGTACAAGTACATAAGCAAATGTACGAGAACTACAATAACCAATGGGTAGGATACGAAGAAGACATTCCCGCTTATATCAACAATCCCGGCAATGTAAACACCGATTGGCAAAAAGCAATGACACGCAGCGGTTTGTCACAGAATTATATGATCAGCGTAAGAGGAGGTTCGGATGCCGCTAAATACTCTATTTCATATAACCGTTCGGATGAAAAAGGTATCTTCTTAGGAAATGACTTTAAACAGGACAATGCCCGAGCCAAACTCAGCATATCAAAGTATATTTTTGATATAGATGCCAATGTAGCATTACGCGTTACTTCTAACCATCAACCCAGTTACTCTTTGAAGGAAATGTATATGATCTCTCCTCTTGTTCCTATTTTTGACCCGGAACAAGAATATGGCTATGGATTAACCAACAATAATGATTTGCCCAACAATAGAAATGTTATGGCAGACTATATCAATGAAAAATCAACAGACAAGACCTATGATATGACTGCCAATGTATCTTTGGGGATCAATATTACCAAAGGACTGACATTCAAAACCAGCTATTCTTATCGCGGTGCTCACGAAAGACAAACCTATCATACACCGACTTATATTGCTGATGAGAAAGCGCCTAATGATTTCCCTTACTACAGTGAGGACACTTCTTACTGGGAAGAACAAGTTTTTGATAATGTTCTGAATTTCAATAAAGAATTCAACAAGCATTCTATTAATGTTATGGTTGGTAGTTCTATCAACAGTACTAAATCAACTTGGAACAGTATTGGAGTGGAAGGAAAAACAACAGTTTACAAAGTAGAAGACGGCAAGCTGGTTACCAATGTGATACCCGGTGGATTCCTTGACGAATCATTTGGAACCATTGATGCAGGTAATGGAGGAACATTTAGCGGTTCCGGATCTAAATACACTTATAATAGAGCATCTTTCTTTGGACGTTTAAACTATTCTTATGCCGGGCGCTATTTGGTACAAGCTACCGTACGTCGTGACGGTTCTTCCAAGTTCGGTAAAAACAGCCGTTGGGGAACTTTCCCTTCAGTAGCTGTAGGATGGAGAATCAGTGAAGAAAGCTTTTTCCCAAAAGATCTTGGTATCAGTAATTTGAAAATCAGAGCAAGTTGGGGACGCTTAGGTAACGAAGTTGCCCTAGGATATTATGACTTTTTATCTTTAATCCAGACTTATAATACTATGTTCCAAGGTGCCGTACAAGGTACAGGTAACAATCCATGGCCGGGCAGTATAGCTACAGGAATTTCTAACCAGGACTTGAAATGGGAAACCACTGATACTAAAAATATAGGTATAGACTATGGTTTCTTTAATAATAAGCTGAGTGGTACAATCAACTATTATCAAAACCGCACTGAAGATATGCTGATTACCAAAAAGCTGGCACCATCAGCCGGTATGGTAGATCCGACATTGAATGTTGGAGAAATCAGCAATAAAGGTATTGAATTTGAGATAAATTGGGCTGACCGAAAAGGTGACCTCGATTACTCGGTAGGCATGAATCTGGCAACTACAAAAAATAAAGTGGAAAGTCTGGCAGATGCAGGACAAATGATTCCCGGAGAAGGCTTGAAATATGGAACAGAACATTTCCCCACACAAACGATTGTAGGCAGACCTATCGGTGGATTCTATCTTTACCGGACAGATGGTATTTTCCAATCAATGGACGAAGTCAATGCGCATGTTGACAAAGATGGCAACTTAATGCAGCCCGATGCATTCCCCGGTGATATCCGTTTTAAAGATTTAAATCATGATGGAGTAATTGATGACAACGATAAAGAATATTGTGGTTCGGGTATTCCTAAATTAGAAGTAAACTTGAATTTAAGCGCTGCTTATAAAGGATTTGATTTCTCAATGCTTATTGGTAGTGCATGGGGATACAAGTTATACAATGGTAACAAATATTTCTATGAAGGAATGAGTTCGGGAAGTAACTTCCTTGCTTCCACATTAAATGCATGGACTCCTGAAAATAGAAATACAGACGTGCCACGTGCTGTTTACGCCGATTACAATGGTAATACAAAAGAATCTGACCGTTTCTTGGAGAATGGAGATTTCGTACGTTTACGCCAAGTACAAATAGGATATACAATACCTGCATTCATTACTAAAAAAGCATATATCGAAAAGCTAAGATTTTATGTAAGTGGCGAAAACTTGTTTACCATAACCGGTTATGACGGCATAGATCCCGAGTTCTCACGCGCCAGCGTTTTAAATACAGGTATTGATAAATTAATTTATCCGTTTACCCGTTCGTTTATCTTTGGTTTACAACTTTCATTCTAATACTAAAAACTTTATGAATATGAAAAAGAATATATATTCCTTTGCATTATTACTGGTAACAGTCTTCTTTTGCTCATGCGAGGACTTTCTTACAGTAGAGTCACCGGATAAACTTACGTCCGAAAAATATTGGCGTAATGAATCGGATGCAGAAAAAGGGTTAGCCGCAGCTTACTCTAAGCTGGAACATTTCATCGACACATGGGAATTTGCCGAAGTACGATGGCCGGTAGAAGCATATCGGGAAGATATTATCAATCCGGGAAAAGATGCCATGAACTATCTGAACTGGGTGGAACTATCTAAATTCACGTACACAAACGGTAACTCACAGATTAACTTATACTGGAAAAGTATCTATCGGGGTATCAACTATGCCAATCAGGTAATAGAAAAAGTGCCTAATATTGAAATGGATCCCACTTATCGTGATCAGATACTGAATGAGGCTTATTTCCTCCGTGCTTATTATCACATGAAATTGCTATTAAACTGGAAAGAAATCGTGATTAGAGATACTTATCTCGTCACCGTATCATCAGATAAACTAGGCAAACCTCTCTCAACACGCGAAGAAGCTTGGAACTTCATTATTGAGGATTTGAAGAAAGCTCAAAAGCTTCCTGCTACTTTAAAACCCGAACAGTTGGGACGAGCTACAGCAGGAGCCGCTAATGCTTATTTAGGATTTGCTTACTTAACCCGTGCTTATGAAATACCGGAGAAAAAGACAGAATACCTGACAGCAGCCTTAAACGCCTTTAATGAAGTAAAAGGATACAGCCTCGTAAAGGAGTTCCGCGATATGTTTAATGGGAAAAATCAGAATTCTCCGGAATCTGTATTTGAACTCCAATGTACAATGAACAGTGCAGATGGTGCTCACTATAAAACACAAATGCATATGTGGATAGCCTCCAGTGAGCTAGGCGGATGGGATGAAATCTTGCCTAATCAAATGTTGGTAGATGAATATAAGAAAGAAGGTAAAAGCGCCACAACCGGAAGATATGACACGCGCGCCTATGAAACTCTGTTCTTCGAAGATGAATACTTTAATGGTGGAGGAGATGATGCATACGGTCTCACTTATGACGAGCGCTTCGGAAAAGGTGGACGGGCAGTCTTTCGTAAATTGTTACCTCCAACTTTAGCAGAATTGAAACAATCACGTGTGGGATACAATATTCCGCTTATGCGCTATGCCAATGTTTTACTAATGAAAGCAGAAGCATTAAATGAATTAGGACGCACAAACGAAGCAATTCCTTATATCAATGAAGTAAGAGAAGTACATGGCGACATGCCTCCTATGACAGGAACTTCTGCTGAAGCCGTACGTGCTCAAATAGAACATGAACGCATCTTGGAATTCCCATTAGAGAATTATCGATTCTATGACCTACGACGTTGGGGAAAAACAAAAGAAGCCCTGAAAGCTGTTGGCAGAGATTTTGATCCGGCCAAGAACGACTTCTATCCTACGCCTTTGACCGAATTAAACTCTAACGACCAGATTCAAAAATAAATTCTCTCTTTCAGGTTAGATATATTAGGCAACAAGGCGGTTTTCGCCCCGGTGAAACCGCCTTGTATTATTAAAATGAAGTATCTTTGCCCCTAAATAAAACGACATAGATATGTTTACTATTATTGGATTAATGCTCACGGGGATGCTCCTCGGTTTCCTGCTTCGCAAGCAGAAATTATCAGGAATTCATAAAGTCATCACCGTTCTTATTTGGTTACTACTCTTTCTACTGGGTATAGATGTAGGCGGTAATCAGGAAATCATCAATGGTTTGCACACCATCGGGTTGGAAGCTATAATCATTACCCTGGCAGCAGTGCTGGGCAGTGTGACGGCAGCCTGGGGTTTGTGGTATGTGCTCTACAAAAGGAATAAGGAGGAACAAGTATGAAAGGAAGCTTGATTATTGTCGGGTTCTTTGTACTGGGTGCCCTATGCGGAGTATATCATCTTATTCCTTATGACTTTACACAAAGCAAACTCAGTTTTTATGCACTATGCGCATTAATGTTCAGCGTAGGTGTCAGTGTAGGAAATGATCCGCAGACCTTGCGTAACTTCCGTTCATTGAATCCGCGTTTGATTTTTCTGCCCGTCATGACCATATTAGGAACGCTGGCCGGTTGTGCAGTTGTTAGTTTATTCCTGTCACACCGTTCTGTGACGGACTGTCTGGCAGTGGGTGCAGGATTCGGTTACTATTCTCTATCCAGCATCTTTATTACGGAATATAAAGGTCCGGAGTTGGGAACCATTGCATTACTATCCAATATTACGCGTGAGATTATCACGTTGCTCTTTGCCCCATTGCTTGTACGTTGGTTTGGCAACTTAGCGCCTATTTCGGCAGGAGGTGCCACTACGATGGATACGACATTGCCCATTATTACGCGCTATTCCGGTCAAAGCTTTGTAGTAGTCTCTATCTTTCACGGCTTTGTAGTGGACTTTAGCGTACCTTTTCTAGTGACTCTTTTCTGTTCTATTTAAATAAAAAATAACCATGAAACACTCTCTTAATACCTTTCTTACACTGTTGTTTGTTTGTGCTTCTGCTTGGGGAGAAAATATTCCCTGGCAGAATCCACAAATAAACGAAATTAATCGTGAGCCTGCCCATGCACACTTCATTCCTTATACGAATGAAGCCAATGCATTGAAGCAACAAGCTTTGCCCGCAGCACAGCGCTTCGCTGTGAATCCTGCTACAGAACGCCGCGTCTCACTGGACGGCACCTGGAAATTCTTATTCTCAAAAAACAATGACGCTTGCCCGGCAGATTTCTACAAACCGGGATACAACACCAAACGCTGGAAAAATATACAGGTTCCCGGAAGTTGGGAACTGCAAGGATTTGACGCTCCCATCTATACGGATGTGGCTTATCCTTTCCCCGCCAATCCCCCCTATGTACCTGCCGATTATAATCCGGTAGGCGCATATGTACACGAGTTTACCGTGCCCGAGAACTGGAACGGCATGGATATATTCCTCGATTTTGAAGGAGTGGAGTCCGCCTTCTATTGCTGGGTAAATGGTGAACTGGCAGGATACAGTGAAGACAGCCGACTGCCGGCACACTTCAACGTAACCAAACTGCTGAAAAAAGGAAAGAACAAATTGGCTGTAAAGGTATTCCGCTATAGCGACGGCTCGTACCTGGAAGACCAGGACTACTGGAAATATAGCGGCATTGAACGCGACGTATATCTTTACGCCCGCCCTCAAAGCCGTGTGCAAGACTTCAAATTAGTAGCCGGTCTGATTAATAACTATAAAGACGGTGACTTTAATCTGGATATAAAACTTCACCAGCCTCAACCGGGAGAAACCGTAGAAGTAAAGGTGATGGATAAAGGAAACATACTCTATCAAAATAAAAAAGAAGTAACTTCTGCTACGGATACTCTGTTTACACAGAAACAGCTATTCACCAATGTATTGCCTTGGAATGCGGAGGCGCCTCATCTTTATACATTAGTTGTCAGCACATTCGATGCACAAGGAAAAGCATTGGAATCATTCACCCAACCCTTCGGTTTCCGAAGCGTTGAAGCACGCAACGAAATGCAGTTGGTAAATGGCGTTGCCGTATTATTTAAAGGTGTAAACCGCCACGAGCACGACCAGCACCATGGACGTACCATCACCGTAGAAGGAATGATTCAGGATATTCAGTTAATGAAACAATTCAATCTGAATGCCGTCCGTACCTGCCACTATCCCAACCGCCCCGAATGGTATGCACTGTGCAATGAATATGGTTTGTACATGGTAGCCGAAGCCAATATTGAAAGCCACGGCATGCAGGCACATAAAGATGGCACACTGGCAAACAACCCTGATTGGGAACTGCCTTTTATGCAACGCATGAGCCGTATGGTGCTGCGCGACCGCAATATTACCGCTATCGTTACCTGGTCTTTAGGTAATGAATCAGGATATGGAAAGCACTTTGAAACGATATATGACTGGACTAAGAAATTCGATCCTACCCGTTTGGTACAATATGAAGGAGGAGGATACGATGCCAAATCTGATATTTATTGCCCGATGTATGCCCGCATATGGGCACTGCGTCGCCATGTAAACCAACGGGATGCACGCCCCATGATTCTATGCGAATATGCTCACGCCATGGGTAACAGTGTAGGTAACTTGCAAGATTACTGGGACTTGATCTATAAGTATGACCAGTTGCAAGGTGGTTTCATCTGGGACTGGGTAGATGCGACCTTTGACATTAAAGATAAAAACGGCAACAAGATATGGGCTTACGGAGGAGATATGGGCTATGTAGGCGTTCCCAACGACTCCAACTTCTGTGCCAACGGACTGGTAGCAGCCGACCGTTCCCTGCATCCGCACATTTGGGAAGTAAAGAAGGTATATCAATACATCCATTTTGAACCGGTAGCTTTCACCACCCAACAAATCAAGGTAACCAACTGGCATGACTTTATCGGGCTGGAAGATTACAAACTGCATTGGACAGTAGAAACAGACGGCAAATCCGTAGAAAGCGGAGAAATGGATTTCCCGGTAATCAATGCCCGTTCTTCTGCCATCATCACTATCCCAATGAAATTGATCCCTAACGATGGCAAGGAATATTTCCTAAAACTGGAAGCATTTACCAAAGAAGAAGCACCGCTGATTCCCAAAGGGCACCAAGTGGCTATGGAACAATGGCAACTGAATCCCGAAGGGAAACGTCTGCTGAATGCTACCTGGACAGCACGAGAGATGGCTGACAAGACATTGAATGCAGAGCGTACTGCTGATGCCATTACACTGACCGGAGATAATTTCCGCATTGCATTTTCTGTTGCTAATGGTGAAATGACCGAACTCTCTTATAATGGAAAGAATCTGATAAAAGAAGGTTTGCAACCTAATTTCTGGCGTGCATTAACTGATAATGATGTTGCCAATAATCATCTGGAACGTTGTGGCATCTGGAAGTTTGCCGGAAAGAATGCTAAACTTCAAATCATTGACCTGAAAGAAGATTCAGACAAAAAGTTGGCAACGATTACTGCCAATTATAAGATGGAGGCACAAGGGTCTACTTTACAAACCATTTACCGGATACGTCCGAATGGTGCAGTGAAAGTGAGTATGCATTTCGTGCCGGGTAGTAAAGCACTTCCTGAAATGCCACGCCTGGGCATGCGTATGATTCTTCCTGCAGAGTATGATGTAATGACTTGGCTGGGTCGTGGTCCGCAAGAAAACTATGCCGACCGCAAGACAGGTTATCCCATCGGGCTCTATACCGCAACTGTATGGGAACAGTTCCATCCGTATGTACGTGCACAGGAAACCGGGAATAAGACTGATGTGCGCTGGGTTGCCCTACGCAATAAAGCCGGAGAAGGCCTGCTGGTCACAGGTGAAGAACCGCTGAATGTAAGTGCATGGAATTTCCCATTGGAAGACATTGACTATGTGGCATTCAACACAGAACGCCGCCATGGTGGAAGCATTATGAAAAAGGATATGGTATGGCTGAACATCGACCATTGCCATATGGGTGTGGGAGGAGATAATACATGGGGAGCACAAGTACATCCCGAATATACTATTACTCCGCACGAATGGAATTATAGTTTTACCATACAACCGCTGAATAGCCAGGATGATGCAGCCGAAAAGGCACATAAAGAATGGTTCTAAAAACGATATAAAGTCAAAAGGTATTCAACTTCCCCTCTAGAGAGGGGACCGAGGGGTGTGTTAGATCGCACAAACGAATGCATTTCATCATGCATCTCACACACCCCCTACCCCCTCTCTAGAGGGGATGAAGTTACCTTTGAAATACCCAGTAACAAATAAACGAATTGACATGAAACATAAATTTACCAAAATCATTCTTCTCGCAGCAGTGGTTGCAGGTTTCTTCACAGCATCCTGCACCCCTGCCACCGAGAACACCCCGACAGGCAAACGGTATGAATTCAACAACATACTGGATATTGCCTATACCCCCGACACCCTGACCCGCTGTCGCGGCTGGTTTACAGATGCCGGCTCCTGGATGGGATTCACACTCCCGCAAAAAGACAAATGGGTGAATGGCTTCTGTGGTCCATTCAGCCTGGATATGAACCGCCGCCAATGGATGGCACAATCTGCCGTTACCGTAAATTTCAGCGATAGCAGTAATACCGTATTTACTCCGGACTCTACCTGCTATTTCCCCGGTGAATTATACCTTTCCGCTAACTCAGCAGAAGGACAGATAATCCAGCGCCTGAACTTCTTGGATGCTTCCACTGCCCTGCTCCGCATTCACACGGATGCAGGAAAGGATCTCTCTTTTACCGCCAGTGAATGGGGAAAAGACATTAGCGTACAAACAGACCAGAACACTGTGATTGCCCGCCACCCCTCCGGTGAAATCGTAGCACTGACTTTTACCCCCGATGTAACTGTAGAAAGCATCCCCGGCAACTACACTGCGAAAACAAATAGCAGTGAACATGATACTTACGTTGCCATTTCCTTCTACACCGGAGAGAAAGAACTCTCTGCCGGATTGCAGAAAACGCAACTGGCACTAAGCCATCCACACGAAGGCCTCCAAGCCAACAAAGAGCGTTGGGAAGGTTACCTCACCAAGATTTTGCGCAAGGATATGAAGCCCGAATATGACCGTATAGCTGTGAAAGCCGTAGTCACTTTAATCAGCAACTGGCGTACCCGCCGCGGCGGATTATTGCACGAAGGTATCGTGCCCAGTCATGCCGCCTATTACTTTGTAGGCTTCTGGGCTTGGGACAGTTGGCGTTTCTCTGCCGCCTTGGCTAAGTTTGCCCCCGAACTGGCAAAAGATAATATCCGTGCCATGTTTGACTATCAGCAGCCGGATGGAATGATTATAGACTGCATCTATACCGATCCTGCCGAGAATAATGCACGCGATAGCAAGCCGCCCCTCGTATCTTGGGCTGTGGACGAAATCTTTACCCATACGGGAGACACTGCTTTTATAAGCGAGATGTATCCGCAACTGATGGCATACTATAAATGGTGGTATCAAAAGCGCGACCACAACAAGAACGGTATGTGTGAATATGGTTCTACCGACGGTACACTGGAAGCGGCAGCATGGGAAAGCGGCATGGACAATGCCATCCGTTTTGATAACACCAAGATGCTGAAAAATGAGGGTGCCGATGATGCATGGAGCATGGATCAGGAAAGTGTGGATCTGAATGCATATCTGGCTTTGGAGTGCAAACTTCTGAAAAAGTTTGCAGGTATTCTGGGCGTTACTTTTGATGGCCCGGATAATGGTGCCCAAGTAGCAGATTATTTCTTTGATAAAGAAAAAGGATTCTTCTTTGACCGCCGTTTGAAGGATGGAAGTTTCATTCAGGAACCCGGATGCGAGGCTTATACCCCGATGTGGACAGAGGTGGCTACTGCCGATCAAGTAAAGGCCATGATGCCGTTGCTGACGGATACTGCCAAATTCTCTACTTATATTCCGTTCCCCACGGTCGCTGCTGATAATCCTAAATACAATCCTCGCGGCTATTGGCGCGGTCCTATCTGGCTGGATCAGACTTATTTTGCGATCCGCGGGCTGCGCAATTATGGTTATAATAAGATGGCGGATGAATATACTATGCAGGTATTCGACCGTTTGCAGGGCTTGAAAGAAGGGGCACCTATTCATGAGAATTATGGTACGCATACAGGTGAGTTGCTGAAAGCTCCGCATTTCAGTTGGAGTTCATCACACTTGCTGATGTTGTATGATGATTATGGGAAGTAAATACTCTCTTTTTCTTATCTTTAAAGGAGGGTGTCAAAACAAAAATTGGCTATCATTTTGCTGTAGGGGCAGATTGAATCTGCCCGATAATAGTTTACTTTGTGCATACGGGCGGATTCAATCCGCCCCTACGGTGAACGATTTGATAGTTGCTTTAGAGTTTTGACACATCCCCTTTTAAAACATCTTGCTGACCCGTTCAATACCGGCAGCCAACGCTTCTATTTCTTCTTTGGTATTATACAACCCCAGCGAAGCACGAACCGTTCCTTCAATTCCCAAACGGATCATTAAAGGTTGCGCACAGTGATGTCCGGTACGGACAGCAATACCTAAACGATCCAATAAAGTACCCATATCCAGATGATGGATATTTCCTACCAGGAAAGAGATAACACCACCTTTGTTTTCAGCCTCACCAAAGATGCGCATTCCTTCAATCTGCTTCAACCGCTGCATGGCATACCGTGTAAGTTCATGTTCATGAGCCGCTATATTCTCTATGCCGATAGCCGATACATAGTCCAATGCTTTTGCCAATGCAGTAGTACCGATATAATCGGGAGTTCCTGCTTCAAACTTAAATGGCAATTCATTAAATGTCGTCTTTTCAAAGCTGACACTTTGTATCATCTCGCCACCACCCTGATAAGGAGGCAGTTTATCCAACCATTCCTCTTTACCATAAAGCACACCTACACCGGTAGGGCCATATATTTTATGACCACTGAAAGCAAAGAAATCAGCATCCAGATCCTGAACATCCACTTTCATGTGAGGAACACTCTGTGCACCATCTACTAACGCAGGTACACCATGAGCATGAGCTATGGCGATCATCTCCTTGGCAGGATTCACAGTACCCAGCACATTGCTTACATGGGCAAAACTAACAAGCTTAGTCCGTTCCGAGAAAAGTTTCTTATACTCATCTATCAGCAACTCCCCTTTATCATTCATCGGAATGACTTTCAGCACAATTCCTTTCCTTGTTTCCTGCAATTGCCAGGGAACGATATTGCTATGATGCTCCATCACGGAAACAATCACCTCATCCCCTGCTTTCATTTGGCTATCTACAAAGGAAGAAGCAAGCAAGTTGATGCTTTCTGTCGTTCCCCGTGTAAAGATAATCTCATTGCTGCTACGTGCATTGATAAAACGACGCACGGTTTCGCGAGAAGCTTCATGCAATTCCGTAGCTTGCTGGGACAAGAAATGTACACCACGATGCACGTTGGCATTGACCGAATAATATTCATCGGTTATAGATTCTACCACACAACGCGGCTTCTGTGTGGTGGCACCGTTATCCAAATAGATAAGCGGCTTACCATACACTTCCCGGTTCAGTATCGGAAAATCTTCTCTTATTTTCTGTATATCGTACATGCTTTTTTAGTGGTTAGTGGTTAATGATTAGTAGTTAATAGCCTGCGGTTAGTGGTTAATGATTAGTGAAAACGCACCGTTAGGCATTAATCACTTATCACTAACCATTCACCACTATTTACATATCGCGCATCCCTGACACTTGTTCAGTTCGCCACGGAAACGTTTTTCCACCAACAGATGCAGGCGGTCTTTCAATGCATCCAAGCGGATGGTATCTATCACTTCGTTCACAAAAGCAAACATCAACAACAAACGGGCTTCCTTCAGGCTGATACCACGTTGCTGCATATAGAATAAGGCATTTTCATCCAATTGTCCTACTGTTGCACCATGAGAGCACTTCACATCATCGGCATAGATTTCCAGTTGGGGCTGGGTGTACATATGGGCATCACGGGTGGCGCAAAGATTGCGGTTCGTCTGCTGGGAGTTGGTATGCTGGGCACCTTCGCGCACCAATACCTTTCCGGCAAATGCACCGGTAGCCTGGTCATCCAATACATATTTAAATAGTTCGTTGCTGGTGCAATCTGCTACTTTATGGTCTATGAACGTATGGTTGTCTACTTGCTCATTCTTATCGACAATAGCCATGCCACACAGGTTGATTTCTGCTCCACGTCCGCTGAGGGTTACTTCCGTAGTATTCCGGGTAGTACCATTATGCAGGGTCATACCGTTTAGAAGTACATTGCTGTCAGCTTCCTGGTTCACATAGAGGTTGCTAAGGCGCACGGTGCTGGTATGGGTTTCTTCCAGCTCATAGAGGTCGAAGACAGAGTTCGCACCGGCAAATACTTCGATGACTTGCGTAGACAGGAAATTCACATTATCCATGGCATGGTCGCAGATCAGCAGACGGGCTTGTGCGCCATCTTCCAATACGATCAGAATACGGCGGTTTACCATAAAATTCACATCCGCACGCAAGATATTTACCAACTGGATCGGTTTGTCCACCACTACCCCTTTCGGCACATACAGCATGAAGCCATCTTGTGCAAAAGTGGTATTGAAAGCGGTTACTCCATCCTTTGAAGTATCGGCCAGCTTGCCATAATACTTCTTTACCAGGGCAGGATGCTGTTCGGACAATTCCTTCAAACTACCCAGTAATACCCCTTCCGGCAGTTGTGTCTTGGGGAGAGCCTTGTTGTAAAAGGCATCATTCACTACGAAGTAAAGGGCAGTACTCATATTGGGTACATCACACTTGAATACTTCATACGGATTTACCGGAATATCAAGACGGTTCAGGTTCAAACCATAATCCGGTTCGAACAGCTTGTTCACATCTGTGTATTTATACTTTTCCTGTTTGCAGGTAGGGAAACCCAGCCTCTCAAAGTCTGCAAAAGCTTGTGCACGGGGAGCATTCAGCACCTCGGCACTATGCCTGCAAATCATTGCTTCGCATTGGGAAAAGAGATCAATATATTGTTGTTCTGCTCTCATATTTTTTTCTTTTTAGGCGCGGATTACGCGGATTTCACGGATTTATTACTAAAGACCTTTCTTCTGAATTCTGCACTATGACCAAAATTCAATAATAAGCCAACTTCAAGCCCTGTAGCTTTAAGATAATTAATTAATTGCCATTCATGTTCTATTCTTAAAGATTGAACAGCTTTCAGTTCAAGGATTATTTTATCTTCAACTATCATATCTGCCACATACCGTCCTACTGTTTCACCCTTATAATGTACCATAATTTCTTTTTGGCATTCCACCTTCAAGCCTCGATGGATAAGCTCCTTATAAAGTGAATTCTGATAAACTTGTTCCAAAAAGCCAAATCCTAATATATTATGTACTTCATAAAAAGCACTTAATATTTCATGTGTCAGTTCTTCATATAACATTACAGTATAAATTAATCCGTGAAATCCGCGTAATCCGCGCCTTATTATTTTATTCTCCCAGTTCAGCCTTAATCCAGTCATAACCACGTTCTTCCAGTTCCAAAGCCAATTCGGGACCGGCAGTTTTCACAATGCGTCCTTTATAGAGTACGTGCACTACATCCGGTTTGATATAATCCAGCAAACGCTGATAGTGAGTAATAACGATGCAACTGGTCTCCGGAGTTTTCAACTTGTTCACCCCTTCGGCAACAATACGCAAAGCATCGATATCAAGACCGGAATCCGTTTCATCCAAGATGCTCAATTTAGGTTCCAACATGGCCATCTGGAAAATCTCATTACGCTTCTTTTCACCACCACTGAAACCTTCGTTCACCGAACGGTTTGCCAATTTATTATCCAATTCCACCACCGCACGCTTTTCACGCATCAATTTCAGGAATTCACTGGCACTTAATGCAGGCAGCCCTTTATACTTGCGCTGCTCATTCACAGCCGTACGCATAAAGTTCACCATACTTACCCCGGGAATCTCCACCGGATACTGGAAAGAAAGGAACAGACCTTCATGGCTACGGTCTTCCGGACTCAAAGCCAACAAATCCTTACCTTCAAAAGTAACCGATCCTTTTGTCACCTCGAAAGCCGGATTACCTACCAATACAGATGAAAGTGTACTCTTGCCCGAGCCATTAGGCCCCATGATAGCATGAACCTCACCTTTATTTATGCTCAGGTTGATACCTTTCAATATCTCTTTGCCATTGACGCTGGCATGTAAATCTTTTATCTCCAACATATTCTTTTTCTTTTTTCAGATTCTTCATTTGGTTTGGAATGACAGCCCAAAGAGCATCATCCCACACTTCCTTCCAAAGAAATAGCCAGCAACTTCTGTGCCTCCACTGCAAATTCCATCGGAAGTTTATTTAGTACCTCTTTGGCATATCCATTCACAATCAATCCTATGGCATCTTCCGTAGGGATACCACGCTGATTGCAATAGAACAACTGATCTTCACTGATCTTGCTGGTAGTAGCCTCATGCTCCACAACAGCCGTTTCATTATGAATATCCATATAAGGGAATGTATGAGCACCACACTGGCTGCCGAGCAACAATGAATCACACTGACTATAGTTACGGGCATTGTCCGCCTTCTGTGCCACACGCACCAAACCACGGTAAGAGTTCTGGCTCTTTCCGGCACTGATACCCTTACTTACAATGGTGCTGCGGGTATTCCTGCCCAAGTGAATCATCTTGGTACCCGTATCCGCCTGCTGGTAATTATTGGTTACCGCTACCGAATAAAACTCTGCCGTAGAGTTATCTCCACTCAGAATACAACTCGGATATTTCCAGGTAATAGCCGAACCGGTTTCTACCTGTGTCCAGCTCAGTTTACTATCCACTCCCTTGCAATGTCCGCGTTTGGTCACAAAGTTGTAAACACCGCCTCTGCCTTCGGCATCACCCGGATACCAGTTCTGTACGGTAGAATATTTCACTTCGGCACGGTCATGCACCACGATTTCCACGATAGCGGCATGCAACTGGTTCTCGTCACGCATCGGAGCAGTACATCCTTCCAGATAAGATACATAGCTGTCATCGTCCGCCACAATCAGTGTACGTTCAAACTGACCGGTATTGGCAGCATTGATACGGAAATAAGTAGAAAGTTCCATAGGGCAACGCACTCCCTTGGGAATATATACGAAGGAGCCGTCACTGAACACAGCCGAATTCAGCGCTGCAAAGAAATTGTCACGAGGTCCGACCACCGAACCCAGATATTTCTTCACCAAATCGGGATGTTCACGTACCGCCTCGCTGAACGAACAGAAAATAATTCCCTTTTCCAGCAATGTTTCTTTAAAAGTAGTCTTTACGGACACAGAGTCCATCACAGCATCTACCGCCATGCCACTCAGCGCCATTTGTTCTTCCAAGGGGATACCCAGTTTATTGAATGTCTTTATCAATTCCGGGTCTACTTCCTCCATACTCTTCGGGCCCTCTTTCTTCTTCGTGGGGTCGGCATAGTAAGAGATTGCCTGATAATCTATTTCGGGAATTTGAAGGTGCGCCCATGTAGGCATCTCCAGAGTGAGCCAGTAGCGGTATGCTTTCAGGCGGAATTCCAGCAGCCATTCCGGTTCCTGCTTCTTTGCAGAAATCAGGCGGATCACATCCTCATTCAATCCCCTTTCTATAATATCTGTGTGAACTTCCGTAGTGAAGCCATATTTGTACTTCTCCTGCGTCAGTTCTTTCACATATTTATTGGGTTCTTCTTGCATATCTATATTTCTATTAATTGTTCTGTTACATTCTTGAATACCGGGAAAAAGATATTGGATAAGTCCCTTATAGGATAATATAACACTGATTCCTTCTTCTTTGTTGCACTAATCATCTCATCTTTAGGGTCTATATATTCTATAACATGAATAGCCAACCCTATCAGTATCATATATTTCAGTGCTCCCAGTCCACTGCCCAGCCAACGGTTGAGCCAGCCCAGGTGCACAGCATCCAATGCCTTGGTCAATAAAGAAGCGACAAGTGCAAACCCCAAAGGAACAGCTACCCAGATCAGGATAAAAGCCAGGATCTGAGCAATGGTAGTCGAGGTTCCCAGAGCGGGTGCCAATCTCTCGGCAACCGTACCAAACAAGGCACGCGCCACCAATAATCCGGCTATCAAGCCTATGATGGATGCCATCTGCTTCACGAAACCTTTTATCAGTCCCATGATAACACCCAGCCCGATCAGTGCCAGTATGATAATGTCTATTGTCGTCATCTTCCTCTCGGTTATATATAAAAACAATGTGCCAATGTGCCATAAACAGCACATTGGCACATTAGCATATCGTTATATTCCTTATTACAAAGTCTGTTTCACTTCCACTTCTTCGTAAGTTTCAATAATATCGCCTACCTTGATGTCGTTACAGTTAGTCAGACTGATACCACATTCAAAGTTAGTACCGACTTCCTTCACATCGTCCTTAAAGCGTTTCAACGCATTGATAGTACCGGTGAATACCACGATACCGTCGCGAATCAAACGGGCCTTGTCAGAACGTTTCACCTTACCGGTCTTCACCATAGCTCCGGCTACCAGACCAACCTTAGTGATATTGAAGACTTCACGCACTTCGATAGTTGCAGTAATCTGCTCTTTCAATGTAGGAGCCAACATACCTTCCATAGCGGCCTTCACTTCTTCTATAGCATCATAGATCACAGAATACTTGCGGATATCCACACCTTCCTGCTCAGCCGACTTAGCAGCAGCACTTGAAGGACGAACCTGGAAACCAACGATAATTGCATCCGATGCAGCAGCCAGAGTTACATCCGATTCGGAGATCTGACCCACACCCTTGTGGATTACATTTACCTGTACCTGCTCAGTAGACAGCTTGATCAATGAGTCACTCAATGCTTCTACAGAACCGTCCACGTCACCCTTCACGATTACGTTCAGTTCATGGAAGTCACCCAGTGCCAGACGGCGGCCTACTTCATCCAGAGTCAACAACTTCTGAGTACGCAAGCCCTGTTCACGTTGCAACTGCTCACGCTTGTTGGCAATATCACGCGCTTCCTGTTCCGTTTCAATCACATGGAAAGTATCACCCGCAGCAGGTGCACCGTTCAAACCAAGAATCAATACCGGTTCGGAAGGACCAGCTTCCTTGATACGCTGGTTACGTTCATTGAACATGGCTTTCACCTTACCATACGAAGTGCCCGCTAAAACGATGTCACCCATACGAAGTGTACCGTTTGATACCAGGATAGTAGCCACATAACCACGTCCTTTGTCCAAAGTAGATTCGATGATAGAACCTGTAGCCTTGCGGTCGGGGTTCGCTTTCAAATCAAGCATTTCTGCTTCCAGCAATACTTTCTCCAACAATTCGCGTACACCTGTACCCTTCTTTGCCGAAATATCTTGTGACTGATACTTACCACCCCATTCTTCAACAAGGAAGTTCATAGCAGCCAGTTCCTCTTTAATCTTATCCGGATTAGCATGAGGTTTATCCACCTTATTGATAGCAAACACGATAGGTACACCGGCAGCCATAGCGTGGTTAATCGCTTCCTTGGTCTGAGGCATCACGTTATCATCGGCAGCTACAATAATGATAGCAATATCCGTAACCTTCGCACCACGAGCACGCATAGCGGTAAACGCTTCGTGACCCGGAGTATCCAGGAAGGTGATATGACGTCCGCTTTCCAACTTCACATTGTAAGCACCGATGTGCTGGGTGATACCACCTGCTTCACCTGCAATTACATTCGCCTTACGAATGTAGTCCAGCAATGAAGTCTTACCGTGGTCTACGTGTCCCATCACGGTTACAATCGGAGCGCGCGGTTGCAAGTCTTCTTCAGAGTCTTCTTCTTCGGTAATGGCCTGTGCCACTTCTGCACTGACATATTCGGTTTTGTATCCGAATTCTTCAGCCACCAGATTGATTGTTTCGGCATCCAAACGCTGGTTGATAGACACCATGATACCAATGCTCATACAAGTACCGATAACCTGTGTTACAGGAATATCCATCATACTTGCCAATTCGTTTGCTGTAACGAACTCTGTCAGCTTCAATACCTTGCTGTCTTCCATGTCCATTTCTTCCTGTTCCATCAGGCGATTCTGGACATTTTCACGTTTTTCCTTACGGTACTTAGAGGTCTTGCTCTTAGTCTTATTAGTGAGGCGGGCCAAAGTTTCCTTTACCTGCTTTGCCACATCTTCGTCGCTAACTTCGGCTTTAATAATCGGCTTTTTGAAGCGGTCTTTGTTAAACTTGCCTCCACCCTGATTATTATTACTATTGTTGTTATTGTTATTATACTTGCCGTTGTTATTGTTGTTATTCCTATTCTGCGGCCTGTTATTGTTATCGGTGCGCTGATTGTTATTGTTGTTATTATTAGCTGCTCCACCTGCATTGGTTCCGGCAGCATTTATATCTACGCGCTCCTTATTTATTCTATTACGTTTTTTCTTCTTGGCAGCATCGTCGTTAGAAGCGTTTTTAGTAACCTTCTCATCTCCCTTGCGGATTTCCTTAATAATAGCGTCTTTCATCTGCTTGCGCTGTTCCAAACGCTGCTTATCTTTCTCCTCTCTCTCTTTCCGCTTTTCTTCCTTCGATTTCTTTTTCGGACGGGTAGACTGATTCAATGCAGCCAGGTCAATCTGACCAACTACATTAATTTTTGATTTAAATTCAGTAGGACGAATCTTGAATACGTCTTCTTCTTCATTTTTTTCCTGAACGGGCGTTGCTTCGGGTGCTTCTTTTTCCATCTCTTTCACCTGGGGGATATTTTCTTCCGTCTTTTTAATTTCTGGCTCTTTCTTTTCTTCCTGAACAGGAACAGGTGCCGGAGTAGGCTCAGATTGAGGCTGAGGAGCCGGTGCCGGCTTCTTTTCCTCTACTTCTACTACAACAGGCTGGGGAGTTTCCTTTACGGGTTGAGGAGCTTCTTTCTTCTCAACTACCGGTTCTGCTTTCGGAGCAGGTTCTGCTGCCTTAGGAGCAACATCTGCAACCTTCGGAGCTGGTTCTGCAGCTTTCGGAGCAGGCTTTCTGTTCAAGCTATCCAAGTCTATTTTGCCCACTTGTTTAAATTTGGGGCGTGCCTCCTCGGGAACGACAGTCTTCACCACATCCTCTTGTTTCTCTTTCTTAGGTCCAAAACCTGCGATAGAGATAGAAGCTTTGTTGCGGTCTTTGTTCTGTCTTTCCTGACTAAATTTTTCAGACTCTATTTTTAAATTCTTATCTGTGCTGAACTCTTTCACAAGTACAGCATATTGTTCTTCGGTAATTTTCGCATTCGGGCTGGCCTCGATGGCATAACCCTTCTTCTGCAAGAATTCAACTACCGTCGTTATTCCTACATTTAAATCTCTTGTTACTTTGTTCAGTCTAATCGTCATACTCGTTTTTTAATTATTAACTACGAGCCGGTGCCGAAGAATTACTCTTCAAATTCAGCTCTTAAAATTCTCAACACCTCGTCAACGGTGTTTTCTTCCAGGTCCGCTTTTTCAATCAACATCTCGCGCGGAGCATTAATCACAGCCTTGGCTGTATCCAGCCCGATGTTCTTAATGGCGGCAATTACCCACTCGTCAATTTCATCCTTGAACTCGTCGAGATAGATATCCTCATCCATTGCGCTTTCATCCAATTCGCGGTACACATCAATCGTATATTCGGTAAGCATGCTGGCCAGTTTGATATTCATACCGCCCTTACCGATTGCCAAAGATACTTCTTCCGGTTTCAGATATACTTCTGCTTTCTTATCTTCTTCATGCAACACGATAGAAGAAATCTTAGCCGGACTCAATGCGCGCTGAATGAACAACTGAATGTTAGAAGTATAGTTAATCACGTCGATATTTTCGTTACGCAATTCGCGCACAATACCGTGAATACGTGATCCTTTTACACCAACGCAGGCACCTACCGGGTCTATACGGTCGTCATACGACTCTACTGCTATCTTAGCACGTTCGCCGGGGATGCGCGCAATTTTCTTGATGGTAATCAACCCGTCATTAATTTCGGGCACTTCCATTTCAAACAGGCGCTGCAAGAACACAGGTGAGGTACGGCTCAGAATAATCTTCGGATTATTATTCTTGTTATCTACGCGGGCTACCACGGCGCGGGCTGTTTCGCCTTTGCGGTAGAAGTCGCTCGGAATTTGTTCCGTCTTGGGCAGAAGCAATTCGTTGCCTTCATCATCCAGCAACAGCATTTCCTTCTTCCATATCTGGTACACCTCCGCACTGATCACGGTACCTACCCTATCAATATATTTATTATACAAGCTATCTTTTTCAAGCTCTAAAATCTTAGAAGCCAATGTCTGACGCAAGTTCAGAATAGCACGGCGACCGAATTTCGCAAAGATTACTTCATCGGTCACTTCCTCACCAACTTCAAAAGAAGCGTCGATTTTATGGGCTTCTGTCAGCGAGATCTGCATATTGGGATTTGTCAAATCCTCATCTGCTACAACCTCACGGTTACGCCATATTTCGAAGTCTCCCTTGTCGGGGTTCACAATAACGTCGTAATTTTCATCAGTGCCAAACATTTTCGCGATTACACTACGGAAAGATTCTTCAAGTACGCTCACCATAGTTGTTCTATCGATATTCTTTAATTCCTTAAATTCCGAAAATGTATCAATCAAGCTGATTGTTTCCTCTTTTTTGGCCATAATTATTTAAAACTGATTAAGTATTTAGTGTATTTAATTTCATCATACGTAAAAGTGACATCTTCTTCCACCAGTTTGGGGCGCTTTGCTCCTTCCGGCTTCACTTTCTTCTCAATAGCTACGGTAAAGTTGTTTTCATTCGCATCCTTCAATACACCTTCCAGTTTTTTCCCTCCTTTTGTCAGGACTTCCACTTCCTTATCAATGTGTATCAGGTATTGCTGCAACACCTTAAACGGTTGTCCTATACCGGCCGATCCTACTTCCAACTCATAATCCTCCTCTTCACGGTCCAGTTTAGACTCGATGTAACGGCTCAGTTCTACACAGTCGTCAATCCATACTCCTTCGGCATGGTCTATTTCCACCACAATTTTGTCATCCGGGCTCACAGTGACATCTACCAAAAAGTAATCTTTACCTTCCAGCCACTCGTCAACAATCCGGGTTACTGCATTCTTATCTATCATTTATTCACTTTTAAGAACAAAAAAAGGGCTTAATCAAGCCCCACCATTCATCCATTTCGGTGCAAAGATACAAATTATCTGTCAGTGCTACAAAATATTCTATTAAAAAATTGTAGTTTTGCAAAAACTTATAACGTCATGGGTAAAAACAGTTTAAATACCAACAAGCAATTTATGGTGGGCAATGGTATGTTGGCCTTCGGAGTATTTGCCGTTATCATCATTTTCCTGTATATGTCTTTCCGCTTCCAGCGCAAGGCTGACCGGGTGCAAACCTACGAAGGTGTTTACAATATTGAGCTTGCCAATAGTTTTGCGGGAGACAGCATAGCAGTGTATATCAATGATAGCCTGTTGCTGAATCAAACGATGCCCGACGCTACTTTAAAACTGGAAGTTACCCGCTTTGCCGAGGATAATGTACTGATGGTAGTAGATAATAAGACAGATAAAACCACTCCTTTCAACCTGAACCCGAAAGGTAGCCGGGTAGAGGTGAAAAAGAGTGGTGAGATGGTTTATATTTTAGAAAGAGACGCTGATATAGCTCAATAATATTTCGTGCATAACGGGATGGATATAAATAGCATTGCCGTCCACCGTAGGGGCAGATTGAATCTGCCCGATAACCCCCGAATGGTATATCTATGAATGCATTCGGGCGGATTCAATCCCATAGCCGTCAGGCTAAGCCCATTAACATTGAAATAAA
>ERZ791737.411-NODE-411-length-38378-cov-5.328158_pt1 | contig 38378 bp, 37 predicted proteins | sample MGYA00510042_ERZ791737 | MGnify/ENA primary metagenome ERZ791737 (study PRJEB30046, sample SAMN00791965) | human gut metagenome | study: EMG produced TPA metagenomics assembly of the A metagenome-wide association study of gut microbiota in type 2... | reverse complement strand
TCGGAGGACGGCCCTATCATTATAATGATGTATGAACTTTTAGCGGACAGTAATATTTGCAAATATAAAACAAGGAGAGAATAGAATCAAATAAAAGTTCTAATTCCAGGCCTGAATATAAGAGTTATAGCTTCTCCAAGATGGTCAGGCCATTGTCAAGTCCCATGGAATAGCGTTGGCACAGTTCGCCGCCATGCACAAGGTTGTCGACAAACAGTGGGTAGTGTTTCAGCATGATGCTGCATTCGAAGCTGTCGCCGTTCTGCAGGGTGGAGTTTTTACAGTCGATAGCCTTGAATGTACGTCCTCCTTGGAATTCGACAATGCATACACGGTCGGGCAGCCAGCCGATGCGGAGCCGGTCGCCCGGCATAAGATCCTCGACTTTTACGGAGATATGGCTTCTCACAATGTCAGACTCGGGCTGGGCTGTCTGTTTTAAATGGCAGCAGAAGGCATCCCAATGCTCGAAACCGATGTAACGGCAGAGCACGTCTAGTGTTCGGGTATAGGTTGTGCTATATCCTTTAATGCTGCCCCAAAGGCGGCGCAGGGTGTTGTCTGCCAGATGTTCGTTTGTGACACGTTCTATTTCCGCTCCGAAAAGGGTGAAATCGGAACGGCTTTCTATTTTGTGACCGAAACGTTTTTCAGCAGCTATTTTCAGTGCTGCGATTTGTGGTAAATCTGTTCGTACTGCCATAGTAATTGCGAAGGTAAACAATAATCTTTACTCTCGCTAACAAAGAACCAAGAAGGACCAGAAAATATAGGTTTACTTCATCAAGTATTGAATCATTGCATTTTTTTGAGTGATGGCTATATCGGACTTGTATTTTTCAGCCGTGGCATTTTCTCCCAATAGCTCGCTGAGGTATTTCCAGAAACTCTGCCGATGGTGCTTGTGCTTTATGTGTGCCATTTCGTGCATCATGACACAGTCGGACATTCGTAGCGGCATCAGTACAAGTATGGGTGATAGGGTTATATGATTTCTGTTGTCGCATTGCCCGAGGACGTTCGTTCTCAGTTTGCGGACAGACACTCCGCTCGCTTTCAAACCCTTGTGGCTCTCTATTTGGTAAAACCTTAAAGGCAGGTGGGATTCGGCCATTGCAAGTATGAATTGCTTGATTTGTCGGCGCAGCCAATGCTGGAAGTGAACCCGTTCGAAATCTGTGGCATCGGAATAGCAGATATAAAGTGTATCAGAGTCGGTGCAACAAATTGCGGTAGCGGTTTTCCGGACGGTATATGCGGTTTGGTTGGGCGAGACGAAGCACGCTTCCGCCTGTAAAATCGGTTGGCCCACCTTTTGCCATTTTATTTGCAGATAGGGGCTGCTAATTCGCGTGGATGGGTTGATATGGAATGAAAGTTCTGCGAAAGTCATATTGTCCAGTATTTGTCTAAGACGTATTCATAGCTGCCCACTCCGTTGCCGATGCTCAAGCCGTAGAATCGGGTTCCTTTTTTCTGCTCTGTTTTAATTCTTTTCAAAGTGTCAGGTTTGGGAAGTGAAAAGTAAAAATCACTGATAATCAGAACGTCGGCCATCGAGAAGTTGTCGGTGCCCAATGTATTCAACGCTTCGGCGAGCATCTGTTCACCATTGGTGCCGCCCGAGAAAGTGGAGGAAAAGAATTGCTCCACTTTGTGGAACTGGCTTGGACGCGACAATTCAATATGCTGTTCGCGGACGGAGAAGGCGATGAGAAAGCATTTCCGTTTTTCTTTTTTGACGATATCTATTATTTGAAATGTCAGGGATTTCGCTATTTCTAACGGCTTGCCTTCCATGGAACCGCTGGTATCGATGGCAAGAATGACGGGACCTTTTCCCATTCTCGGCTGAGGAAGGAGAGTCTGGAAGGTTTTCAGCTTGTTGATAATGGGCGGCAGACTTGAGTATTGCTGGAGTTCCTTGTTGGCAAACCGTTTGTAGAATACCGGCTCGTCAATCAGGGCATATTCGTAGGGCAGAAGAGAGGACAGGTCGTTGCCAACCGTTGTGCCGTCAATTTCCTGTCGGGTATTGGCATGGCGCAACAGTAAGGGCTCGTTGACAATGACAGTCGTGTCTACGTCTTCGGTGTCGGTTTCGTGTTCACGGCCAATCTGTCGTACGATCTCGGTCAGAATGGGATATTTGTAGAACGTATTGCTGATTTTTCTCCGCTGTCTGTAATCGTTCTGTCCGACACCGATGAAGATTTGCTTGTTGGGACCACTTCCTCGAAGCAGTCCCAGCTGTTTTCTTCTCAATTTTGCTGTGGAGGCTTCCTTCCAGTTTTCTTCCATGGCGTTCAGAATCCGTTCGGCCGGTGTGTCGGCATCGTTGAGCAACTGTTCGTAGCCTTCCGTGTTGAATTGTTCTTTCGTGTAGTAGAATGTCAGCCACGATTTCACCTTCTGCCACAGTTGTCGTCTTTTGTCGTTGTCCGACTCAAAAAACTCCTGCAACATCTTTGTCTCCGCCGTATGGAATTGTTGGAACTCCAGCAGGGTAGGCAAAATGGAACGGAAAAAATTGAGCAGGTTTTGGCGCAACGCTTCTTTGTAGTCGTTGTCGGGCAGATACTGTTTGTGTATGTCGAGTTGCGACACCAAGTATTGCGAAATGGGGTCGTCGGCATACGTTTCCGGCAGTCGGCCGTGTTCTATATACAGGTCGAACAGTTCCGAATAGTCGTCAATCTGTTGGTCGATATCCTCGTTATATGTCATTACTGTTTTGTCTTTAGCGTATTGACTTTTACTTCCAATGCATTGATTGCTTTTTCCAGATTTTGGCAATAGCGTTTCAGGTTCGTTGTGTCGGTATTGTTTATAAACAGATTGCCGTTTTTGGCCAAAATCAATGATTTACGCTCTTCAAATTTTGTGCGAATTGCATACGCGCTTTCCTCAAAATGCAGATTGGCAAGATTGGGTACATATTGCTTGTTAATCAAGTTGTTCGTTCCAAGCAAACTGCCTCCGAATTTCGCTTTCTCCAGTTGGTATTCCTTGTTGTCGATAAAGATGCTGTCAGTTCCACGCTTTAGCTTGACAGCCATCGGCCGATTTTCAGTTACCGTGAGGTTTTGGATGCTTCGCAGTTGTTCGGCACTCATCTTAACATCCATTTTGCGGACAACGAAGCCCTTCAGATTGTCGTCATAGTAGATGATGCCGTCAGAGGGTTTGCTCAGTGACAGCTGTTCGTAGTTGTTGAGAAGGAAGTAGACCGTATTTGTTTGTTTTGCGTTCGTCGGAGGCAGCAATTTTGCATAGAAAAATTGGTAGACCTGAAAAGCATTTCTGTTGCTTCCTTCTGTCTTCCGGGCGTTTTCCTCCGGTGCTTTCTGCATCTCTTTCGACAAGTCGGTCATGCTCTTTTGAATGTCGGCAAACAGGCTTTCCAACACCAATTGCGTGACCGGACGGATGCATTCCACTTTGTTCCATAACACGTGTTGCAGAAGCACAATGTCGCTCATGTCAACCTCTGTACGGTCGTTGAGAAACGCCGATGTCCTCAGCAGATTGGCCGCTTTTTTCCAGCGTCGGTCGGAAATGTAGAAGTCCAACGGTTCCACATTCTCTCGTTTTCCCAGTTGCCGGAGTCCGTGGCGGATATGGGTAATCGCTTCCAGTATGGAGTCGGGCAGCTCCACATTTTCGCAGCAGCTTTTCCAGTCGACAAGTGTGGCATTGTCGATTTGCAATTCACTTTTAATGTCAGTCAGGCGCGTTTCCTTTTGGCGCATCATCCGATAGAAGGCATTCTCGTTTTCAATGCAGTTCGACACGACGCGTACCATGAAACGATCCCACAACGCTTCAAGTCCTTCGTTTTCACGGGGCAATTCATTGGAAGCCGCCACCAGCACTTTCAGCGGTAGCGGCTGTGTGGTCGGACCGTTGTGAAACACCTTCTCGTTGATGGCCGTCAGCAGGGCATTCTGGATAGCCGGACCAGCTTTCCATATTTCGTCGAGAAACACGATGTCGGCCGTCGGCAGGAAGCCGTCGGTCGCACGTTCGTAGCGGTCCTCTTCCTTTAGCTTTTTGATGGAAACCGGACCGAAAATTTCATCAGGCGTTGAAAATCTCGACATCAGGTATTCAAACGACCGGCTGTCTTTGAACACCTGTTTCAGTCGTCGTGCCACAAGGCTTTTTCCCGTTCCCGGAGGTCCAAGCAGGAACAGACTCTCCTCAGCGACAGCCGTCAGCAGTCCGAGTGCGAATATATAGTCCTTTTCCCAAATACCTTCGCTCATAGCCTTGATGAGCTGCTCAATTCTATTCTTGACAGGCATAGCTTCATTGTTTTTCTGTATCATCACAATACATCTACTTAGAAATTGTGATTTATCGCGTTTTTATCAAACGCGAAGGTACCGCCAACATGCCTCAATTTTAATTGCAGCCTTATGGTATTAGCATAGGTGAAAAACAAAAAAGTTTATCAGTATTGTTGTTAATTCTGCTTTAAGGATGTTTCCGTTAGAAAACAGTCGGAAGAATCCTGTCACAGGTATTCACTTGTCCGACGAAGAGGCATTTTTTGCCGTTGTAGTAGCCGAGGTAGGAGATTTCGGAGTCGTTGTCGGTTACGGGGGTGACAAACCAAGTGTAGATTCCTTCCCAGCTTGTTTCTTCTCCACATCGTACTACGGCGTTTCCAATGAGTTTGTGATAGGATTTTGTCCAGGAGTTCCCGATAAAAACTACGTCGTTGTTGTCGACAAGTGTTCGGTTGCCCAGACCTTTGTCGGTCATAAAGGCTGTCATGAACACGCGGGGCGTTTTTTCTATAAACTGGCGGAATTTGGGAGATGAGGCTTTGGTAAACCGGGAAACGCTGTCGATGGGTGTCCATTGGCTGTAAATGCCGTTGGGGGTACGCAGGGCAGTTTCGCCAATGGTCATTGACTGCATGCCGTAATAGCGGTCGATGGTGAAAGGCGTTTCGTTGAGGAAATGGTGCGAGGCATTTACCTGTATACTGTTGCCGCAAACGGTATAGTGGATTGTTTCGCGGCAAAACAGGTCGGTTGGTTTCAACGGGTCGAACAGCAGGTTGGTGACAATGATGTCGGCTCTGCCTGCCTGTAATGTCGTGTCGGATGTCAATGGTGTGTTGTCGGCCTTGATGATTACATCCACAGTTTTTGCCGAGCGGCTTTTCCCGTCGGGAAGGAGATGGTTACCTCCGCACCAGCCGCGGCCTGAAATCAGAAACGGACCGATGTTGTCGCTTGTCGCTTCGTTTACCGTGACGGAATCAACAGTGACCCGGCTGAATGTGAACAGGCGGTTGGCCATGCAATGGCGGAAATCGTAGCGTATCGTGTGTGCCGTGTCGATGGCTGTCGTAATGGTAAGAACGCTGTCGGACAAAGTTATATGCATATTTGCCGCGTTGGTTGACAAGGCGGCAAATATGCTTAACATGAATACCGTTATTTTTTTGAAGACGGACATAGCTTGTCGTTTTTGCGTCGCTCAATGATGATTGATGCAAGTTCGTCCATAATTTTTTGATTTTCCGGACAAGGATTTTCCACCATGTCGATAAGTGCCTTGCTTCCTGTGTAGTAGGCGATTGCCGATGTGTCAAATACCTTGTTGCGGCGGAAAGCGTCGATGTATGCCTGCATTCTGTCGTAAGACGAGTTTTCTGCCTGATACAGCGCTTTGCTGTCGCATTCAAATTCCATGGCCATTCCGAGATCAAGGGCAATTTCGCAGGCTTCGTCCAAACGAGAGTCGGGTATTTCTTTTTTAAAGAAATGATTCGGCTGATGGTAGACGATGTCGAAGCCCAGTTCTTGCCAACGGTCGTAGCCGCGAGCTTTGAAATAAGGAATCCATACGAAGTCAAGATTTTTTGCATGTACCAGCGGTGCGATATATTTGGTCAATTCCTTTGTATGGCAGATGTCTTCATCCACCCAGTAGAGTCCTACAAGTTCAAGGTTTTTATATCCGGCGTTCTGGAAGCGGCTGACGAGCTGGTCAATAAACCATTTGACGGCCAGGCTTTGGTCTTCATAGGTGTTGAAATCAAGTTGTTTTCCGTCTACGCTTCCCCAGTCGGTCTGACCGAAGAGCGGCGTCAGTAGCGACAGTACAATCTTGTGTTTGAATCCGGGTTCACCGATTATTTTTTTCTGAGTTTCGATGCATTTGTCGAGGGCATCCAGCGACTTCCCTTTTTCGAAAACGCGGTCGAGATACCATTCCCATTCCGTACGTTTTGCTTTCGTTGCACCGTATTGGGGAATAAACGTATTGCCTCTGCCGTCGTTGAAATCAAGAAAGAGAAAACCGTCGAACAGCCAGTCCCGCTCTCCGTCGGCAAACGTGTGAGTGACATAAGGGACGAACTGATCTTCCGTCCAGTCGATGCGTTTTGCTCCTCCCTGATAGATAAGGGCAAGGTCGCGGATTTTATAAGTAGGAAAATGTTTGTTCTCAGACTCTTGTGCAGAAGCAACAGAAGAGGAGAAAAGTAGAATTGCAAATATTGGCAAGAGGCATTTTAAATAATGGTCCATACGTTTCATAATGAAATATTATTTTGATTGTTGGTTTGTTGTAATATCGTTTAATATGGGCATCAAGGCTTTCGTGTAATAGTGGAAACCCATGTCTGTGAAGTGAATGCCGTCAGACGTTCCGTCGCCGTCTTCGGGCAGAAGTTGCTCGCTTTTGATGTAGTATAGATTCTTCACTCCGGATTCTTTCAGCTTGGCATAGATGATTTGGAGTGCTTCGTTTTTTGCCTTGATTTCTGCGGCAATATTTTTGTCCAGAATTGCATGTGCGAATTGTGGGTCCTCAATGAAAATCAGGGGAACCTCGGGATGTCTTTCTCGGAGTATCTGTACGAATTTCTCAGCCTTGTTTTGAATTTCGTCAACCGTTGCGTTAGGTACAAAATCGAGAACATACGCCAAGGCATCAGTATCCGCCATCATTTCAGCTATCTCGTAGTCGATGTGGGCATTGGCGCTGAATCCCATATTTATCACTTCTCTGTTCAACAAGCGTTGCAACTGATTGGAGGCAGCCATACCGGGGCGTGATGCTGTGGCACCATGCGCGATGCTGCTGCCGTAAATGACCAACGGTTTTTCTGTCTGTGGACTATTGACTGACGGCATTTCGATGACGCAGTCTTTTGCAATGCCGATTCCCAGCGATTTGATTCCGTCGTAAAGTGGCAGGTGCAACATATATTCCCGCATTTCTTTCTCCATATTGTCGATAACAAGCCATTCTTCCGTTCCGTTTGTTTCATTCATGGGACGTCCGCAGCCGATATACCGCCATTTGCCGACGCAGTATGTGTACATCGTTGATTATCAATAGTATAGCGCTCTAAAAGGTACAACCAGCAGGTTGGCAAGTATCTGAGAATGTGTAAGTTAGTGATTTTTAGCACCATTCTCGGCTTGTACCTCCATTTTGGAAAGTAAAAGTAAGTGTAATTTCTTGAATATCAAAATATGAGGTACAAAAACTTGTGAAAAATGCCGATTTTTGGTGAGAAAAGGTACAAAAATGACCCTGAAACCGAGAGCCACATTATGATTATTTTGCGAAGTATTCAGTTTTCAACCAATAGGTATAAATTGGGTCCTTGGAAAGAGATTTCATCAGCCATAAGAGCTTTGAGATAGTTCAATTGCTGTGTGGTCAGTGTTTCGGTGATTGTTACAAACAACAGCCTTATATGGCAGCGGTCGCTATTCTTAAGACTGTCCAAGTAGTAATAATTTGAACAGAAAAAGAAGTGTTATTTCTTTTATTGTTCAAATTATTGCTATATTTGCAGTATGGATAGACAATTAAGTGAAATAGGGACTATTCCAATAACGACTTCAATCATTGAATCGTTGTATCCGGAACTGAAGTCTGCTGACAAGAAAGTGACCTGGCTCGAAAAGCAAGGGATCATCATCAGATTGAAGCGTGGACTTTATGTGATCAACCCCGTACATTCAGGAAAGACTCTGTCGAGTGAACTGATTGCCAATCATCTCTATTCACCTTCGTATATTTCAATGTCTACTGCACTACGATATTATGGACTTATCCCCGAGGCTGTATATGTTCATCAATCAATGACAGTAAAACATCCCCGAAGCTTTCAAACTCCAGTCGGCAGTTATGACTACAAATATATTTCAAGAGAGGCATTTCCGATAGGAGTAAAAAGTATGGATAAGGGTGACTATGCATTTCTGATTGCATCGCCGGAAAAGGCCTTGTGTGATTTGATTGCCAATTCCTCAAAAGTTATTCTTCGCTATATGAAGGATGTAGAGACATATCTTGAGCAGGATATTCGTATGGATATGGATGAGTTCCAGAAGATGGACGCAACCATCTTTGAAGATTATATCAAGGTGGGTAAAAAGGCTGATTCAATTTCGACACTTCTAAAATTCTTAAGACGATGAAAAATGAAATATTCGACAATATGCTCTCCCGTTATGACCTGACGACGGAGCAACATAAAAGAAACGCCATCTTTGAAGTGAACCAGCAGATGATACTTGCAGGCCTGTATGCCGGAGGCTTCTTTGAGTCGGCTGCGTTCTATGGCGGAACCTGCCTGAGAATCTTTCATGGCTTGCAGCGTTTCAGTGAGGACATGGATTTTTCATTGCTTACGCAAGATGACAAGTTCGATTTTACGAAATACTTCCCTGCTATCGTTGACGCCTTTGCAATGGTGGGTCGTGAGGTTGAAATAAAGAAAAAAGACAAGAAGAATTTCGGAAAGGTCGAATCGGCATTTCTCAAAGACAACACCGATGTGTATGATGTGACTTTCCAGACAGAGAAGTCAATAAAGATAAAGATTGAAGTAGATACTTGTCCGCCGTTGAACTTCAAGACAGAACAAAAGTTATTGCTTCAACCCAGTTCATTTATGACCCGTTGTTTCACACTTCCGGACCTTTTTGCAGGCAAGATGCACGCACTGGTCTATCGTGTGTGGAAGAATCGAGTCAAAGGTCGTGATTGGTACGACTTTGAATGGTATGTACGCCATAATGTTCCGTTGGATTTTACCCATTTGGCAGAACGGTGCAAGCAGTTTAACAATGAGAATATTACTCCAGAGTTATTCAAAGAGAAACTTATTGAGCGTCTCTCTACAGCTGATATAAAACAAGTGAAAGAAGATGTTTTGCCTTTCGTGCGCAATCCAAAGGAACTTGCCATCTGGTCAAATGATTATTTCATTCAGTTGGCTGGGATGGTAAGAATGGAGTAATACAACATTAAGCTTTATTTAAGAAATAAAGCCTAAGGTATTTTTTCTTATTGGCGAAGGCAATCCAAGTACGGTTACACTTATTCATAGTCTCATAAAGTACTCAGTCTTCAACCAATAGGCATAAATCGGGGATTTCACCAACCTTATTATCCAATAAATGTAATTACATAAATCGTTGCAACAAAAAGTGTATATACAATTACTGTAGTATCTTGCTGATTGGCGTTTTCTATACATAAATATCAGGATAAAAGTTGTACAATCATAATGAGTTTCGCTTTATAGTATAATAAACAATATATTGTTTGTTATAGGTGAAATACGAACTTTACAAATAATATAATGATGTTTAGTATTTCAATGCCCAATAATGTAGCCAAAGCAAATTACGTCAAGAGTAAATTTGAAAATTGATTCCCGTAATCCATCATAAAATAAACTAAAACCGCTATATTTGCATATTATATGATATATTAAGCTATGACGAAAAGAACAATGGGTACCAAGTTGCCAAGGAAGTTGGAGCAGAAGATGCAAATTGTGGGTGAGCAAATCAGACTAGCACGATTGCGTAGGAATCTTAGTGTCGCACAGATTGCAGAACGTGCCACCTGTTCACCTCTGACGGTTTCGCGCATAGAGAAAGGTGTGCCGACAGTAGCAATAGGCATTTATCTTAGAGTGCTTTATGCGCTTCAGCTAGATGACGATATTCTTCTGCTTGCAAAAGAAGATGCAATGGGAAAGGCCTTGCAGGATTTGAACCTTAAGAAACGAGAAAGAGCATCCAAAAAGGAATAAGAATTAAATGAATCGGTAATATGTTGTATATCTATCCAGAAACAGTAGAATCAGTCAGAAAATTTGTAAATAAAAAATGGCCAGATAAGAATAAAGAGGTGTATTGCCAGGAAAATGAAAGTGCTTGGCATCAGAATAGGTATATATTGATTACCGTCTCACCCCTGATTAACTTTAAAGTAGTGCATTATGAATATATTAATGGCTACTTGGAGTTGCATCTAGAGGACGAATATTATAGTAATACATTCAATCAGAGATTGTACAAATATCTTCGTGATAATATCGATACGGAATCGGGTGATTATTTATGGCATAATTGGTATGGGATGAAACAAGGACGATTACGCTATGAATATAAGATTGGAGATCTTCTGGAATTAGCAGATTGTCTTACAAAATTTATTAGTAAGATCGATCCATTGATTGAAGATTTCCTAAACACATATTATGACGGAAATAATGATACTCAAAAGGATAGTTGTACAGTATCATCTATTGATTTTAATGAAATTGAAAATGGTGCTTCTATCAACATTAATATCACAGAAGGAACTGAAAGCAAAGTTGTCCTTCATACGATGTCATTAAAAGATGTATTCTCCTTAAAATTAAAGATACCGGATTATCAACGTATATATTGCTGGCCACAAAAAAATGTAGAACAGCTGCTGGATGATATTTTTATTTCAAGAAATCATAAATATCATTTAGGGACATTGATTCTTCAAAAGAAAGGCGATGAATATGATATCATAGATGGTCAGCAAAGAACTGTTACTTTAGCACTCATTTTGCGTGCTATGTGTATTGATAATATTCAGTTATTGAAGGAAAGTTTTGATTCTGTCGAAGCGCAAAGATATGTAGGATACAACAGATATATTGTTGAAACGTACCTTGATAGGCGTTGTCCTGATGTTGAGAAACGTAGTAAAGAGGCGGAAAGTATTCTTGATATAATTTCTTTTGATGTACTAGTACTGAATGATTCATCGCTTGAACTTGCTTACACATTCTTTTCAACACAGAATGCCCGAGGCAAGGCTTTGACTGATTATGAGTTGCTAAAATCACATCATCTCAGATTTATTCCTGAAAGCCATGAAGATCAACAACGTCATTTGGCAAAGATGTGGGATAAACTTCTCGTGAAAAGTGAGCGGGATAATGGAGATCGAAGCGTATCAATTATCTTGGGCATATATTTATATTGCCTCCGCAAGTGGACAAGAAAACAATATTGGTATATAAATGAACCTAATAGGGTTAAGAACGAATTTGAAGCTGCACCGACTATACCGGAGATTCCTCCTTTTGGCGAAAAATTTGATTTTATGGACCCGATACAGGGAGGTGCACATTTCTTTGCCTTTGTAAATACATTTATCCAACAATATAAACATTTTATTGAGACAAAACAATATCATATACTTTGGAAAACCATTTCATGTTCTGGGTTACTTGAAATGGAGATTGACGATAACAATAAAAAATTTTTGGAAGGAAAACGACGGACTCATTGGTGGTATGGTGACGTAATTGCGGCATTTTTATTTGCCTATTATATGAAATTCGGGAACCAATATCTATCTGAGGCTTTAACTTGTATAACAAGGATTGTATCTCAACTAAGGTATGAGAAAAGTAAAGCCAATAAGCAATCCATAATGGACAAAGCTGGAGAAATGGAGATAATAGTGATGATAAATCAGGCCACATCACCAACCTTCTTTCTTGCAAGTGCCTGGAATGTAATAAAACGTCTCCCGTATTTTGATAAAGATCTGAAAGGAATAAGAGCCGATTATTTTAGTAGAGAAATGTCTCTATACGAGAAGAATGAAAAAAATTATCTTATTGACAAATTTAAAGACCTCCATAACAAATGACGAATATAAAACAAGCTTATACTCCAAGAAAAATTGTAGATTCAGGATTATTCTTCAGTATTCCGTTGTATCAGAGATTATTTGAGTGGGGGGAAGAACAGATAATCCAACTGCTTGATGACCTGTATTCCTCGTACAAGAGAGACAAGGAATCTCCATATCACATTGGAATGCTTACAGTCAAGAGGGCAGAAAGCAGTATAGAACTTGTCGATGGGCAGCAGCGCTTTACCGCCATGATTCTTTTAGGAATCCATTATAAGTGGAATGACTTTCTATACCTATCTACGGGCTCTAATAATATTTTGCGCCTGCAATTTACGGCACGAGAAGAAGACAAGAAATATATTGAAGCAAAGATTAAGGGGATAAAGTGTTCATTCTCAAATGAAAAAATGGAAAAAGGATTGAACTATATTTCAACACACCTGAACAAGATACTTCAGAATGATTCAAAAAAAGATTTCGAGAAGTATATTTTCAACAACCTGACATTTTTTCTTTCTGAACTTCCAGAGAAATATTCACCTATGGAGTTGAACACATATTTTGAAAGGATGAATACATCGGGAAAGTCATTGGAGAATTATGAAATACTGAAAGTCGATATCATCCGGCGTTTGCACTCTGATAAGGAGAAATATACTCATCTATGGAATGCTTGTAGTATAATGGAGAAGATGATTCTCAGAAAACATAACAATGAACAACTCGACAGCTTGAGGAATCGTTATAAAAATGCTATGACTGAGATAATCCAAAACGGGAATATAGATAATGCATTTGAAAAATATCAAACTAGATTTGATATTGAAGAGGCTGATGATTCTGATGATAATGAGGATTTCGAGACGACACCTAAAGCTATTGGTGAAATAGAAATCAATACTGAGAATCCGTATAAGATAGTAAAACGGCGTACTGATGAACATTCACTCCTTACGTTTCCGGAATTTCTATTACAAGTGTTATATATATGTCTGAAGAGCGATATCTCCAAACATGAAGAAGGAGGGACGACCGTTGAAGGCCGGCTTATTACAGATTTCTTTGATGTGAGAAAGCTGTGTGATACATTTGAGTGGGCTTTTGACAAACGAGGTCTCGAAGCAGAGACTTTTATGCGGAACCTTGGATTGTATCGCTTGATTACAGACTATTTTATTATAAGAATGAACGATGAAGATGAGGAGCCTTACCCATTTAAGTTATATAAAGGCGAAGACAAAGAGAAGATGAAGGTGCGGATGTATCTCGCTATGCTATATTCAGCATCATCGGCCATGACATACTATATGTGGATGCCCAAATTGCTTACCTATTTGGAATGTTTTGTTTCAACCAATAAGAGTCTTGATATTGACGCTGCGGAATATCTTGCCAAGCTTAAAGAGATAGATAATGAATGGCATCCAGAACATGATGTTGTCGATAAGAATCTGACGTACGGTACTATTGATAGATATTGGTTTTGGAGAATAGATTACTATTTATGGGAGCAAAGAGAATTGTTTTTTAAGAAGGAGCTACTCAATGTAGTTGAGAAATATGTGTTCAGAAGGAACCGTTCGATTGAACATATTGCTCCACAGCATCCTAAGGATGAGTTTGGCGATAAGGACCGATTCTATTGGGATGATGAATCTCGACCAGAAGTTGCTATGAAACGAGATTGTCTGGGCAATATGGTTATGATATCTTCTGGGCAGAATAGCACATTGACTAATTCATGTTTTGAAGTTAAACATGCAGTTATGCAGAGATATGCATCCGGAAACGGAACTGTTGAAAGTCTGAAAATGTTATATGTTTATTCAAAATATAGCAGTTGGTCTTTAGATAATATTGATGAACATCAGCGTTTTTCAATGAATGTATTGAAATATTCGTATGAAAGAGACAGTAGAGGATGGAATGATTTTCACAATATAATGCATTGGAAATTGTGAGAGTATGAGCTAAAATTGTTGTATAAAAATTGCAAAATGACAAACAAAGAAATGTATGGTTAAAGATCTACAATATTTTATTAATGCAGAAAATGAATTTTGCAAGGAACATCCAAATTATGGAGAACTATTTTTTGATACTTCTATTGGAGAGATGAGCGAGCAAGGTATAAATGATCGACTTAATTATCTTTCTGATAGAATAATATCAAAGTACAATAAAATAATAAAAGAGCCATCGGAGAAGGAACTTGAATTCGGACTATCTGATGCACAGAGAATATTATTGAGATTATTTTTAGGTAAATATTCATATATTTTTAGGGATGATTACTATTATGAAGGAGTCACAGATTTCATACAAAATCTATTTGATACTTTAGATGATATGGTAAATAAAGCACCGATTAATGCTGATCCTATTTTATATCGCTTTTGTAATGATTATGACAAATGCGATATGAAAGTTGGAGATATTATCAATATCCCTCATAATTTGACATGTACAAACTATAATTGGCATCAAGAAAAGTATAATAATGTTTATATCATTTCACCTTTGAGAAATGGTAAAACTAGGGCTCGAAATCTTTTCGAGATGCGTAATCATGGCGATGAAATGCAAATAGATTTTTTACGAAATACCAGGTTTCAGGTTGAGAAAATAGAACAAACCCCAAAAACAGAACATAAAAAAATATATTTAAAAGAATTGGGTAGTGTAAACTAAACTGTGTCAAGTTATATTTCGAGCTGTTTTGGAATCTTCAATATTCCCAAACGGCTCCGCTAAGTTATCAATATCGTCAAAGAACTCCAAACGAAAGATGTTGTCAGGCCAAGATTCTGAACCTGTCCGGGAACAGGATGGCCAGTTGCTGGGCCGTCTGGCCCCAGTTCTGCACCGGTTGCGTCCACTTCTTCCGTATTCTCGTAAATGCAAGATAGACAAGTTTTTCCAGGGTGGTATCAGATGTAAATACGCCCTTGTTCCTGGTTACCTTGCGGAGCTGGCGGTGATAGCCTTCTACGGTGTTTGTAGTGTATGTTATCCTTCTGATATGCTGTGAGTACTGGAAGTAGGCGGTCAGACGGTCCCAGTTGTCAAGCCAGCTTTTGATGACAATCGGATAGTCCTCGCCCCACTTGATTTCAAGGTCGTCAAGTGCCTTTTCTGCAGCATCTTTGTTGACCGCCTGATATACGAGCTTCAGATCACGCATGAACTCTTTCTGGTTCTTGCTGGCAACATACTTGACAGAGTTGCGTATCTGGTGTACGATGCAGAGCTGAACCGTAGTTTGAGGAAAGACACTTGCTATCGCCCTTTAGTCCGTCAACACAGGCGATGAGGATATCCTTGACTCCTCTGTTCTGGAGATCCGTAAGGACGCCGAGCCAGAAGTTGGCTCCCTCGCTCTTTGATATGTACATACCCAGAAGCTCTTTCCTTCCCTCGCATGTAAGGGCCAGTACATTATAGATGGCTCGTGTCACTGGACGGTTCTTCTCGTCCATTACCTTAATAATGCACAATGGGATACACCCGGTCCAGAGGCCGGTTTTTCCAGCTTTACCTATTGGCGGAATTAATTTGAATTGATAATATGTTTGGAAAGTTGCGCATATCGCTGATTTTTATTAACTTAGTACTGTCCAAATCATTAAGTTTAAATCATCGCATGCACAACTTACACACAAAATTCGTCAGAATACTTGAGATATGCAAGCAATTTTCTCATAATCTCGTCAATGCCGAAGGAAATATTGTCCGCCGTGGCCCTGTTCCTAGATTTTCAGACCTGGAGGTCGTGGCGTTGTCGTTAGCGGCAGAATCAGAAAGCATAGACAGTGAGAATTGGCTTTTTGAGTACAAACTGCAAGAATACAAGGAAAAAATTCCAAATCTTATATCACGCAGACAATTCAATGACCGTAGGAAGAAAACGGCAGGGTTGTGTGAAACCATACGCAAGCGGATTGCCCTGAAAATTGACGGCGGCGAGGATTTCTTCCTTGTTGATTCCAAACCGATAGAAGTCTGTCGTCCCGCAAGGGGAAAACGCTGCAAGATGGGACAGTCGGGAGATTTTTCCAAAGCGCCTGACTTTGGCTATTGCGCTTCGCAAAACACATATTACTTTGGCTATAAGATTCATGCAGTCTGTGGGTTAAGTGGAGTAATTCATTCCTATGACTTGTCAAAGGCGAGTGTACATGACCTCAATTACATGAAAGACGTGAAACTGGAATATCATGATTGCAGCATCTATGGAGACAAAGGCTATATCGGGGCTGACGTACAGCTTGACCTCTTTGAAACTGCACATATCCGGTTGGAATGCCCCTACCGGCTGAACCAAAAGGATTGGAAACCGACTTTCATTCCCTTTGCAAAAGCACGCAAGAGGATTGAAACGATATTTTCTCAATTGTCAGGCCAGTTCTTGGTCATCAGGAACTATGCTAAGATAACAAACGGTTTGTTTGCCAGAATCATTGGCAAAATTAGTGCGCTGACCGTGTTGCAATTCGTCAACTATATTAATAACAAGCCTATTGGCAGAATTAAATACGCACTAAATTAATTCCGCCAACGGGTCAGCTTTGTATTTCCGGAAGGACACGGTTCGTTATGCTGCTTATGGTCTCTGCCGATATGCGGTTACCGAACTGCTCCTCAAGGATGTCGCTTATTTCTCTTGTGCTGTTGCCTATGGCGTACAGGCCTATGATTCTGTCCGCAAGGATCTTCTCGCGTTTGCGTACAACCTGAGGATCGAAAGTGCCGTCACGGTCGCACGGTGTGTTTATAGTTATTTCTCCCATTGATGTCTGTACCTGTTTACTCATATGGCCGTTGCGGTGGTTGCCCATCTCGCGTTCGACTCCGTCAAGATGACTGTCCATTTCTCCTTCCAGGGCGCTGTTCAGCAGATTCTCCAACAAAGGCGCCAATACCCCGTCCTTGCCGGATAGCGGCATTCCTGCCTTTAACTTCTCAATGGCTTGTGCCTTGAATTCCTCAAAATCAAATGAATTGCTCATAATTAAAGTGTGTCTGTAAAGTTAATAATTTCTTTTCCCTTTACTTGACACACTTTAGTTTACAGTCTCACAGAGATAAGTTTTAAGTTTCTCCATATGTTCCCAACCTAGACTTCACTAATAAATTTATTATATTATCGAAATAATTCCTGTATTAATCTGAGTATTCCTCCCATCAGAATAATAAATCCTAACTCTAGTTGATACATATGGTTTTCTTTTACATACTTCCAATGGGATAATTTCTGTACTATTACAAAATCTACAGGTTTTACGAATTAAAACATTATATTTAACATATACAGGCGAACGCTCAAATATCTTTCTAATAGCTTTACCATCTGTGATGCCATCTTGTAATTTATATATCTTTTTGTTTTTATGCTTTTTGGCTCTTTTCGTCTTATATGTATCCTTAAACTGTTCTGATATTGCTGAATCTAAATCAGATTTAATAGTAGGGAAAAGTTTAGAAGAAAATGAAAGTCTTCCCCTATGTTTCATTTCTAAATTATTAGAAATTATAATCTCATCTTCATATTCATAAGAGTCTTCAATTTCTTCTTCAGAAGCCTTCAGCTCATATTCTATTGCCCATTTATCATCATATACATAATTTTTATCAAGAATTTCTATACAGATGATTTCATACTTGTATCTAAAAAATCCGTTTTTGGTAAAATTCCAACGATAAAGGGGGATGGACAATGCCTTTTCCTCTTTTATTAATCTTTTCTCATATTCAGCTAAAGCAATAACAACTTTGTCGGGTAAAGACTGGATATCGTTTTTTTCAACAATACAATCAAGATATCCTATAGATATGGCATCACAAACCTCTTTTCGTTCTGCTTCTCCTGTAAGCATTAGAGCTACTATGTGCGGATTAATATTCTTTATTTTTTTATATAATTCAGTACCACTAAGTTCTGGCATCCTTTGATCAAGAACTATTACTTTAACATTTTCCCCAGCAACTAGTTTCAATACTTCATTTGGTTCTGTTTCCGATCTAACAGAGATCTTTAATTTTGCTTCTATTAACTCAGCAAAAGCCCTAGCTGCTTGTTTGTCATCATCAACAACTATCACTTGGTAATTATTATCTTTCATCATTATTATTTTTTATAATAGGTATTTCAAATACTATTCTGTCCTCCTTTTTATAGACTTTAAGATTCATTCCATTTCTAGAAGACAATAGATGTCTTACTGTATAAAGTCCCATTCCTCTATGCCCTTCTTTAGTGGAGAAACCATCTTTTTCTAAATTAGATATATCAATATCTTCAGCATAAGTATTACTTATACTTATAACACCATCTAATTCAAGAACCTCTATTTCAGTATTCTCTTTTGATGCTCTTACTGCATTTGCTAAAATAGGCAAGATTGTAGATAATATATAATAATTTCCTATTCCATCATATTTTTCCTTTACGTCTATTTTTAATTTGACATTTTTACTTCCTTTATAGACATCAAAAGATTCTGATATTATTGTACTTAATGACGTACTATCTGTAGATGTAGTACTTAAAAAAATCTCTCTATAAGTAGACAAGATACCTTTACATATACTAACGGATGATTTTATTCTTGACAGATATTGATTTAGCCTATTTTTATCCTTATTTTTATCACTTAATAGAGTCTGTATTAAATCACAAGTAGACTCTATCGTAGCTAATGGTGTAGCAATAAAATGTGTTATTTCTTTTATTAGAATAGGATTTGCTATATTTTGATTATTAAAGTCTATAGTGCCAAGTTTTGAGTTGAGTGTACTTATATTATTTTCTAATTTCCCAAAAACCTCTAGCATGATCTTATCCAAATGATAATTATTCGTTCCTCCTTTTTGGATATTCATCATAGATAATTCTCTAGACATCTCTTGAAAACTATTCATAATTTCATGAGATTGTTTAGTTATTTTCATGGATAAATTTTCAAAAGAACGGAGCATTAATGAAGCCTCTAAAGATGTGGCTACATTATTGTGGTTTTCTTTCTTTTTGTCTGAATCAAGATTTATATAATGTGTTTCTTTGCGTTTTAATATAAAAGCGACAAATAAAACGATTATAAATAATGGTAACCAAAAAGATAGTAATACCTTAGGCACATTTATACTAAATGCTGATAAAATATAATCATTATAATCGCATAAGACTATATCTGTCTTGTATATTATAGGAGTTATAATAAAAAAACTAGTTATTATAAAACTCACCACATAATGAAAACTTTTTTTTGCATTGAATATGAGAACAAAAAAATGATACAATAATACAATGCCTAATAAAATGTACCAACATATAAAAAATATATGATTATTATTAATGATAGAATGCCCTATAAAAGGTATTATACTAACAAAAAAGCTAGAAATATTAATAATATAGCTTATACTACCATCGTTTGAATCATCAACTAATGTTTTTGCAGACACAAATAACATTAAAATACCAATGATCCAACAAATTATAAATAAAATCCACAAATAAACACTTACCATATCTTTTAATATCAATTAGGGTTAATATTCATATTATATCAAATGTGTCACATTAATTTTCTTATACTTATTCCCCATACCAAGGGCAAAAGCCATCTGGTCCTTTATAATCAGCTCACCCTTTTGAAGCCCGGCTATAGCAGTCCTGATTTCCTGGAGTTCCTGACCACTCACACCAAACAAGTCTTTGATAACCTTATCATCAATAGTCTGCTGCTTCATAATAAGTGGGTATTGTGCATTGGCATAAAAATCAAAACCCTTAGATTTGAAGCTACTCATGTTTTGAGTGGCAAGGATAATACTCAGACCTTTATTTCGGCCTACAGCAATTAGATTACGCAGAGGGCGATTGTCAAAGTCAAGCATATAGTGAGCTTCATCAATAATAGAGAAATGACGTATTTGTACAACCTCGTCATTTACTGCTTGCTTATCCAGTAGCTCATAAATGTTATTAAGTTTAGACATTAGGAAATACACAATAGCTTTGGCTATAGGTCCATCTTTGGGATATCCATCCATCTTGATGATGTAGCTGTCATCAATCAAGGAAACTTTATCTTCTGATTCAAAGATATGCGCATTAACCAATTGTTTCAGAACAGAAGAAATACTATCATCATTATTTGCATCTTTCATTCGTGATTGATAGCATTTCAGCATCAATTCAAATGAAATAGGGGCACCATTTGTTGATTTATAGGCTTCTACAATAGCTTCACTAAGGCGGTTGTTCATGTTGGCACTCGCACTTACTCGGTCTATAGAGCATAAGGCTGAAGACATTTCTGTAGAGTACAGATTGATTTCATTGATAGAACGCCCAGTGAAATCCTTAAATGGAGTAAAAGGCAATGGCTGTGTCAATGGATCCAGAATACAAGAACGGTCCACATCGAAGAGAGATAACCAATGGTTATTCTGTATATCGCTGAACTCTCCTTTGTAATCAAACAAAAGGAAGTTCACAGGATATTGTGATTCTGTGGATAACATTCTGAATTGCTGAATCAAAACAGCCAGCAAATTGGTCTTTCCAGATCCTGTAGCTCCCGCAATGATAATCTGTGAGTTGGTAATGGAACGACTGTTTATATCCAAAGTCGCTTCCATTTCTTCATCGCCATAGTTACCAATCAGAAGATTCAGGACTGGAATATCTTTTGCCATGGCTACTTTGTTGTTCATTGCGTATAAGAAGGAATCCAGATTGTTGTCAGACATCAGATAGTCACGTCCACGAAGCATTTCTGCTGCGATAATTCGAGAAAGAGTAGCGTTTTGAGTCCAATCAATGTTCAAGTCTGCATATCTTAGTTTTAACAATGCCGAATATAAGGTGCTTAAATCGTGCATTGTGAAAAAACTGGGAGTAATTCTTATGGATGACACAGACAATTGTATGTCCTTGTAATCATCTATGGAACGCTTTGTAGGCAAGCTTAGTCCCACGATGAAGCAAATACGCATTACTTTATTCTGATTCAAGTTTATACGTTTCTCCCGATCAGCCGTTCTGGAAAGATTGATTTTTGATTCAATCAGTTCCTTGATTGGATTGATTGCATCAAACAATCCTTCCATCTGGCGCGTATTTGAAAAATTTATGATGCTCATTTCTTTTACTGATTAAGAGTTAAACCAAAATAACCGTCTTCAACCGTAGTATTCTGTGCTTCTACATTGCGATGAAGTGTATAGGTTTTGGAAATAAACGGTTCCAGTTTGATGTAGTCGCTGTCTGTTCTGATTTCAGAGGTCGTACAAAGCAAAATAGTTTGTTCTGCCAATTGTGGAAAATATTCTTCCATCAAGGCATCACGACTTTCATTATCAAGAACCCCCATTACTGTATCAATCATTACAGGTGGATTATAATCTCCCAGATTTACAAAGTTAAGCCCTAAAATGAAAACAAGAGCTAAACAAGTGCAAATAAAACCGCTTATTTACAGTTGATTATAGGGCGATTGATGTTTTCAGTTGTTTTCTTTCTTTTCAGTTGATTGGTTCTTTTTCGGTGCAATTTTGTTTCTCGTTTGTTTCTCAATATCGACCTTTATTCATATCTTTGCAACAGAAACAAAATTATGAAGGGATCGATATGCCACGAGTAAAGAAGCCTACAAAAGTAAAAGAGCCTGTCCGCCTTCGGACAAAGAAGCTGGCAGATGGAAGCCAAAGTCTGTATCTTGATATATACCGTTTCGGAAAACGAACATACGAATATCTCAAGTTGTATCTCATTCCGGAAACGGACAACAATGCCCGTCGGCAGAATCAGGCGACCATGAATGCCGCCAATGCCATCAAGTCCAAACGTATTATCGAGTTGACCAACGGCGAGGCCGGTATAGAAACCAAAGAGAGAGTTTACCTGCTTGACTGGATGAACACCTACAAGGAGAACCAGGCCAAGCGTGGCAAAAAGGACGGTTATCAGATTGACATCACTATACGCATCTTGAAGGATTATGCGGGAGAACGTATGTTGATGGATCAAATAGACAAGACATTCTGCCAGAATTATCTTGACTACCTTCAGTCCGAATACCGTTCCAGAGGCAAACGAGTGTCGAATTACACACTGCATACTTATTACCGGGTATTGAACGGAGCCTTGAATGCGGCTGTCAGGGCCGAGATCATCAAGTCCAATCCTTTCACGAAAATCAGCAAGTCGGAAAAGATCCGTCTGCCTGAAAGCAAACGGTCATACATGACCATTGAAGAGGTGCGTGCATTGATCGCAACCCCGATGAAAAATGAATCCGTGAAAGGTGCCTATCTGTTCTCTTGTTTCTGCGGTCTGCGAATCAGTGATATAATCAAGCTGCAATGGAAAGATGTATTCGTTGACCGTGGACAATACCGTCTGTCGGTTTCCATGCAGAAAACCAAAGAACCGATTTATCTCCCGCTTTCCCCGGAAGCGTTGAAGTGGATGCCTGCACGTGGGGACAAAACTCCTGATGACAATGTGTTCGACCTGCCGTCCCCGGCAATGGTCAATATTCTTATCAAACCATGGGCAAAAGCGGCGGGAATAAACAAGCGTTTTACATTCCATACGGCGCGGCACACGTTCGCGACGATGATGCTGACACTCGGAGCAGACTTATATACGACATCCAAGCTGCTCGGCCATGCTGACGTGAAAATGACACAGGTGTACGCCAAAATCATCAACCAGAAAAAGGATGATGCGGTCAACCTGGTCAACGGATTGTTTGAGTGACCAATGATATACCATATCATGTCAAATTTACAAGTAGATATTTTAAGGGCGTCATCGATTGCAGATACAATCGAAAAACAATACCTTTATGATATATTATTATAAACCAATTAAATGTAAATCGACATGACAAGAGCTGACATCAGCCTTCTCTCTTTTTGAGGGGAGCAAACACCCGCATCACATTGAAGCGGCACAGGACGTGGCGGAAGAACTTTTCGCCCTGCTTACCGAAGCAAAAACAGTTTATCTCCAGGAGGTCAAAATCTACGGCAAACAGTATTGCCGTTATGTGGAGGATTTCGTGAACAGTCACCGGTATATTGACTGCAACAACGCTGTCTGCCGGAACTGCCACGAAATGAACATCCACATCGTCAAGGGACTGCTGACTGACTGTCCCCACCTTATCCAACCGCTTTTTTCCGCCCCGAGCCTTTCTTTCGAGGAGTGCATGGAACTGAAGCGGAAGTATGACACATCGGAACTGGCATCCTCCGATTGTAATCCGGCAAAGTTTTCATTTCTTTCTTTTGACTGCAGCCTTTCACGCGAACAACTGGCCGGTATCGTTTCTTGCGCCAACACTTATCATCTGTTCTGCTCTTCCGTAACCATTGACGACATGGAATCTCTCTTCTCCTGCAAGAGAGGTTTCAGCCTTCGGGTGAACAGCGTGCGCCGTGTGGCTATCCTGTTCGATGCCCTTCTTGAGCATTCCTTTATTCAGGCCCAATGGCAGACAGTTCTCAGCAAGGGAAAATTTCTGCGGACCAAAGACGGGAAAGGATTCGTTTCAGCCACGAGTCTTTCATCCGCGTTGTCTGCCATGCGAAACGGCATGACGTCGGCGGCCTACGCAATCAAGCGGACCGTCGATGAACTGAGGTGGTGCCAATAAGTGCAAAAAAATAAAGCATGTGAAAGGTAAAAGCGTGATAGTTGCCGTGATACGTGGCAACTATCACGGTATAAATTTCCGTCAAGCAATTCACTTGTCCTACCTTTGACTACAGTTAGCGCTATATGACGGAAAGCATGCTTCCATTGTCTAATTTTTAATCAATGTCTTATGCAGAATAGTAACAGATTGACATTCATGGAAAGGTTGAGCGAACGGCTCACGGCCCTTGAAGCGATTATCCGGAAATTGGAACCGGTCGAGAGCTTTCTGGAACGGGTGGAATTGCTGGAAAAGAACATTTACGCGACCAAAAAGGTCTTTACTTTTTCGGAAGCCTGCATGTACATCGGGGTATCAGAAAGTATGCTGTATAAACTTACGGCCAACAAGGAGATTCCTCACTACAAGCCTCGCGGCAAGATGATCTACTTTGCCAAGGAGGAACTGGACGAATGGCTCCTGCAGAATCATGAACTTGCCGTCGATGATGCCACGCGGATGGCACACGAGGCGGCAGCAGTACAACCCTTCTTAAACGAGAAACGCCATGGAAAACGAAAGAAGAACTGACCAGAAGACGGGAATGGGATTGGAAGAGACCCGTCTGTCAGATATTCTTTCAGCTTCCCAAATCAAGGCGACGGATACATACGAGACCCCGCCGCAAATTATCTGGATTGACAATTCGACCATAGCGACTCTCGGCAATTTCAGTGCATCGACCGGCAAGGCAAAATCCAAGAAGACATTCAATGTCTCCGCCCTTGTCGCCGCTTCCCTGGCAGGTAAGCAGGTGCTGAACTACCGGGCGCATCTGCCGGAAGGTAAACGCCGGATCCTGTATGTCGATACCGAGCAGAGCCGCTATCATTGTCACACGGTGCTGGAACGTATTCTGCGTCTGGCCGGGCTTCCTACCACAGCAGACAGCGAGAACCTTGATTTCATCTGCCTGCGGGAGTATTCTCCGACAGTCCGTATAAGTGTGATAGACTATGCCCTGCGTCAGGGTAAAGGTTATGGGCTGGTTATCATTGACGGTATCCGCGACCTTATGCTGGACATCAACAGCACCAGCGAATCGGTGGAGGTCATCAACAAAATGATGGAATGGTCCTCTCGTTACGACCTGCATATCCATTGCGTGCTGCACCTGAACAAAGGGGACAACAATGTACGAGGCCATATCGGTACGGAGATGAGCAACAAGGCGGAAACAGTACTGGTCATCAGCAAATGCAACGAGAATCCGTCTGTCAGTGAAGTCCATGCCCTGCATATCCGGGAAAAGGAGTTCAAACCCTTCGCGTTCACCGTGGACGACAACGGGCTCCCGGTCATCGCCGAAGGGCACACGTTCGGCGACACCCCGAAGCCCAGGCAACGGACAAGCTTTACGGAGCTGAGCATCGAGCAGCACCGGGAAGCCCTTTCCGCTGCCTTTGACGGCAAACCCATCAGGGGCTTTGAGAATGTACTGCAACGTCTGATCGCCTCTTATGAAAACATAGGCTTCAAACGTGGCCGCAGTGTCATGATAAAACTGCTGCAGTACCTGACGGACAACCTGAAACTTGTTGTCAAGCAGGACAAGCTGTTCTACTATGACATGACCCCCGCGGAAGCAAGGCTTTTTGATGAAGAATGAAGCCGGGCGCGGGCATATATATTTCAGTTTACTTTAGTATGTATATATATAGGGAATAAAACTAAACTAAACCATTTCCGTGTGAACAAGTGAAAGAAAACAGCCATGACTATAGAAGAAGCAAAACAGGTACGCATAGTGGACTTTCTGGCGCAGCTCGGCCACCATGCGCAATACGTTAAATCGGATCAGTACTGGTATCTCTCGCCGTTAAGGGATGAGCAGTCGCCGTCGTTCAAGGTCAATGACCGGTTGAACGAATGGTATGATTTTGGGGCGGCCACCGGAGGCGACCTCGTGGAATTGGGTAAATACCTTTACCAGACTGAAAGTGTAAGCGAGGTACTGGCATACATCGGGCGGCATTCCAGCGATATGCCTTTGCCGAAAGTCCGTTTCCAGGCTCTTCCGCCCCGTCCCGTGGAATCGGATATGAAAAATCTGATTGTCGTCCCGTTACGGCATCACGCGTTATACTCTTACCTTCAGTCCCGGAAAATAGATGCTGACATAGGACGTATGTTCTGCAAGGAAATCCATTATGAATTGCGTGACCGGCATTATTTTGCCCTCGCGTTCGGTAATGTTTCGGGCGGATATGAAATGCGCAACGCCTATTATAAAGGATGTATCAAGAACAAGGACATCTCCCTGATCGGACATCAGTGCGGAGAGATACAGGAACGGGTCTGCGTGTTCGAGGGGTTCATGGACTTTCTGTCTTACCTGACATTGAAGCAGTCATGCAACTGGACCATTTGTATAGACCAGCCTTGCGACTACCTTGTCATGAACTCCGTAAACAACCTGAAAAAGGCATTGATGTACCTGCAGAGATACCTGCATATACATTGTTATCTCGACAACGACCTTGCCGGGCAAAAGACCGTGGAAACCATAGCCGGACTATACGGCGAACGGGTCAGCAACGAAGCTGTCCGATATAGCGAATACAAGGATCTGAATGATTGCTTGCGAGGCAAGAAACGCTGACCTAAAAAAAAGCGAATCTGCCAATGGAAGCCCTCCTGAACGGAGGGCTTTTTTTATGCCCTGACTTCTTCATTTTTCCCGTTCATTAAGGCGATATAGTACGATTTTATAGTACGATTTTCAAAATCGATATAAATCTTGTAAAGAAAACATCCGTTTAATACACAATTATTTCGTAGTTCGAAATTCTCCTTTTTTATTTGTGAAATCAAACTAATACAAAATTCAATATCCATACTAAAAGATATGAGATCATATTTCATTTTTGCCATTGTTCTGACGGTCGCGTACCTCATTTATTACGCGGTCATCATTATGCAGGATCTCTATGGAAAAAGGAGAACCGGCAAGACAGAGGAGGAAGTTTTCGACCTCGGCACACTGGAGGACGAAGAGAGTGTTGCCGTGAGCGAGAGTGAAACCGGGTTCCGTGTCGGCAACGAGCAATACGATACTGAAACAGCATCAGGCGGCGATTCTGCCACCGACCAGAAGCCGGCGGACAAAAAGCCGGAGACAAAGGAGACCCCGGAAGAAAGACTGGAGCGTCTCAAAGCCAAGGCGGAGGAAAAGATGGAGGAAACCACGCCCTACCTGTCTGATGGCTTCAGTGCAGATGAAATGTACAAGGCGATGCTTTCCAGGGGCAAACTGGAAAATCGTCCGGAGATGGCCTGGAAACCAATTAAAGACAAATTGTAGCATGTCGATTAAGCAAAAGATAGTATGCCTGTTAATTCTTGTACCCTATGCGGCTTTCGCCAAGAGCGGCAGCGTGAACTACAGCTGGGGAGCGGATGCGCTGGCCACGATGCACGACTTCGTGGTCACGATGATGCTGTATGTCCTGTATATATGCTACTCCATCGCATCCGTTCTGGTCATCGTGTCCGCCTTCCAGATCTACATCAAGATGAACACTGGAGAGGACGGCATCGTCAAATCCTTTTTATCGCTGCTTGGCGCGTGCCTGTTCATCATCGGGGCCTCCATCGTGCTTCCGGCATTTTTCGGTTATCGCATATAAGGCTGTTTAACAATCCAATACATAAATATTAACTCAAAAACGATCAAGTATGTTTCAGAAAGTAAAACAAATGTGCCGAAAGGCAAAAGGATTCATCCAAGGTGTTTCCACCAAAGTGAAGATGCTTGCACTCACTTTGTTCTCTGGTACCACGGCAATGGCCCAGAGTACGGCCGGCGACTATTCAGCCGGTACTACCGCACTATCTACCGTGGCGGAGGAAATTGTCAAGTATGTACCAGTCATGGTCAAGCTCTGCTATGCCATCGCCGGTGTAGTCGCCATTATCGGCGCCATCTCCGTTTACATCGCCATGAACAACGAAGAGCAGGATGTCAAAAAGAAGATCATGATGGTGGTTGGTGCATGTCTTTTCCTGATTGCAGCAGCACAGGCTCTTCCTTTGTTTTTCGGCATTGACGCATAAAAGTACCGAGGGATGAAAAGCAAGGAAACACGTTATCCGGACTATCCGCTGTTCAAGGGGCTGCAACGTCCTCTTGAAGTGATGGGATTGCAGGGCCGCTACATCTATTGGGCGGCAGGAACGGCAGGCGGAGCCATCGCGGGCTTCATAGCCGCTTACTGCCTTGCCGGATTCGTGGCCGGACTGGCCGCGCTGACAGTCATTCTGTCGGTGGGCATCGTGCTAATCATCTTCAAGCAGCGGAAAGGTCTGCACAGCAAGAGAACGGACCGAGGCGTGTTCGTCTATGCCTACTCGCGTAAGGTCTGACAAAATTAAACCATCACAGCAATGTGTGGCTATATTGAATGTTGAACGCGGGTAGGTTCGTATGAGATACGGGCCTACCCCTATTTAATTGAACGTATATTGAAATGACCCTATACATTATCCTGATTTTCGTTGCCTTATGCGCGGGTATGGCCATATCCGTCCATGCGTTCGGTACCGGAGGCAAGCGCAAGCGTATCTTCCAGGACATCTATTTCTCGGTGGAAGACACGGAAGGCGTGGGTGTCCTGTACACCAAGACGGGTGAATACTCCGCCGTGCTGAAGATCGAGAATCCGGTACAGAAGTATTCGGCGAACATAGACAGCTACTACGATTTCACGCATCTGTTCTCCGCCCTTGCCCTGACCTTGGGAGAAGGTTATGCCATTCACAAGCAGGACATCTTCGTGAGGAAGCGTTTTGTCAACGAGGATACCGGGAAACAGGAGTTCCTTTCTGAATCGTATTTCCGGTATTTCAAGGGAAGGGCGTACACGGACAGCATGTGTTACCTGACCATCACGCAGGAAGCCAGGAAAAGCCGCCTTTTCTCGTTCGACAACAAGAAATGGCGTGATTTCCTTGTCAAGATCCGCAAGGTACAGGACCAGTTGCGGGACAGCGGCGTGCAGGCGCGTTTCCTGAACAAATCCGAGGCAAGCGATTACGTGGACCGGTATTTCGCCATGAACTTCAAGGACCGTATTATCTCGATGACGAACTTCAAGTCGGACGATGAGAGCGTCTCGATGGGTGACAAGCGCTGCAAGGTGTACAGTCTCGTGGACGTGGACTGCATCTCGCTGCCTTCGATGATCAGACCCTATACCAATATAGAAGTGAACAACACGGAAATGCCCGTGGATCTTGTCTCGGCCATTGACAGCATTCCGAATGCCGATACAGTGGTCTATAACCAGGTCATCTTCCTTCCCAACCAGAAGCGTGAACTATCGCTGCTGGACAAGAAGAAGAACCGGCACGCGAACATTCCCAACCCGAGCAACCAGGCAGCGGTCGAAGACATAAAACGTGTACAGGAGGTAATTGCCCGCGAGAGCAAGCAGCTCGTGTACAGCCATTTCAACCTTATAGTGGCCGTGTCCGGCGATACGGACCTGCAGAAGTGTACGAATCATCTGGAGAACGCTTTCGGTAGAATGGGAATCCATATCTCCAAACGAGCCTACAACCAGCTGGAGCTGTTCGTCGGCTCGTTCCCGGGCAATTGCTACAGCCTGAATGAAGAGTATGACCGGTTCCTGACCCTATCGGACGCAGCGATGTGCCTGATGTACAAGGAACGTGTGCAGCACAGCGAAGACACCCCGGTGAAAGTCTATTACACTGACCGCCAGGGAGTGCCTGTCGCCATCGACATCACCGGCAAGGAAGGCAGACAGAAGCTGACGGACAACTCGAACTTTTTTGCCCTCGGGCCGAGCGGTTCCGGGAAATCCTTCCACATGGAGAAAAACAGGACAAAACGACGGCAAGCGATTGCAAAATCTACTGTTATAAATACTTGATTTACAGCTAATATGTTTTAACAAACGGAGAAATCGGCTATTGGCGTTTAGTCCTAATCGGAGTAAATTTGTACCACAGTTGTACCTCGCCGGAGGGGTCGCACGGTTCGACTTCCTTTCAGCAGCGTGCAACAGTTTTCAACAGTGTGCAAATAAATTTCTTCGATGATGGACCGTCAAAATGAACAGAAATTAACAGTTCAGCCCGACTTCGGTCGGGACATACTGGACAAGCCGTTCCTCACCATTGGGGAGGTGGCAAGCCTGCTGCAAGTGAGCAGCCGTACCGTGTACAACCTGATATACAGTGGCACGCTCCGGGCTTGCAGGATAACATACCACATTACGCTAATCACCAAGGAGGATTTCTTCCTGATGATTAAGGAAACGACCTACTGCAAGCGGAGCGTTTCAGTATTCGCCAAGCAGGGGAAAAAGACAAAAGGGAAGATGAAAAAAGATGTGCAAAAGACAGAGGAAACAGCCCTCACACGACAGGAGGGAAAGACGAAAGCAAAGGGCAGCCCGGCGAAACGGCGGCTCATTCCGGCGGCTAACTACAAGCAGTCCGTGCGTGATACGTTCACGGACAGGGAGAGAGTCGCAGGCGACCTTTACACGATGGCGGAGATATGCCAAAAGTTCAATTACACCTACGGGCGTTTCTACAATCTCCGTATGCGCTATTCGATACCCTGCATCAAAGCCAACGCCACCAAGTGCTTTCCGAAAGCGGAAGTGGACAAGGCTATGGCGGAGGAAGCGGAACGCTTGGGCAACAACCTTTCGGAACATTGGTATTCGTGCTTCGACATCATGCGCCTGTTCGGACTGGGCAAAACACAGGTGCGCAGGTTCGCCCTCACCCACGGGGTACGGACAAAGCGCATACACGGCAACCGCCTGTACTACCTGAAAGCCGACTGGGATGCGGCACGGAAGGAAGCCGAGCGGAAAAGCGCAAGCACGAAAGCCAAACGGGAAGAATAAGATATTTTCAAACATTCAAAATACATTAGCTATATGACGAACATTTGTACGAAAGTGACGGTCAGGAAACGACCCATCAAGAACGGACAGTTATCGCTTTATCTGGACTTCTACCCACCTGTCCGGCACCCGAAAACGGGCAGGCTGACACGGAGGGAGTACCTCGGCATTTACATCTATGCCAACCCGACAGAGAAGTTTGAAGCAGAGTTCAACAAGACCATGCTGCGCAATGCGGAGCTAATCAAGTGCAAGCGGACGGAAGCCATCATCAACGAAGAGTTCGGTTTCCTCGACCGTAACAGGGGCAAGGAGAGCTTCTTGGAGTATTTCCGCTCCAAAATGGCGGACGATGACAATTTCAGGAACTGGAGCGTTGCCTACAAGCACTTCGAGAAGTATTGCGGCGGCAGCTGCACCTTTGACGACCTGACGGTGGAATACTGCCAGGGCTTCCTTACCTACATGCTGTCGCTCACCACGCACAACCGCACCAAGATGATGGCGTCCACAGCCAACAACAACCTGAACAAGCTGAAATGCGTACTGCGGCAGGCATACGAGGAAAGGCGCATCAAGGACAATATCGCCATACGGCTGAAACACGCCAAGGAAGCCAATACACGCCGTGAGTTCCTGACACTGGAGGAAGTGAAGATGCTTGCCAACACGCCATGCGAGAAGCCTGTTGTAAAGTCGGCGGCTCTTTTCTCCTGCCTTACGGGACTGCGCATCAGCGACATCATACGCCTGCAGTGGGAGAACATCATCAGGGGTGCGGACGGCGGTTGGTGTATGCACATCGTCACCAAGAAAACCCGGACGGAAGCCGTCTTGCCGCTGTCGGATGAAGCCCTCGCACTCTGCGGCGAGCGTTCCACGGGACAGGTGTTCAAGGGAATGACACAAGCCCTGCTCCCTTTGTATCTCAAGGACTGGATTAGGTCTGCCGGGATTACGAAGCACATAACCTTTCATTGCTTCCGGCATACCTACGCAACCCTGCAACTCGCCGCAGGGACTGACCTTTACACCATATCAAAAATGCTTACACACAGCACTGTGGCGACAACACAGGTCTATGCGGATGTGGTGAACGACCTGAAGCGCAAGGCTTCGGAACAGATAACACTCAAATAACCGGAACAGGACAACCAAAGTAAAAAGATTGAATATGGATAACATCACATTTGAACAACTGCCGCAGGCTGTTTCCACCCTGATAGAACGGGTGGAACAGCTTGCCGGAAAGGTGGACGAGGTGCTGGGCAAAGCGGCAGGAAAAGACACGGGCAAGCGCAATCTGCTTTCCCTTGAAGAAGTCGCCGCCCTGCTCGGCAAATCGGCTTCCACCATCTATGCCATGACTTCCGAAAAGCGCATACCGTACCGAAAGCGTGGCAACAAACTCTATTTCTTCGAGGATGAAGTCATGCAGTGGATTGAACAGGGCGGAACATCGGGGACAGGCAGCGAGGAGGATTTCAACAAACGGCTCGAAGCGTTGCGCAGCGGCAAGAAACGCAAGCCGGGCTCTTTACAGACGGACAACAAACAACAAGCCTTATGAAGACAGAAGATTTGACAGCCGTCATCGCACGGCATGACCCTCTTTTAGCTGATGCGGTCAGCAAAATGGTCGGATATATTCAGGACAGGTGGGCAGCACCGTACCCCTCAAAGGAACAGACGGAAGCGGTCAATGCCTACCTCCGTTCCGTCCATGCGGACGGTGACGGCACGATGAGCGAGAACGACATCGCCCACCGCAGGATTGCCACGCAGAAGATAACCATCAATGCCATCCGTGTGCTTGACCATGACCAGCTCGACCGTTTGCAAAATGTGCTGAACCACATAGCAGCGGACAGGGAATACCACATGCCGGAACACGGGTATGGCATGGGCAGATAGCTGACCAGTGTAACATCTAAATATCATAGACTATGTGCAAGAACGAACAGACCATACATTACTGCACCATCCTTTCCGCCGGGCAGTGGGATTTCCTTTTGGACGGCAAAGCCGCCATCGACAGGCAGAAGTGCCTGCACAGGCTGATGACCGCAGCCGTGCGGACAAAGACCATCCTCCGTATCAAGGGAGTTGAGATTGCCTTGGAGGTGGGACAGGCGGCAGCTTCCGATGTGGAACTGGCGGAATACATGGGCTGCAACCGCAAGACCATCGGAAAGCTCATCGACAGCTTCAACAGGCTCGGTGTGCTGACCACCCGAACCAACAACCGCACTTCCGTACACACCCTGCATTTCCTGACGGGATGGTATGTGGATGGTGTCCTGTTGACCAATCCCCACTATGTCAAGCCTGCGGCAGTTTCCAAAGGACAGGCAGACGGAGTGCGGACACCATACTCTAATGATATGCCGTTGGAGGATAAGCCGTGTACCGTGCCGGACGGTTGCCAAAGCCCAAGGCAGGAAGCGGACAGCATGGCAGGCAGAGCAGCCGCCCTTTCTTCTTCCCTTTGTTCGCCTGTGGTTTCCGACAGGTCGGATGACAGAGCGGATGCGGAGGACGAAACCGACAATTCACATGCCGGAGACAACGGCAACGGGCAGCATGGCAATGACCCCGTAGAAAGCCTGAAAGAAGCGCAGGACGGCACGAATGGCGGCGTGGAAGACCCCGACATAGCCGGGAGAAACTGACGGGCGCACAGCGCAGGATTTCAGCGGTACTCCATTGGTGGGCGTGACCGACTGGGCTTGCCCAGATATAGCCCACTATAACTTCTCCGCTGTGCTCCGAAGTTGTGGGCTCTCCCGAGGGGCTTATGGCTCTGCCCTAAGAACCCGGCAAGGGCTTTCAGCCCTGTGCAACCCGACCAAAGAGTGACCCTCTCTTTGGAAACTCCGCTTAGTGGTTTCCACCCCTAAGAACCCGGAGCAGGAAGTGACCCTCTCCCTGCACCCTCCGATTAAGGCTCTGCCCTAATAACCCGAAGTGAAACTCAAAAGACATACAAACCTATGGCACAGAAGACATCCATCAACATCAAGCCGTGCAACATCGGCAGCAGCGAAGCGCACAACAGGCGGACAGCGGAATACCTCGCCAATATCCGCAGTGAGAAGTTCTACATCCGTACCGACCTCATGGCAGGAAACGAGACATGGGTATCATCTGATTTCGGCGAAGACACGCTCACCGACCGTTACAATCAGATAGCCGCCATGGTCAAGGAAAAGACAGGTCGGGCGATGCAGACCAAAGACCGGGAAAGGGTGAACAAGAAGACGGGCAAGGTGACCATCGTCCGTGGCAGCACTCCGCTCAAGGAGGGCGTGGTCGTCATCAAGGACGACACCACAATGGAGCAGCTGCGGCACTTCTGTGAGGTGTGTAAGCAGCGTTGGGGAATCACAGCCTTGCAGGTGTTCATCCACCGTGACGAGGGGCATTACGGAATACCCGGCGACAATGCCACATGGAAGCCCAACCTCCATGCTCACATCGTATGGGACTGGATGAACCACGATACGGGCAAGTCCTGCAAGCTGGACGAGAAAGCCATGAGCGAGATGCAGACCGTTTTGGCAGAGTGTTTGGAAATGGAAAGGGGCACCTCAAAGGAGGTGACGGGAAAGGAACATCTGGAGCGCACGGATTTCATCATCGCCAAGCAGAAACAGGAAGCGGAACAGGCGAAAGCTGCAAGGCAAGCCGCCATCGCCGCAAAGGAGGAAGCCGAAGCGGAACTTTTATTCGTGGAGGGCGAGAACAAGGCGAAAGAGCAGTACCGCCAATCCCTCGACAGCGAGATTGCCGAAAAGGAGCAGCAACTCAAAGATGAGCGCAAGGCAAAAGTGGACAGCATACTGGATAGTGTCGGCAGTCTTGTCGGGGTCGGAAAGTCCGCAGCGGTCGGAAAAGAAAATGCCAAATTGAAAGCCGAGAATGAGCGCATGAAGAAAGCCTTTGCCGAAGCCGTAAAGGACAAGGCAGAGGAACGGACAAAGGCATTGACCGCAGAGAAACAGAAAGCCGAAGCGGAGCGTGACAGGGCTTTGGTGCAGAACCGTTCACTTGCCATTGAAAGGGACAAGGCGGTACGGCAGCTTCAGGAGCAGAAAGACGGCGAGCGGCAGCGCATCAGCCAAGCGGTGAGCCAAGCCACGGCGGAGAAAGACAAAACCATCCGCCTGCTGCAGAGTACGCTGAAAGCGAGCAGGCATATCCTAAGCCTGTTTGCGGATATGCTCTACAAGGCAAGCGAGGTATTCAAACGAGCCATAGATGCGATTATCCATTTCGGAACGGAACAGCACAAGTCATTCTTCGCCCCGTCCGAAGCCGCCGACATCAAGAGCGTGATGCAGGAGTACGGAGAAACGACCGAACAGCAGAATATGGTCGGCGCATGGCTCTGTGAGTATGCAGAGATCCGACAGCCCTTTGACGAAATAAAACATCGCCATACACTTAAAGAGGTTGGCGATGTGGCGGAGGGTAAGTATGATTGGAAAATTGAGAGAGGTCGAGATGGAATCAGTTTGTAACCATTTAATTTAATTCATAAATCCAACATATGCTTATAGGTCAGCATCATAGCTTTTTGCCATAAATGTAGTAAGAAATCTTAGAATGGGTATATTAGCGTATTGGATTCCCACTGTTCAAGTGTCAATTTTGCAGTAAGAGAATGTATGTCTTCTCTTTGTGCTATTTCCTTGAGTATGGGAACTGCAACATCTGGAGATGTTTGCAGTAAGCCGTAGGCAGCAAACATTCTTACCCCTACATTGGAATCAGATAACAATGCCTCCAATTCATTCACTCGTCCTAATTCCTTGAGGTATTTAATAATTTGAATAATTTGCTTAAAAGCTTTATTGCCCTTTTTATAATCGCCATTCTCCGTTGCGGCAACTTGAGTAGCCGCTAAAGTCTTAAAAGTGGATAAGACTCTGCTAATATCATCAGTTTGTTTCATTATTCCGCTGCTATTCGTATGTTTTTGTATTTTGTCTAACAGTGAAGTGTTTGCTTTCCGTTGCTCCATTTTGCTTCTCAACGATTTTGCCTTTTTCGCTTTTCCTGTCGCAAGACATAACATATACAAGCCGATAGGGGTAGCCCAAAAGACTTTTTGTTTAGACCTGACATGAAACAGTTTAATTAGGAAAGTGTGTATTGAGTGATTGTCCTCTATTAAATCCCATAAATCATTCAAGCATTGATGCTGTTTTAATAAGGGCAAGACTCTATTCTGTAGTATAGAGCAAATCAAATCTTTTATTGGTGAGCAATCTTGATTTGGGTGCAAAATGAACCAATAATCCTCTTTTCCAATAAAATTCCCTATACGAGTTCTTATCGGACAGGAATTTTCCAAAGGAAAATCACAGACCTCATTAAACAAACACATTGCATAATCACCCCAAGTCACCCCAACGTTGATTGTGAATTGCCATGTGTTGGAATAATCATCAAATCCCCATCTGTCTGTTTGTATATTGATACACCAATCTAATTCTCCTACATGAGCATGAAAATTATTGCCTTTCTTCTTAAACCCTGCGGATTTCAAAACAGGAACTATGCCGTCTTTGACAATACAATTGAATTGTTCCTTAATACTTAACTTTTCTTCTTCTGTCATACCAACCGTAAATTTTATTCATTGGGAAAATGCCTATTTACGATTACTTTATAGGCATAACTGCAAAGCATAACAGGAATAGTATGCTATATCCTATCAGTCGCCAAACACCATTGCTCTTAGCGATTTTCCATACTGCTATTCCGCTAATGCAAAAACATAATGGAAAGGCAATCAAATGGCCGATGAGATAAAACGGACTAATTCCATAGTTCAGGGCTTCTACGCAAGCTGTTGCTACGCCACACAGTAACATCATGACTTCAAATATCCAAAATCGTTTACCAGTCAGTTTCATCGCTTATCTTCTTTTTAAGAATCAAATTCTATTCCTTGCTTATAATCTTCTAAATAGTCTGAGTATTCGTTGGCACTTGGAACTATTATTGTAATATTTTCGTATAGTTCACCGCTCCCTTTGGGAAGGACTTCAAAAACAATCAATCTTTCATCCGACAATTTAATAATGTAATTCGCAAGTCCTGTTGTTGCACGAATACTTATAATATCACCTCTATCTATTTCAAGACTATCGTATTTATCAAGCTTTGCGTCATCAATGACAACTTGATTGAAAGAGCAATTTCTATAACAGATTGCCGTTTTGTCGTTTCTGACAAAATAGACTTCCATACGTTCAATGCCACTATTATCAGTGACGACTCCGATACGGCAGTAAGCTCTCTCAAAAGTGAAAGGTATAGTTGTTTTTTCATCTGAAATAGTTTTAATGGGAGAAGAGCAAGTTTTGGTCATACTTTTCCGCCATAAGTATATAAACAAGAATACTGCTAACGCTAAATTCATCCACATACCAAAAGACAAAGCGTCGATATATATGTAACTTTGTTCAATAAGCAAGTCATTGTCTGTTGGCTCCACCACATATTTTAAGTATACATAAGTATTAGCCCATGTCAAAAGTTCATATATTGCGATAAGAGACAATACAATTAAACCTGTTATTTTCTGCCATTTCTTCATAAGTAAAATATTCTAATCTCAACTGTACAAAAATACAAAAAATGCCATTCATTATCCTATAATGAACAGCATTTCTTTCTGTTTTGAGGCGACATAGCATTTTTCATATAGACATATTATAGTTGTAGCAAAACATTTTATGTTCGTTTATAGATAAAGTTTGTACCCTTATTGGCTCATAATCTACTCAAGGCACTAACTTTCAAAAATACTCAATAATTCCCCGACAAGTCTTTTGCTGTTTTGCCCCCGTTCCGACAGACCTGCGGCAAAAGATAAAAATACCTTCTGACTGTTAAGTTTTTGTTAAATATTCATCTTCACACGCATCTTCTTCCTATCCTCTCACTTCCTCAAAAAACAGCTTTTATACCCCTTTTCTCCCTTGCCGGATTTTTGTACCTTTATTTTCTTATATTGCTGATATTCAGCAATAAAAACTCTCTCATATGTATTCCACATGAACTCTGTCGTGCGCCAGCTGCACGAACAGGGTACAGACATCGTAATGGTCGATACCGGAAACTCCTACGAGGGATTGTGCGAGTATCTGGGAGGCAAGTACATCAGCTACACGGAGGAACGCCCCATCACGATGAACCCGTTCCGTATCCACAAGGAAGAGATGAACGTGGAAAAGACCGGCTTCCTGAAGAATCTTGTCCTGCTGATCTGGAAGGGCACGCAGGGAACAGTCACGAAGACGGAAGACCGTCTGGTGGAAAATGTAATCACCGATTATTACGACGCGTATTTCAACGGCTTCGACGGCTTCACGCCCATGCAGCGGGAAGACCTGAGAAAAAGCCTCGCCATAGACGAACGCAACCGTGACGGGAACCGTGAGGAAAGCGAGCAGGAACGGAACAGCCGTATCGAGTGCATGATAGACGAAATGGAACGCAGGCGCAAGGAGTTGAAGGTGGAAGAACTCTCGTTCAATTCATTTTACGAATACTCCGTCCAGCGTATTCCGGACATCTGTCACGAGAACCACATTTCGGGTATAGACCTCTCGACTTACCGCTACATGATGAAGGACTTCTACAGGGGCGGCAACCATGAAAAGACCCTGAACGAGAACATGGACAGTTCGCTGTTCGACGAGACCTTCGTGGTGTTCGAGATTGACAGTATAAAGGGTGCGCCCGTAAAGGCTGCATAAAAACTATCCCATTAGCAAGGGATTAGGCAAGA
>ERZ791737.410-NODE-410-length-38440-cov-15.971109_pt1 | contig 38440 bp, 35 predicted proteins | sample MGYA00510042_ERZ791737 | MGnify/ENA primary metagenome ERZ791737 (study PRJEB30046, sample SAMN00791965) | human gut metagenome | study: EMG produced TPA metagenomics assembly of the A metagenome-wide association study of gut microbiota in type 2... | reverse complement strand
TTTATATTCTCTATAATATTCATTGTTCATTTGAACACAGCCGTCATATTTTTTATTATATCAATGTCATTATTAAAATCTACCGCCATAAATATTTTTCCTTTTTTATCTTTTAATTTATTTTCCAAAAAATTACAGCTCTCGATTTATCTACTTTTTATCGACTATACCGACAGTTCTTATGTTTCCGTAGTTTACGACTTATTTAAAATTATTATTTATAAAATCCGTGACCGTTTTTATTTTTTTAATATCGTTAATCATTTTATTTATTTGAATAATATTTCTATCGGTTGCAATTTCCACAGTAGAGCTAAATTTATCGAATATAGATTTTATTACTTTATACGCTTCGCTCTCTTAAATAGTTTATTTAAAAATAATTTTTTTAATTCCACTTTCTTCCAAACATTTTTGAACTTCAGTAGCTATGTTTATATAGCCTCTTCTTTTCGTATAATTAATATCTAATACTTTTCTATAAGATTTCATTTTATCTCCGATTTAATAATTCTTTTTATTGTAATTTATTTAATTCTAAAATTATATAAAACAAATAAAAATTGTCAAAAAATTCTAATGTTATTTAATACTTTACAAAAATTATGAATTTTATTATAATTAATTCGATATAATAATTATAAAATAAATGTTTAGGAGGCAAAGCGGATGACGGACAAAAAATTTTATATTACCACGCCGATATATTATCCTTCGGACTATTTGCATATAGGACATTGTTATTGCACAATCGCCGCCGACACTATGGCAAGATATAAGAGAATAACGGGATACGATGTTTATTTTTTGACGGGAACGGATGAACATGGCGAAAAAATAGAAAGAAAAGCCAAAGCTGCAAAAACTACTCCTAAAGCCTATGTTGATAATATAGTTCAAGCGATAAAAGAATTATGGAAGAGACTTCATATTGATTATACTCATTATATAAGAACGACAGACGATTATCATGAAAGAAGAGTGCAGAAAATTTTTCAAAAATTATACGATAAAAATTTTATATATAAAGGATTGTATAAAGGTTTATATTGCGTAAGCGATGAAGCGTTTTTTACCGATAGTCAGGTTATAAAAAAAGAAGACGGAAAATGTTATTGTCCCGATTGCGAAAAAGAATTGGAATATAAAGAAGAAGAATGTTATTATTTGAAATTATCCGATTACGGACAATGGTTAATCGATTATTATAAAGAGCATCCCGAATTTTTAGGACCAAAAGAGAGAATGAACGAAATGCTTAATAACTTTCTTTTGCCTGGTTTGGAAGATTTGGCTGTCACGCGCAAAGGCTTAAAATGGGGAATTCCATGTCCTATAAATAAAGAGCATAGCATTTATGTTTGGATAGACGCTTTAAGTAATTATATAACCGCTTTAGGATATCCCGAAGAAGAAGACGATTTATTTAAAAAATATTGGGCATGCGATGTTCATTTTGTCGGCAAAGAAATTGTTAGATTTCATTCTATAATTTGGCCCATAATGCTTAAAATGCTCGATATTCCTTTGCCAAAAAAAGTTTTCGGGCATGGTTGGATATTATTTGACGATGGAAAAAAAATGAGCAAAAGCAGAGGAAATGTAGTTGAGCCGAATAGTTTGATTGACAAATATGGAGTCGATTCTTTAAGATATTTTTTAATGCGCGAAATTACTTTTGGAATAGACGGATATTATTCTCAAGAATTGCTTTTAAAAAGAATAAATAGCGATTTGGCTAACGATTACGGAAATTTATGGCATAGAATAACTACAATGCTTGGAAAATATTTTAATAGCATTTTGCCCGAAGAGGTTGAAAGCGTTTACGGAGAGAGAGAGAGAGAATTAAAAAAAACGGTTTTGACTTTGGATGCAAATGTAGAATCCGCATTAGACGATTTTAAATTTAATGAAGCGCTTTCTTATATTTGGGAAGTTATAAGAATGACTAATAAATATGTCGAAGAGAGCGCTCCATGGAATTTAGCAAAAGACGAAACTAAAAAAGATTATTTGGCAAATGTAATGTATATATCTTTTCAAAGTTATTATATTATAACGGCTTATTTGCAAATATTTTTTGTGGAAACTCCTAAAAAAGTATTTAATAGATTGGGACTTGGCGACAATGTGCCTTTGGATAACGCTAAAAAATGGGGTTCTTTAAATGCGGGAATAAAAATAGAAAGAGGAGAGGCTTTATTTAAAAGATACGACATAGAAGAAGAAATAGGAATAAAAACGAAAGAAAATAAAAAAGAAGTAAATCCGCCAAAAGACGAAAAACATAAACCGAATATAGAAAAAGAAGAATTTGAAAAGTTGGAATTATTAACCGCTAAAATACTTTTTGCAGAAAAGGTTGAAAACGCCGATAAACTTATTAAATTTGTCGTAGATATAGGAGCGGGCGAGCAAAGAGTAGTCGTTTCTTCTATTGCCGAATATTATAAAGCGGAAGATATGGTTGGAAAAACCGTTCTTTATTTGGCTAATTTGAAACCTAAAAAATTTAGAGGAATAATGTCTCATGGAATGCTTCTTCTTGCAGATAACGGAGAGACTCTCTCTATTATGAAAGCGGAAAAAGATTTTGAAGCGGGTTGCGAAGTAAAATAAATTAATAAAATAAATTAAAAGTAAATTAATTAAATAAAAATTATAATAAAAAATAAAAATGAAAAATAGCAAATTCAAAAATAAATTTCAAAATCAATTTAATGAAAGCAAGCTCAGAAAAAAATTAAGAAAAAATAAAATGTCTAAAAAACAAAAAGAGATATTAAAAAAAATGTTTATCTCTCTTTTTGGTTTAATTATTATATGCATTTCCGTTGTATTGATAAGCAAGGCTAAAGTTTTGAGAGTCGAATTAAGAGGATTAAATTTTTTAAATCCGATAGATATAATTGAAGAAGCGGAACTTTCAAAATATAATAAAAAAAGTTTTTTTAATATTCCTAAAAAAGAAATAAAAAGAGAAATTGAAAAAAATATAAGGCTTGAAGTTGAAAATATAAAATTGTCTTATCCCGATTTGCTTATAATAAACTTAAAAGAAAGAGAAACTTTATTTTTATTAGAATCCGATAAAGGAATATACGAAATTACGGACGAAGGCTATATTATAAAAAACGATATTATTTATAATTACGATGTTCCTTATATTACGGGTTTAATCGTAAATCCTACAAATACAAAAATTGAAAACGAATATACTCAATATTTGGCTTCCGTTATTTACGAAGTGAAAAAAAATAATAAAGACATATATAATATAATATCGGAGATAAACGCTTTTGGAAAAGATTTAATACTTTATCCAAGAGGTTATCCCGTTCAAATTATTTTAGAAAAATATGTTAAAGCTTCAAAGTTTGTGGAACTTGCGGGAATATTGAAAACCGTTCAAGGACAGGCAAGCAAAACTTATAGAATAGATTTTAGATTTAACGAAGCGATAACGGTTAATTAAATTTATTATTTATCTTTTTATCTTTATTTCTGCCATTTATCAGGATTTTTATTCCATTCAATTGCAATATTAAAATCTTCCTCGCTTATAAATTTTTTATCTTTGGCAATTTTCATTAAAGTTGAAAAATTAGAGAGCGAAGAGAATTTTATTTTTGCATCTTCAAAATTTTTATTTGCCTTTTCAAATTCATAAGAGAATATAGATATTATTTCAAGTCCAATAGCTCCATCTTCTTTTGAGACTTCAAAAGCTTTAATAGAACTTGAACCTGTTGAAATTAAATCTTCTATCAATATTAATTTTTTATCTTTGCATTCAGCTCCTTCAATTTGTTTGCCTTTTCCATGCTCTTTTTTTTCGGCTCTTATATAACATAATGGTTTATTTAATTCATAAGCTATAAAAGAAGCCCAAGGAATTCCCGCCGTTGCCGTTCCGCCGACTATGTCAAAATCTTTATTCTTTAATATATCTACAAAAGCATCAACTATGATTTTTCTGTATTTTGGAAAACCGATTATATATCTATTGTCGCAATAAATCGGGCTTTTTATTCCCGACACAAAAGTAAAAGGATTTTTAATATTTAATTGAACGGCGTTAGTTTCAAGCAATGCTTCCGCTATTAATACCGATTTTAAATTTTTATTATTTTCAATTCCTTCGGCTATTTCTTCTATAATCATTTTGCAAGCTTTAACTCTGTCATCGCTTCTCGTTATAGGTCTGCCAACAACAATATAATCGCATCCGTTTTCAATGGCTTCTTTCGGCGTCATCGTTCTTTCTTGGTCGTTAATATCAGCCCATTTTGGACGAACTCCAGGGCAAACCGTTATAAAATTTTCTCCACATTCTTTTTTTATAATATTCGCTTCTTTTGGCGAGCATACGACTCCGTCTAATCCCGCTTCTTTTCCTAATTTCGCCCAATTTACAGCAAGGTCTTTAAGAGCTAAATTTGAACTAAACATATTTTTTATATCGTTTTCGGATAGACTCGTTAAAACTGTAACTCCGATTATTAAATTATTTTTATTGATTTTTTTAATCTCTTCGACTGTTTTCTCCATCATTCTTTTACCGCCGCTTGTGTGAACATTAAACATAAAAATATTTTGTTTTGCGGCAAATAAAGAAGCCATAGCTGTCGTATTTGGTATATCATGAAATTTCAAATCTAAAAAAACTTTTTTATTTTTGCTTGCCAAATATTCTATTATCTCTCCTTTAGTGTATAAAAAGAGTTCTAATCCGACTTTATAAAATATCGCTTCTTCTCCAAGTTCGTCTATAAGTTTTGTAGCTTCGTTCATAGAATTAAAATCTAAAGCTATAATTAATTTTTCTTTCGGATTATTTATAAATTGATTTCTATCTTTCATAAAATTAGCTCTCCTCATTTCATTTTATGCGCTATTCCTATTAAATCTTTTATATTATCTATATTATTTTCTTTAAGATAATTTTCAATTCCTTCTATAACCTCAATCGGAAGAATCGGATTTGCAAATATTCCCGAGCCTATTGAAATTAAAGAAGCTCCCGCCATTATAAACTCCAAACCGTCATTATAATTTTCAATTCCTCCCATTCCGATTATTGGAATTTTAACAGAACTAAAAATTTGATAAACCATTCTAACCGCTATAGGTTTTATGCATCCTCCTGATAATCCTCCGAATATATTTCCGAGTAAAGGCTTTTTTGTTTTTGTATCGATTTTCATCGCTAAAAAAGTATTTACCAAAGAAACTGCATTAGCTCCCGCATTTTCAACCGCTTTCGCTATTTCGGTTATATCGGTGACATTTGGCGAAAGTTTTACTATAAGAGGTTTTTTAGTTAAAACTTTTTTTACGGATTTTGTTAGATTCTCTGCAGTTTTGCAATTTATTCCAAAAGCCATTCCTCCGTTTTTTACATTTGGGCAGGATATATTTAATTCTATAAAATCGACTCTCTCTATTTCGTTTGCAATTTCAGAAATTTTTATATATTCTTCTTCGCTCTCTCCGTTTATATTAAGAATTATCGGAGCTTTATATTTTATATTTTTAATTATATTATCTCTAAAATATTCTATTCCTGGATTTTCCAAACCTATGCAATTAATCATGCCCGAAGGAGTTTCGGCTATTCTTATTCCTTTGTTTCCTTCTCTTTTATTTAAAGTTATTCCTTTTAAGTTCACAGCTCCGAGTTTATCGACATTAAAATAATTATTATATTCTTCTCCGTAGCCAAAACATCCCGAAGAGGTTATAACGGGATTTTTTAATTCTTTTCCTAAAAAATTGATTCTTAATTTTGACATAATTTTAATTCTATACCATTAAATATTTTGCATCAAATACGGGACCGTCATGGCAAACTTTTTTTAATATATATTTATTTTTTTTTGTATTTTTAGTATTTTCATTTTCCAATATTTCTATATTGCATCCCAAACATGCATTTACTCCGCAAGCCATTCTTCTCTCTAAAGATGCAAAACATTTTATATTATTTTCTAAAGACAATTTTATTATTCCTTTCATCATAATCTCAGGACCGCAAGTATAAATTAAATCGAATTTATTTTCTTTTAATAATTCTTTTGTTTTTTCTACGCAATTACATTTATCGCCTACAGAACCGTCATCTGTGGTTATATAAAGTTTAATATTATTAATATAGAATCTCTCGATTATTTTTATCGCGCTTTCATTAGCTCCTCCGAAAATAAGAGAGATATTGTTTTTATTTTTAAGCAAATTATTTATTAAAAGTTTAAAAGGCGCTATTCCCATTCCGCCCGCCACTAAAAGTAGATTTTTATTATTTATATTAGTTTCAAATCCGTTGCCTAAAGCTCCTTGAATATTTATATAATCGGACTTTTTTAAATTAGATAAATATTTTGTTCCATTTCCTTTGACTTGATAATAAAATTCTAAAATATTTTTGTCGACATAATGAACGCTTATCGGTCTTCTCAAATATGAATCGCATTTAAGCATAAAGAATTGTCCAGCTTTTACGCATTTAAATGATTTTTCGGATTTTACTTTTAATAAAAATTTATCTGCCGATATTTTTACATTTTCTATTATTTTGCATTCTTCTAAAAACATAAAAAACCTTTTATAGATTTGTTAAAGTATAACATATATGAACGGTAATTTAAAGTATTTATTTTATTACAAATAATATAACTATTTTGACAAAAAACATTTATAATATATAATTAATCAAAATATTGAATATTATTCTTAATTAGGATTAAATATAATGAAAGAAATACTATCCGAACTTGAAAGCGAAGATATTAAAAAAAGACTTAACGCTTTAGATGAACTTGCAAAAATGGTTTCTGCAGAAAATATAGATAGAGTTTTAATTATAAAGGCTTTAAAATCTCATATATTAGATTGGGATGAAGATGTTAGAGCAAAAGTTTCTTCCGTTCTAAAATTATATACGGGGATATAGTTATGGGAAGAATAGTATCTTTTTCAAGCGGAAAGGGAGGAGCGGGCAAAACTCTATGCACGGTTAATTTCGCCACCGAATTGGTTTCAAGAGGTTATAAAGTATTGGTATTCGATATCGATATTAATTGCTCAAATGTTTTTATATTGCTTCATGTAAAACCAGAATCTAAATTGCAAGAATATTTTGAAGGAACATTAAACTTAAAAGACTGCATAATAAAAAGCGAATTTAATATAGATGTTATAAGCGCGGGAATAAATATTCAAAGATTTGTTCAATTTGAAAACGATTTTAATTTGTCTATTTTGGCGAGAGACTTAAAAGAATTGTCTGAAGAATACGATTATGTTTTAATAGATTACGCGGCGGGAATAACTCAATCTATGATGAAATTTTATCAAATGTCTGACGATATTATTTTAATTGCAAATCCCGAAATAACTTCGTTGACCGACCTTTATAGATTAATGAAAATGATGTTTGTAAATAAAATAACGGATAAAATGTATTTGATAGTAAATAAAGTAAAAAATATCGATTGGGCGATTAATCTTTACAAAGAGGTTAAAAAAGTCTCGTATAAATTTTCTTTAGATATAAATTTAGTATTGTTGGGACCAATTTTATTTGACGAAGAAAAAGTTATGGTTTCGATTCAAAAGAGAACTCCTTTAATAAAATTATATCCAAAAACTCCGATTAAAGGCGGTTTTTCTTTAGCCGTTACAAGATATTTATACGATTTAGGACTTCTTAACGATAAAAACGCGAAAGAAAAATCTTTTGCAGAATTTTTTTAAATTATATACGAGTTTTATAATGAAAATAGCGATGTTAGGAGGAGCTTTTGACCCTCCGCATTTAGGACATTTAATTTTAGCCGATACGGTTATTAATGAATTAAATTATAATAAAGTTTTATTTATTCCAAGTAAAATTCCTCCTCATAAAAATATAAGCGGCGAGGCTTCAAATGAAGATAGATTAAATATGGTAAAATTATCTATAGAGGAAGATAAAAGATTTTTAATTGACGATTACGAATTAAAAAGCGAAGGAATTTCTTATTCTATAAAAACTTTAAATTATTTATACGAAAACTATAATATTGACGAAAAAATCGCATTGATTATAGGTGCAGATTTAATAAAAGATTTTCACAAATGGCGAGAACCTGAAAAACTTTCAAAACTTGCAAATATAATTGCCGTTAATAGAGAAGATAATAATTTATATAAAGAAAATATAGAAAAATATAATATCAAAATCATAATCGCTCCAAGAATTGATATCTCTTCAACTTTAATAAGAGAGAGAATAAAAGAAAATAAAGCTTTTAGATATTTTTTAAAAGATAAAGTTTATAATTATATTATTTCAAATAAATTATACTTATAATATTAAAACCAATATCTAAAACCAAAATCGCCCGAAAATCTAAAGAAAGATGCAAATGTCCAACCCGTATAACTTGGATACCAGCCGAAAGTTCCAAATCCTCTGCTTCCTATCGATATGAGGCTTAAACCAGGAGTTATTTGAAGAAAAATTTCCCAATCTCTATCGACTATAAAAGAAACTCCAACAGGCATTCTAAATGCAATTCCTATATTCCAATATTTTTTTCCAAACTCTGTTATCAATTCGAGTCCAGGTCCTAAATATAATCTAATATCCGATTTTCCCAAATCTCCTAATTTTGTGGTAAATCCCCACCAATCGGCGCTTACGCTTAAACCAAACCATGCCCAGCCTTGCGATGCTATTCCTATATTAAAAAAACCGCCAAACATAAAAGGTATTCCTTCAAATTTTCCCGTAAAGCCTAATGAAGCCTGACTCGGAAAACTAAATCTGATAAAAAAACCAGCGGCGCTTCCCGAAGGATAATCTGCTAAAAGTTTATTAGTAGATATTGAAATTATAATAATAAAAGCGAATATGATTATTTTTTTCAATTTTAATTCCTAAAATTATTTTTTAATATTTTTATTATAAAAATTAAAACAACGGTAACCCACAAAATTTACAGGATTACCGAAGTTTATTTAATAAAATAATAAAAAAGGAGTAATACTTAACAAATATGATTATTTATCAGTATCATTTTTAATTATATACTATTTTAATAATTTTTTAAACTCATCCGCCAATAATTGAACATCCGTTCCTACAATTACCTGAACCGAAGTTTTTCCTGGTTTCAATACGCCTGGAAAATTCTTTTTAATTTCAGCTTCGTTAATAACGCTATTATCTTTTAATTCTAATCTTAATCTTGTAATACAATTATCGACATTGACTATATTATCCGCGCCTCCAAGCAAAGGCAATAATAATTTAGCTTTATCTAAATAAGACGAATTTTTATTTGTAAAAGTATTTTCGTTGCCTTCGTTTTCGGCGTCTTCTCTGCCTGGAGTTTTTAAGTTGAATTTTTTAATGGCAAAATTAAAGATTAAATAATATAAAACAAAGAAAACTAAACCTTGAATTATAAGCATATACCATTTTACCGCCAAAGGATTTCTTGAAGATAAAGCCAAGTCTATAAATCCCGCAGAAAATCCGAATCCTGCAATCCACTGCATAGAAGCCGATATTATTAAAGATATTGCCGTTAATAAAGCATGAATAACATAAAGAGCGGGCGCTACAAACATAAAAGAAAATTCTATTGGTTCCGTAACTCCCGTGAAGAAACTTGCAAAACCAGCAGCCATCATTATAGAAGTTATTTTTGCTCTATTTTCAGGTTTAGCGTTTTTTATGAAAGCAAGGCAAGCGCCTAAAAGCCCAAACATCATAATCGGGAAAAATCCAGCTTGATACATTCCCGTAACTCCTACAGTCGCAAGTCCGTCTTCTATAGATTTTGCTCCGCCCAAGAAATTAGGAATATCGTTAATTCCCGCTACATCAAGCCAGAATACAGAATTGAGAGCATGATGCAAACCGACAGGAATTAAAAGCCTATTAAAGAATCCGTATATTCCAGCTCCGATTGGTCCTAATCCGATTATCGCCTCTCCAAATTTTACCAAACCGTTATAAACTATGGGCCAAATAAACATTAAGATTAAAGAGACGAATAACATAACCGCCGAAGTAATTATTGGGACAAATCTTCTACCGCTGAAAAAAGCTAAAAATTTAGGAAGCTCAACATTCCAGAATTTATTATATAAACTTCCAGCGATTAATCCGCAGAGAATTCCTATAAACTGATTGTTGATTTTAGAAAAACCAGCGGGAACTTCGGACAATTCTTTGCTTTGAATCATAGCAACCGTATTTGGCGAGAGTAAAGTTGTAACGACTAAAAAGCCGACTATTCCAGCCAAAGCTGCAGCTCCATTTTTATCGTTTGATATGCCGAATGCGACTCCTATAGCGAAAAGAATCGGCATATTGTCAATAATAGAGCCTCCAGCTTTAATTAAGAAAGCCGCAATCGGACTTCCCGCTCCCCAACCGTTTGGGTCAATCCAATAACCTATTCCCAATAGTATAGCCGCAGCTGGCAAAACCGCAACGGGAACCATTAAAGAATTTCCTATTTTTTGTAAATATTTGAACATTGCAATCCTCCGTTCATTTAAAATTTTTTATATAATTATTATATATCTTTATTTTTTATAATCAAGTTTTTAAGCTATATTATAAACAAACTAAAAATTAAAACTTTATTTTTAATATTTTTTATTATATAATTTGCACAAAATTTTATTTGGAGAAAATTTTATGCCTCATATAAATCAAACTGAAATAAGAGTTATATACGCCGATACGGACCAAATGGGAGTGGTTTATCATTCAAATTATTTAAGATATTTTGAAATAGGAAGAACGGAATTATTAAGAGAGCTTGGAATTTCTTATAAGGATATGGAAGCATACGGTTTATTTCTGCCCGTTAAAGAAGCTTTTATTGATTATAAAATCTCTATAAAATATGACGATATTATTGTAGTTCATACAAGCATAGACAAATTAAAAAATGTTTCGTTAAGGCTTAAATACGAAATAAGAAATAAAGAAGATTCTAATTTATTATATACTACGGGTTATACTTTGCATCCTTTTATAAATAAAAACGGAGAGATAATTCGCCCCGAAAGTTATTTATACGATATAATGGCAAAAGGAAAATAGGGGAATTTTTATGAAATGGTTAAATATTTTATTTACGGTTTTATCTTCGGCAAATATGATAGGAGATATTGTCCGAAATAATAAGTTGGAAAATAAATCAAAAAAATTAGATAGAAAAATAGACGAATACGAAAGAGAAATAATTGAAAGAATAGATAATAAAATGAAAGCTCAATTTGAATATATTAATAATCAAATTGTTTCTTTAAAAATAGTAGTTAGAGTTTTACTTTTATTTACATTATTATTTTTTATATTATTTTTATTGTCTTTAATAATTTTAATTTTTGTATTAAAATATAAGAATATAATTTAATTTTAGAGTTTAGAAATGGCTTCAAATACTATAAAAACAAAAAAAGCGTTAACTTGTTCGGTTATAACAAAAGAAGGTCCCGTTATAAGGTCAATGAAAATAGAACATATAGAAATTCCTTCTTATGCGGGTTATATTTCTATATATTCAGAGCATTGTCCTTATATAGTGAGCGTAAATTATGGAGAACTTAAAATATATGATGAAAACGGACAACTTACTAATTTATATGTCGAAGGCGGAATAGTTGAAGTCGCTCAAAATGTTATCGGCGTTCTTACCGAAAAGGCTTTATTTCCAAATAATATTAATATTGAAGAATTAAACGAAAAAATAGATAAAATTAATAAACAAAAAGCGATTAACGAAGAGGAAGCGAAAAGAAATAAACAAGAAATTGAAAAATATAAAAAACAAATAGAAATTGCTTCTAAATAAAATTATTATAAAATAGCTATTGTAATTTTATTAATATCCGATAATTAAGTTGACATATTTTTTTAGATTAATATAATCGAATATGTAAAATAATTTTTATAGAAATTGTATATGCCTAAAATCGAAGATTTAGAAAGATTGGGAAGCGTTGCCCTTTTAATTGGTAATAAAAAGCTGCCCGAAGGATTATCAAAAAACGATTACGATGCTTTTAAGTCGGTTTTCACAAACGAATATATGGAAAACTCTAAACCAACGGAAGATAACGATTTGCCTTCAATAGACGAAATAGACAATTTATTATCAAATGACGAAGACAATATTATAAAAGATAACGATATAGACGATTTAGGTTTGCCTAGCGATTTGGGATTGGAAGAAGACGATAAAATATTGAGCAATTTGGATGATTTGGGTTTGCCTGATAATCTTGGAGAAGAAAAAGAAGACGAAAAAATTTCAAGCGATATAAACGATTTGAATTTGGAAGAAAATAATTTAGAAGAAAGCGATTCAAATAAATTGCCTATTTTGGATGATTTGCCTTTGCCCGATAATTTGCCTGATATTAAAGATAACAATAATACGAACAATAAAAATATTTCTAATGATTTAGGAATAAGCGATATTTCTCATTTGTCGGATTCGGGCGATTTTGATAATAATGTTATAGAAGAAACTTTAGAAGAAAACGATAACTATATTGAAGAAAACGATTTTAACGAAGACAATGAAAATTTAGAAGAAATATTAGATAATGATAATTTGAAAATAGAAGAAGCCGAAGAGTTTAAAGATAGAGATATTGAAGATAACATAATAGAAGATAATTTAATTAAAGAAGATATCTCCGAAGAAAATATATTAGATAATGAAGAAGAATTAAAAATTGAAAGCGATAAAGAAAAAGAAGACGAAAAGATTGAAGCTAAATCTGAAGAAGATATTAATTTAGACGATTTAGAAAATATATTAGACGATGACGATTTAAAATTTGAAGATAATAAAGAAATTGAAAAATCGGAAAATAAAATTGAAGAGGACGATTCTCATTTAGAAGACTTGGAAGGAATTTTAGAAGACGAAGAAGAGGAAAGCAAATCAAAAGAGTCTGAAAAAATTGAGGATAAAGCAGAAGAAGATGCAACTCATTTAGATAATTTGGAAGGCATATTAGACGATATAGAAGAAGAATCAACAATTGAAAGCGATAAAGAAAAAGAAGATATTAATTTAGACGATTTAGAAAATATATTAGACGAAGAAGATACCAAAATTCCAGAAGAAACTGAAAACTATAAAGAACCTGAAAAAACTGAAGATAAAATTACAAAAGACGAAACTAAAGAAGAAATTGACGATTTGCCAGATTTGGATAGCATAGAAAATACTAACGAAATAAAAGAAGAAGCTCCCGTTCAAATTATGGAAGGCGGAACTTCATTGCCTTCTCCAGATACTGCAGATAAATTAGGCGCTTCAAGATACGAAAATGTAGACGATAATATAGACCATGACAAAGTAATTGACAGTATAAAAAATCTTTCGCCTTTAACGAGATATCATGTATTAGACGCTATTCTTAATGAAAAACTTGACCAAGCTTCAATGAGAGAATTATTAGAAGCTTTGGATAGCGAAAAATCTAACGAAGATATAACAGAATTAATAAATAGAGAGTTAGGTTTAAGCATTAAAGAATATGGAAAAAGCGGAATATTGGAACTTATACCAATTCCTAATTCTCTTAAAGATTACGCTCATATAATAAGAGTAGCCGCCGTATTTTTAATATTATTCGTTGGAATAGTTTTATTGTCGTATCAATTTGTTTATAAACCAATTAAAGCAAACGAATATTTTAAGAAAGGTTTAGCAGATATATATAAAGGCGCTTATAATAATGCGGAAATAAATTTTGCTCAAGGCAATAAACTCAAACCAAAACAAATAAAATGGTTTAATAGATACGGAAAAGCCTATATAGAAAGAGAAAGATTTGACAGCGCTTTGGCTAAAATAGAAGGAGCTTTAAATATAAAACCTCGAGATTTTGACAGCAGAGTTTTATTCGGATATTATTATAAAAGCAAAGGCGAAAAACAATTATCCGAAGAAGACTATATTAAAGGCGAAGAACTTTATAACGATATGCTTTCTTATGTTTCAAAGAAAAATCAATTAAAAACTGTTTATGATGAGCGCGGAATATTAATGATAAGCAGAGCAAAAAATTTATCTCAAGCTAATTATTATGACAACGCTTATAATAATTATATTCAAATGATAAATCTTTTTGGAGATAATGTAATTGCAAGAAAGAGAGCTATGCTTATAAGAATATATCAGGATAATTATAAGCAAGTTAAAGCGCTTCAAGAACATATAAATAATTTGAAAAGCGGATATATAGACGATGATGTTTATCCTAAATTGGCAAGATATTTATTAAACAATAATGATTTTTATGGCTCAAGAACTTTGCTTGAAAAAATCTTAAAAAAATATCCTTCTAATTTAGAAGCTATAATAGGATATGCGGATTATCAAGCAAGATTAAAACATTATGAGAAAGCGAGAGACATATTGGTTAATACCGCTTTGCCTATGTTTGAAAATAATCCTTACAGAAGAGGAAAAGAATTCGTATATAATATGCTTGGACAAATTTATTATAATTTGGGAGAATTTGGAAATTCGATTAATAATTTCAACGCGGCTTTAGAAATAAATAAAACCTATCCAGATGCTAATTATAATTTGGCTAATTTGTATTTTTATCAGGATAAAGATTATGAAAAGGCAAAAGAACATTATCAACTTGCCTACGATAATTTGCCTCCAGAATTAAGAGGAGATAAGCTTTTATATAATTTGTCATGGATTTATTATTTAAATAACGAATTTGACAGAGCTTTTGAAGGATTTAACGCTTTATTTCAGAAAAATCCAAGCAATAGCGTTGTTTCTTATGCTTTAGGAAATTCTTTACTTCATTTGGACAGAGCAAATTTAGCGAACGGATTTTATAGAAACGCTTTAAATCAAATTTTATCAAGGCGCGAAAAATTAGGCAGGCTTGAAATGCGAACGGAAAGCGATTTTTTCCTTTTAAGTTATTTGGCGAGTCTTTATAATAATATGGGCGTTTCCTATGCTTATAATTCTACAATCGAAAATAACGCTCAAAATGAAAGAGAAGCTTTTAAGAATTTTGTATTGGCAAGCGAATATTTTGACCAAATTAGAACTTCAAATATAGATTTGGAAAGAATGGAAAAAAGAACTATTATACTTGAAAATAACAATATAGGAGTCGCTACTTATAATGTTATGGCAATTCAAAGCAAAAGAAATCTTAAAGATGCGGTAATGATAGACGATTATATACCTAAAGATATTTATTATGTAAGGTAAGAGCATATAATTGGAGATTTTTATGGATAAAAAAATTATTATAACTATAAGCAGAGAATTTGGAAGCGGCGGAAGATATATTGGCGAAACCGTTGCAAATAAATTAAATATACCTTTTTACGATAAAGCTATAATTGAAATGGCTTCGGAAAAAACTGGATTCTCTCCCGATTATATAAAAGAAAACGAACAGAAATTAACGGGAACGCCATTATTTAATTTTGCAGTTTCGGGTTCTTATGCGGGAAATATGGTATTTGGAAACGGTGAATCTTTGCAAGATACTATGTTTTTTGCTCAAAGTAATGTTATTAAAGAAGTGGCTTCAAAACATTCATGCGTTATAGTCGGAAGATGTGCAAATCATGTTTTGGAAAAATTTGACGATTGCATAAATATTTTTATATATTCGGATATTAAAAGTAAAATAAAAAGAGCGGTTGAAGAATATAAATTAGACAGCAATAATATTGAAAAAATACTTAAAGAAAGAGATAAATTGAGAGAAAAACATTATAACTATTATACGGGAAAAGTTTGGGGAGATGCAAGAAATTATCATGCATGTTTTAATAGCGATTTTATAGGCATAAATAATGTAGTCGATATAATAGAAAAAATAGCAATTAAAAAGAAATAAAAAAATTAATTATCGTTGTCATTTGAGAAAATATAAGAGCGTAATAAAATTTAGATTTAAATAAATTGCTTTTTATATAACTTTATTTATAGTAAATTGCTTCATTAATTTTTAATCGATATTCTACCTAAAAGGGTTATCTTAATTCTCTGGCTATCAAGACTATAAAACGCTTGACAAAAATACTAAAATAATTTAAAATTATCCCATTATGGTTAATATATTATTATTTAAACAGTCGCCAGTCGCCAGTCGCCAGTCGCCAGTCGCCAGTCGCCAGTCGCCAGTCGCCAAATTATTTTAAATTTTGCGATTTATTTTTATTGCAAAAAATTATTAAAGTCATATTCAAATTATCTTTTGACTTTGGAAAGTTTATTTATGGATAAAATCATTTATTCAAATGTTTTTATAGATTTTAATTTTAAAGGAGGTCGTAAATGACTAAAAATTCATTAAACGCTTTAAAAAAGCAAATTTTTAAGAGGTTAAAATTATTTATAATCTCTATAACTTTGATATTTGTTTGTGCCAATAATATTTTCGCTCAAAATATCGAAGAGAAAAAAGAAGAAGAGAAAAAGGAAAATAAAGCTTGGGATTCCGTGAAAGGACGAAGTTTATTCGGCATAAATTTTGCTCCAACTTTATATGCGGGAATTTTCAATTTGATGGTAGATACGGTTAAATTGAGCGGGGAAACTATGGTAGATACAGTTAAATTGAGCGGGGAAACTTTTGGGACGACTGTTAATTTAAAAAATTACGCTTTCGGTTTGGGTTTCAGTTATGATTTTGCTCCGCTTAATTTTATGTCGGTAGGATTAGATATAGGTTTTTCTATAGGCGAGATAAAATCGGGCGAAGATAGATTAAGTTTTTACACTGTCCCTTGGTCTTTAAATGTAAAATTTTTCGTTTTCAAAAAAGCTCCTTTTGGTTTCTTTTTATCTCCTCGAATTGGCGGAACTGCCGTATCTATGAAAAGTTATGGTCCAAATATAGCGGCAAACGGATTCAACGGCTTTTATTCTCAAGGAGGATTTTATTTATCTTTTGAATTAGGATGGAGAATACAATTATTTCCAAAAAGAGGCGCCGATTGGCCAGTTCAAGTCGGTATAGATATTTCTTTATTTGATATAGGTTATTATGTGGCGCCTTGGACTTCGGCTATGACTTCAACTCAAGAATTTGCAAGTTTAAAACAATTTGAAAAATTTCTTAATATGAGATTGTTATTATTGCCAAGACTTGGAATAACTTTAAGATTTTAAAAATATAAAATTAAAAATTAAGCCTATTCGTATTTTATAATGCGTATAGGCTTTTTTATTCCGAAAATTATTTATATCTTAAAATTGTTATTTAAAATTAAATTAAAATGAAAAATAATATTATAAAAATTTTAGACGAAAAAATATTATACGAAGATAAGAATTTTTATCCAGCTTTTCCAAGTATAGTTTGTCTTGAAAAAAATAAATATTTAATTAGTTTTAGATTAGCTCCAAAAACCGAAAAAAATTATTCTCATTTGCATTCTTTAAGCAAAGCGATTGTGTCGGTAGTTTATAAAAATAAAATTACAAAAATGTTTGAATTAGGCGAAGACGATTGCGCTGCAAAACAGGACCCGCAATTATTTAGAGTAGATAATAAAACAATATTGGCTTATTATTTTAGATATTCTTTTCATCCTATAAACGAAAAAAAATTATTTAAAAATTATACTTTTATAGAATATAATAATTCTATAGCCTTGCTTGACGGAATCGGTTTATGCATAAGCGAAGATAACGGAAAAACTTTTTCAAAACCGAATATAATAAAATTAAATAACGAAATGAAAAATTTTGCCATAAGAGGAAATATGATAAAAATCGGAAATGAAATTTTAGCTCCGATTTACGCTTATAAAAAAACTTCAAATAAAAACAAAAATGATAAATATCAATGTTATATAATAAGCTCAAAAGATTTTATTAATTGGAAAATTAAAACTTTATTATGCGAAAGCGAAATTAAAAATAATAAAAGAATAGAATATTTTGAACCTTCTTTACTCGCATATAAAAATAATATAATTGCATTTATAAGAACTCATTATAATAACGAATACGGTTATACTTCAATATCGTATTCAAAAGACAAAGGAAAAACTTTTTCAAAACCCAAAGCTACAAATATAAAAGGTTATCCTTTAAATCCGTTAATTTTAAATAATAAAAAAATTCTTTTAACTTACGGTTATAGATTAAAACCTTACGGAATAAGAGCGAAAATTTTAGACAAAATTGAAAATAAAAATATAATTGAAAATATTAATAATTCCAAAGAGTTGATAATAGAAGATAAAATAAAAAATGCAGATTGCGGTTATCCTTCTTGCATTAATGACGGTAATAATATAATATGCGTATATTACGGTTGCAAAGAAAAAAGCAATACAAGAAAAATATATTTGAAAATATTTATTTTAAATTAAAAAAGGACTTATTTATGAAAGATAAAGATATAATGGATATTGAAGTTTATCAAATAAAAAGTAATAAATGGCAAATTATAAACGAAGAGAAAAATATTATATTAAAACTTTTAGCTTATAAATTATCTTCTTGGGCTGACGACACTTATTTAAAAGTTATTATAAATAAAGAAACCAAATTAAAAAATATAATAATAGAATGGAATTGCGCCGATTTAGTATTTGAAACTCATAAAACTTTTTTTAAATTCGATAATGAGCTTCCCGATAATTTAGATTGTAAGGCAAGCGAAGATAAAAAAAGTTCAATAATTATAGACGCCGATTATGTTTATTATAATTTATTGGATTATAATTTATTAATAGTTCGCTCCTCTCTTGAAAAAAGTAAGACAACAAGAATATTTGATATTAGCAAATTTAGAGAAGTTGTTAAAAATATTAATTAAAAATTTGCTATTTTTTCTTTATTTAAACTTTTAATTAATTCTTTTGCAATATCTAACGAAGCTATTATATCATCATAAGAAGCATAACAATAATGACTATGGGCGTATCTTGTTGCAATACCCAAAACTACGCATGGAATTCCTAAATTAGATTTATGATAAACAGCCCCATTTGTAGAGCCTTTTTCTCTCACTATAATCTGATGGGCAATTTTATTTTTCTTTGCAATATCTATAGTATATCTACTTAATCTAGGATTTGTTATCATTCCACCATCTATTATTCTTAACTGTGTCCCATTTCCTATAGCCCCATGCGTTCTTTCTCCGAAATAAAAAGTATCGTCTGCAGGAGATCCTTCAAAAACTATAATTAAATCTGGTTTAACTTTATTAACCGCAACTGAAGCGCCTCGCATTCCGACTTCTTCTTGAGCAGACATTATCCCAACTAAATTAACATCAAGTTTTTTATTTTTAAAATATTCCAAAATCTTTATTATACATAACGCTCCTACTCTATTATCTATCGCTTTTGCGCAAATGCTTTTTGTTCTCTCGTCATATCTAAAATTAACATCGGGAACTACAGGGTCACCAATGGATATGCCAAAAACTTTTTGCGTTTCTTCTTTTTTTCTTGTTCCCACATCTATATATAAATCTTGTAAAATGGGCAATTTTTTTCTGTCTTCTTCCGTCATAAAATGAGGAGGTTTAGAGCCTATAACTCCTTTGACAAATTCTCCACTTGATGACTTTATAACTACTGAATTTGAAACTATATTTGGAATATGCCATCCTCCCAAAGGAATAAAAGACATAGTTCCGTTATCGTTTATATGTTCAATCATAAATCCAACTTCGTCTATATGGCAATCTAAAGCTACAATTGGTTTTTTATAGTCAATTTTTTCCAGACCAAAATACAAATTATTAATAGAATCTTTTTGATTGTCAATAAATTTGGTTCTTTTCCTTACAATTTCTATGACATCGTCTTCAAAACCCGAAGGTCCAAAAGCTTCAGTTAATTCTTTCATTAGATTTAAAATATCGTTCATAATAAATCCTTTATTAAATATTCTATATTTATAAAAATGATATATCTGTTTATAAATAAAATCAAATAATTCTAATAAAATTTATAGATTTTGTAAATTTAAATTAATTTTAAATAAATATTTTACTAAATTACATTTATTCGGTTTATAATAATGTAGATTTGATTTGATATTTAAAAATAGTTTTTAATATTAAATACCATTGATAAGACATAAAGAATAAATTTTTTCATATTTCCTTTAAATTATATTTGTAAGAGGCTCCCGAATTTCGGGAGTCTTTTATTATTTTATAAACTTTATAAAAATATTACTATAAAGAAAGTTAAATTTTAAGATTTGGTTTCTCTAATAAATAAATTTTATTAAAAATAAATTGCTTTATTTGTTTACTCACTTGATATAGCATCTTTTTAGAAAAAAAAGAAAGTCTAAATTTCCTCTTACCTCTTTATGTAAAAAAGAAGATATTTTTTGACGCTGCCAGCCTTTGGTGTGGATTTTTCTCGGTAGAAAAAATGGAGTTTTTTTAATTTTTTTATAATTTTATAAATAGAATTTCAAAAAATATTAATTATATCTTAAAATAGTAAAATCTAATTTATATATTGCATTAGATTATTTATTTAAATTGCTCCGTATTATACCTAATATTTTAATAGCTACAATATAATTTTTGCTTAATATATTTTGACAAATTTATTTTATTTTGTATAATATATTAAAATAAAATTTATAAATTGATTATGAAGAAAGCGATTATTTTAATAATTTTACTTATAATAGCAAATATAATTTTAGTTAGCGCGTTTATTAAATTTATTATAAGTCCTACAAGCAAATATAACGAAATCGTATATTTTGAAATTAAACAAGGCGAAGGCGCAAATTCTATAGCAAATAAACTTAAATTACAGGGATTAATCAGAAATGCAAAATTATTTTCTTTAATATCTAAATATTTAAAATACGACAGAAAACTTTTAAGCGGATATTACGAATTAAATAGAACTATGAGTATGATTGATATAATGAAACATATAAATAGCGGAAAGCAAGTAATGAGCAAATTAACCATAGCGGAAGGAAAAAATATTTACGAAATAGCAAATTATTTGGAAGAAGAAAATTTTACTACAAAAAACGAATTCTTAAAATTATGCTATGATAAAGAAATATTGCAAAAATATAATATTCCCGCCAAAAGCGTTGAAGGTTATATTTTTCCTTCGACTTATTATATAGTAAGAGGAAATCCTCCAAAAGTATTATTAACTTTAATGATAGATTCTTTATTTAAAAAATTTCCAAGAGAAGATTTTGAAAATAGAGCTAAAAAATTAGGTTATAGTTTGCATGAAGTTTTAACTATGGCTTCGATTATAGAAAAAGAAATGGGACCTTTAGACGACCCAAAAATAATATCTTCGGTTTATTATAATAGACTTTCTATAGATATGAGACTTCAAGCCGACCCGACTACAATTTACGCTATGACTTTACAAAAAGGCGAGGCTATAGAAACTGTAAAATCTAAAGATATAGCGGATGCGATTAGATTGATGCAAAGCCCTTATAATACTTATCTTAAAAAAGGACTTCCTCCAGCTCCTATATGTTCGAGTGGAGTAAAATCTATAGAAGCGGCGCTTAATCCAGCCGATACAGATTATTTATTTTTTGTAGCGGACGGAACGGGAAGACATGCTTTTTCTACAACTTACGAAGAGCATGTTAATAATATTGATAAATATATTTTTAATAAGAGATAATAAATTAATATTAAATTTATTTATAAATCTATAACATGACTTTTATTAATATAATTATCAGTAAGAAAATTAATTTTTTACTAATTTTCTAAATTTCTTCTTGATAATATATCTATTCTTATACTCAATTTATATATTTTTTACAGCTTGATTAATATAATAATAAATATATAATTAATAAAATTAAATAAATTTGTTGGCTTATTACAAATGAATAAAAAATTAATTATACTCATTGCGACTATAATACCTTTAATTATAGTTTTAAGTTTTTATTTATATTTTGAAAATTCGCCTAAAATAAAAATAATTAAATTTCAAAAAAATGTCAAAGAATTATTAAAAGAAAATAAATATAAAGAAGCTTTTGTATTTATATATTCAAATAAAGATATTGGCAAACTTAAAATTTCAAATGAAATAAAAATTAAAGAATATAATAATTTAATAACTTCTATGATTGATAAATTATATTTTCTATATGGCGGAAAAATAAATTACGGAAATTATAATTTAATTTATAAAACTATTATTCCAATATATTCTCATGCTTCAAATCAAATAAATCAAATTAGCGAAAAAGAAATTTACGATAAATATAAAGCAAGAAAAATTATTAATCTATTTATAAATAAACAATATGTTTATTTGCAAAAAAATGTAGACGAAGAGATTAATTATCTTTTGGATATTGAAGAATATAAATTTGCTTATGATAGATTATCTAAAAACGAAAATCTTATTAACGCTCCGAATAATATAAAATTTGAAATTCAAAAAGAAGAATATATTAATATTATAAACAAAGCTATGAATAAACTTGAAAAAATGAGTTTTAATAAAATCGACACTGAAAAATATAAATTTATACATCAAAATATTTTAATCGCTTATGAGAATTCTATGATAAAATTAAACGATATAAAAAATTTTTATTCGATTAATAATAGAATGAATAATAGAGAAATTGAAATTAGCTCGGATATGAGAAAAATTAATTTAAGATTTAATAATATAATGAAGTCGATTGATTTACAAAGACATAAATATTTGGAAACTTTAATAGATAATATCGATAAAATGAATAATTCAAAATATACAAACGAATTAGAAAGCAAGATAAACGAAATATATCATTATTCAAAAAGATATGTCGCTGAAAATAGAATGCCGATTATGAAATATGTCAATTTGGATAAAGATATTACAAAAAAATCTTATCATGATTTATGGGAATATATTGGAAAAATCTATAAAAGAGAATTGAAAAGTTATAATATTTTTATTTATAATCATTTGCAAAATTAAATATTATTTTTCAATTTATAAACCAAACTTTTAAAATATTTTCCTCTCTCTTCGTAATTTTCAAAAGCGTCAAAACTTGCGCAGCCTGGCGAAAGCAAAACTATATCTCCGCTAATTGCAAAAGAAGAAGCATAATTAAAAGCGTCTGTGAAATCTTTTATAATTATTTTATTTTCAAAATTAATCATATCGTTAAGAATTTCAGAAGCCTCGCCGATTAGAATAAGTTTTTTTACTCTTTCTTTAATAATATCATTTAAAGGGCTAAAATCTATATTTTTATTTCTTCCGCCCATTATAAGAATTATATTTTTATCGAAAGATTTTAAAGCGCTCATTACAGAGTTCATAGAAGTGGCTTTTGAATCGTTAATATACATAACATTATTTATATTATCGACTAATTCTAATCTATGTTCGATTCCGTTAAAATTATTTATTGCGTTTTCAATATATTCTATTGGAATATTATTTTTCAAACATATTAAAATTGAAGCTAAAATATTTTCAACATTATGCATGCCGAATAATTTTCTTTTTTTTATTGAAAACAATTTTTTATTTTTATAAAATATTTCTTCGTTATTATAATAAATTGTCGCATTTTTATTTTTAGTAGAAAAAGTTAAAATATTAAATTTTTCTTCTTTATTTTTTTTCAATTCGTTAAAAAGTCTATTTGTAAAAATATTATCGTAATTAAGAATTAAAAAATCTTTGCAATTTTGATTTTTATAAATATGTTTTTTAGCGTTAAAATAATCTTCAATATCTTTATATCTGTCTAAATGGTCTTCTGCAATATTCAATATCGCGCTTATATGTGGATGAAAATTTTCAATAGTTTCAAGCTGAAAACTCGAAAGCTCTAAAATTATATCTTCGCCTTCTTCAATATTTTCGATTTCTTTAGAAAATGTATTTCCGACATTTCCCAAAAGTCTAGCCTTTTTATAAGAACTTATAATATTATAAATTAAATTAACTGTCGTAGTTTTTCCGTCCGTTCCCGTTATCGCTATATAATTTCTTTTAGGAAGTAGATTATAAGCAAACTCAATCTCCCCTATTATTTTTATTTTTCTTTTTTTTGCTTCTTTAATTAACGAAATGCTTTGAGGAATTCCTGGCGATGTTATTATTAAAGTTATATCGTTTATAATAGAAGAATTTTGATTTCCTAAAAATAATTTTGCATTTTTATCTTTCAAATCTTTTAAATTAAGTTTTTCTTTTTCTTTGCTGTCGCTTAAAGCGTAATTAATATTTATATTTTCCGATTTATTAATATCGTAAATAACATTGGCGATACTTATTCCGCTTCTTGGAGTCGCTCCGAGTATTAATATATTTTGTTTTTTAAGAAAGTTTATATAATTTTTATTCAACATTTATAACGCCGTAGTTTTTTATTTATATATAAAATTATATCAAAATAATTATAAATTTAAACTATAAATTATTTTTTATTAAATAAAATCGAAAAATATTATTTAAGATTTTTAAATCTTCCCATTAAAAGCATCTCTCAATAACGCTCTCTTTAATAATTTAACCTTATCCAAACTATCTTCTATATATTTTAGCATATTATCCTCAGATTCAAAACTTTTATCTAATATCGAAACTATTTCTTTTTGAGTTTGCTTTATGCTTTCTTCTAAAAAAGACGATAGAGTAAATTTAGAACCGATATAATTCACTATTCGTCCTTGATATAATTTTTAAATATTCTCGTTAAATGCATTTTTAGACAACCTAACCTCTCCAGGCAATAATTTTTGCATAGCTCCTATTTTCATTTCCTTAATCAATTCTTTTTGCTTTTTCAAATTATCAATTTCTTCATCAAGCAAACTTAAATATCCGCATATCTTTTCTTGCTCTTTTAATGAAGGTAATAAAATATCTAAATTTTCTATATCTTTAGGGCTTATATTAGGTTGCACTCCTCTAGTAATAAAAGGTTTTAATTTATTTTGAAATATAGAGGAAAAGACATACTGGGATAAAAATGAATTATTAATTTTCTTTGTGTCAATTATTTTAAATAATCCAACCCTTTGATTTAAATACGCTTTCTCTTCTAAATTATATATAGAGGATTTACCCGGCGCTCCAGACAATGCTATTAATAAATCACTCTTTTTTATTATAAAGGATTTTTCATTTTCAATTTCATTATAATAAATAATTTCTTTCATATTTATATTCATATTATTATCAGTATTTGATATATTAGAAATACGAATAATAGGAATTCCAGATTTTTTAAACTCTGAACTTTTAAAAGCATAACATCCTTGAATTTTTATCATAGAAGAAAGTTTTTCTTTTCTCCAATCGTCATTAAATCCTTTAAATCTCGCTTCGGGAATATTTTCGCCTTCTTTACAAGTCAATAATTTTTTAGCAATTCCTCTTTTAAATCTTTCTTTTTCTTCTATTAATTTAATTGTATTTTCTAAATATGCGTCAATTTTTGAAAGTGCGGATGCAATGCGTTTTTGTTCTTCTATATCTTCAGCTATTAATACTTTAAAATATCGTCTTTTGTTATAGCTCCGAATGTCGTGCCTTTTTGCATATTTAAAAGTTTAGGCTTATAGTAACTCAAAAGATAAAATATATATCTATTTATTATATTAGATTTTCCATTTATAGAACATAAACCTCTGCCGATACATACATCCGCATTAGCTATATTTAAATCGCCAACAGGCGCTCGAACGCTCATTAATACAGAACCATTAACCGCTATCTTTTTAATATCGCTTGAATATGTTTCAAAATAAGGATGCATAAATCCAAATGTGGCGCTTCCTTGTAAAAAAGGCATTCCTTCATTTCTTTTATTATAGAATTCTGATTTAGGAGATTGTCCCATCGTTATATCGACTATATCTCCAAGTTTAACTTCTTTCCAATCTTTATTAATTTTATTCATTGCAATAACAAATTAAATTGTATTACAATACATTTTCTATTTCTAATTGTCTAAATAATATTTTGTATCCTAAATCTAAATTTTCTATTTGCTTTTTTAATCTAAACATTTGCCACAAAGCAACATGGTCATGATAACGACTTATTAATAACACAGGCTTAAACTTTTTAATTATTTTTTCAGCTCCAAATAAAGCTTGCTCTTCATAACCTTCAATGTCCAATTTAATTAAATAAATATTATCGGTTTCATTAGCAAAAAAATCGTCAAGTCTTATCGTTTCTATTTCTTCTTTATTTTGATTAAGTTTATTTAGCATCAAAATAGATGCGTCCGAATATTCTCCCTCTATAACTTGTTTTTCATTTTTATCGGATAATGCATATTTGAATAATTTTATTCTATCGTTTAATTTATATTTATTGATAGAATTATTAAAAATATCATAGCTATTTTTAGTAGGCTCAAATGAATAAATAGTTTTAAAATTATATTTTTCATAAAACATTATAGCAGTATCTCCTATGAACGCTCCGCCGTCTATTACTATTGAATTATTAAATTTTTCTTTAATCTTATCGGGTAGATAAATTATCCCACAATGATAATAATTAGTATGCATCATAATTTCACAATCATTTATATCATATTTATTTTTATATTCTTTAATTATTGAATCATATATTTGATGTTTTGTAAAATAAATAATCTTTTGCTCTTCCGTAAAGAAAGGACTTGAAGCTGGAACTCTGTAAAAATCAATTAAATTACCGTCTAATTTTCTTTGGAATATCCAAGAATTAAGAGATTGCAAACTATCATAATCTAATCCGTTTCTAAAATCTTCTATATCTTTTTCAAAGTATTCAGGATAATCCCTTATGTATTTACTCATAGCATATGTAAATCTGCTATTTGTTTGAACTATCATTATTGAAGAATTATAAACTGAATATCTAATATCTTCTAATAATTTTATTATGTCTTTATCTTTCATTTACTTCTCCAAAATTAGTTAACATATTGCTTATTATAGGAACATGAATTATTAAATTATGATTAAATTTCACTTAATTTTTTGATAAATGATTATTTTTTATAAATTAATACTCAAAAAATAATACAAATAAATTTATATTCAACTGTTGATATTTTATTTTTTGTATGTTATAATGGCTTTTATTATAAATTATTGAGGTTGCATATTCCGATAATAAGCATTATGTTAAGTTTAAGTATGGTTAAATATTTAATAAAGAATTATTGTTTATATTTTTTGCGATTATTTTTTGATTTATTTCTTCCTCTATTACCGCGATTAGAATTATTTTTATTATTCTTTTTATTTTTGCTTTTTCTAATTTTATTAAAAAAATCTTTACCGTCAATTATATTCTCTCTATCAAATGAATTATCAAATTCGTCAGACGGAATAAAATCTATAAATAATTCTTTAAGATTAACTTTATAAACAGTTATTCTTATTTTATCGCCCAAAGTAAACCATTTGCCATTAGCTTCGCTATAGGCGGCTTGTTCTTTTTGTATGGACAAAAAATAACAAGAATTTTTACTTACTTTATTTATATAAAAAAATTGTAAATATATAATTTTTTATTTCATTAATAATACGAAATATTTCTATATATAGTAAAAAATATTTTAATTTATTCCAAGTCTTTTAACCGCTTCTGAAATATGCTCTATTCCTATAACTTTTATTCCTTCAATAGTTTTTGAGTTTTGAATTTCTTTTAACGCTCTTTTTGAAATATAAACTTCTTTAAGAGAAAATTTTTTCATCTCTTTTATTCTTCTTTCTATAAATCTAACGGGACGAACTTCACCCGAAAGTCCTAACTCTCCTATATAAGCGGTTGTTCTTTGAATTGCAATTCCCGACATACTTGAAGCTATAGCCATTGCAACTGACATATCGCTTGCCGTTTCTTTTACATTAAGCCCGTTTGCTATATTAAGATAAACATCCTGATTCGACAAATTAAGATGCGCTCGTTTTTCAAGAATCGCTATTATTATTAAAAGTCTATATTGGTCGTATCCCATAGTTAACCTTCTTGGATAACCGAAAGAACTACTGCCAACCAAAGCTTCTTGCTCAACGCAAAAAACTCTGCTTCCTTCAATCACGGGAGTTATAACATTCCCTGCAAATATAGATTCGTTAATTCCTTTAGTAAAAACTCTCGATGCATCGCTCACTTCCATTAATCCTTTTTCTGTCATTTCAAATACTCCGACTTCATCAACTGCACCGTATCTATTTTTTACCGCTCTTAAAATTCTATATATTCCTTTATCGTCTCCTTCAAAATATAAAACGCAATCTACTATATGCTCTAATATTTTAGGTCCCGCTATAGTTCCTTCTTTCGTTATATGTCCGACTAAAAAAATCGTTATGTTTTTCAATTTTGCCGTTTGCATCAAAGCCCAAGCGCAGTTTTTAATTTGAGCGGGAGAGCCTGCTATACTATTTGTAGACAAAGTATATATAGTTTGAACGGAATCAATTATCGCGAGGTTTGGTTTTTCTTCTATAAGAGTATTTACAATATTATCGCAATTTGATTCTGAAGAAATTAAAAAATCCGAATCGTTTATATTCGTTATATTTAATCTATCCGCTCTTAATTTTATTTGCTCTAAAGATTCTTCGCCCGTAAAATAAAATACTTTTTCTTTTTTTGATATATTTGAAGCGACTTGCAAAAGCAGAGTAGATTTGCCAATTCCAGGCTCGCCTCCTATTAAAATGACGCTTCCTTGCACTAATCCTCCGCCAAGCACTCCGTTAAGCTCGTCTATTTCGGTAGATATTCTAATATTATCAAAAGTTTTTATTTTTTTTATAGAAGTGAGCGGAGCTTTATCTACGCTTGAATTTAAATTCTTATTTATATTTTTAACATTAATTTTATTTTCTTCTGGTTCGTTAAAAGGTTTTAATGTGTTCCATGAATTGCAGGACGGACATTTTCCCATCCAATTAATAGTTGTCTCCCCACAATTTTCACAGATAAAAATAATGTTATTCTTTTTCGGCATTATTGAATTTCTCAAATATTTTCTTTCTTCGCTTTTTATCCGAATTCCATAAAGCGAGTCCGAATACTATAACGGCTAAAGGAACAATTACTATATTTACAATTCTAACTAATAATTTTGAAATTTCGGGATTTATAATAACGCCGAATAAGTTTAAACCTTTATAAGGAGGATTAAATATAGCTCCCTTTCTTCTTATACTCATAAGTCCGACATCGCCAGCCATATAATCGACTAAATTCATTAAAAGTATTCTATTCACAGTATATGCGCTATTTTTAGCTATGTCGTAAGAACCTATAAGTATTATTTTTCCGTCAGTAGTAGAATTGATTCTATTTATATTTGCCAAATCCGATTGACTAGGAATATCTTTATTTAAAAAAGCGCTTTCCATTTTTCCTTCGGATACCGCTCCTATTAATCTTCTATATAATCTATTTGTATCCGATGGCGCTCCCGACCTAGAAGATGAAATATTTTGAGTTTCAGTCCAACTCTTAACGCTTGTATGAAATAAAGGAGTTATTTTTAATCCGTCTATATTCGTATTAATTAAAACTTCAGAAACCATCGGAACAAGAATGGCGTTTATACTTTTAGTTATATCGCTTTTAGGATTTATATTTTCCGTAGCTATTGCGGGAACATAATATAACATCTGCTCTGGCGCGTTTTGCTCTCTTCTGCTTCTATAACAATATTCATCAAAAACCATATTTGTAGCGACAGTTAAACCGTAATTTTGAATCATATTATTTAATCCATTTGTAACGGGAACTAAAACAGGCTCGCCGTATATTGGAGAATTAGGATTATTTTCATCCATTTCTACTCCGCTAATCATAAATAAAACGGGCTTGCCTCTCATTATAAATTGGTCTAGTTTATATAATTCGCTTTCAGTCCATTCAACTTTACCGCCCGCTATTATCAAAGCGTCTATATTTGAAGGAATATCTTCTTTTGTTGTATCTATAACTTGATAATTATAATTCGCTTCAATTTCGCCTAAATATTCCGTAAAACTATTATATCTATCGTTTGGATTTCCGCCGTATTGTTCGGGAATGTCGAAATACGGAGGCTCTCCATGTCCCGTTATATATCCTACAGTCGCTTTAATTCCAAGCATACCGTCAATATTTTTTAATATATCGTCTTTGATTGCGGAAAAATCGCCGTATAAAATTGAAGCCGTTGATAATTCTTTTATATCGTTTCCGTTTTCTAAAAATAATGAAAAATAACCGCTTCCTTTATTTGCCACTATATTTCCTTTTTCGTCTTTAATATCTTCCCACTCTAATTTTTTTATATTTAATTTTTTTAATAATTCTTCGTTATTAATTTCGTCTTCGGAGTTTGCAATATTTATATTAGTAAATACCACTTTATTCATTAAATTTTTATTCGCTTCGTTTACGGCTTGCATTATTGATTCTGGAACTAAATTTGCAGCTCCAATCGGAAGAAGTCCGTAAATTTCAGGCGAAGATATATAATAAACATTTAAATTATTTTCAAGTCTTTTTAATTTATCATTTTTATCAATCATTTTTCTTATAGCTGTGTCTATTCTATATTCTAATCCTTCCGTAGATTCTATAAAAGGAATAGTTTCAATAGAATCTCCATACAAAAAAGCAAGTCCCATATAAGCGACTTTAGTTTGAGTTTGGTCTCTCTCCAATACGCTAATTTGACTCGAACTAATTCCATATTGATTAGCCAAAGACTGATTTTTTGAAGCGTCTATAATTTCAAAACTTATATTTTTTGATTTATATTCTTCAAATATATCTCTTACATATTTTTCGTAAGTTGAAAAAGGCGGCGGAAGATTTGGAGTTATAAAAAACTTCACGCTCATAGGCTCTTTTATATTTTTTATTAGAGTTTTACTTTCTTTACTTAAAGAATAAACTTTATCTCTCGTTAAATCCAAAGAAGGATTAAATTGATTAATAATCGCATTGATTAAAATTATAATTATTAAAACTAAAATAAATGTTATGATTCTGTCTTTTTTCTTTGTCATTATATATTCCTATTAAAAATAATGCTTATATAATAATATATAATCAATTATAAAACAAGTATTTTTTTATTAAATTATTTAAATATTTAGACTTACTTTATTAGAAAATATATAAACTTACAAAATTAATAAATATTGAAAATCTATATTAATAAAATAAAAACTTTAAATGAAATTTATAATTAAGATAAACATAAATAATTTTACATTCTTTACAAATAAAATTATTCTGCTATAATATATCTATGGACGAATTTGAATATTTAGAAAAAAGCAAAAAAGAAATTATTACCATTGATAGTTTAAATAAAAAGAGGCTAAAGCCCGCCTTCGGCGATGATTGCTTTATCAGATATTTATTTTCTGACGAAGGAAACGAAAATATTGTTTTAGATTTTATAAACGGAGTAATGATTGATTTAAATTTTCAAACTTTCAATAATGTTGTAATTCTTAATCCGTTTAATCTTACAAAATATTTAGACGGCAAAGAATCAATCGTTGATGTAAAGTGTATAACCGAAGACAATCAAACCGTTATAATTGAAATTCAATTACAAGGAAATCAATATTTTATCCGAAGAAGTCTTTATTATTGGGCGAATAGCTATAGTTCACTTTTAAACAAATCCGAAAATTATACAAAACTTTCGCCTGTGATTAGTATAAATGTTTTAGATTTTATTTTATTCAATGATATAGACGATTTTCATTCTTGTTATTTATCGAAAGAAATCAAGCATAATAAAATATTAACCGACCATTGCATGTTGCATTATATTGAGCTTCCGAAATTTAATTTAAATAATGATAAAGAAAAATTATCAAGTTGGATAAAATTTTTCAAGGGGGAGAATATGTCAAACTTAATAAAAGAGAATAATATTTTTGAAGAAGTTGAGAAGAGATGTCAAAGTTTTATCGATAGCGACCCATTGATAAATGCCTACAGAAAGAAGGAATGGAATGAGTATTTTTATAAGGATATGATGAATGTAGAAAGAGAAGAGGGAATAAAAGAAGGACAAATATCAATAGCCAAAACCATGAAAAAAGACGGAGCGGATATAAACCTAATCTCAAAATACACAGGCTTAACCATAGACGAAATTGAAAAACTATAATAAATGAATAAAATTAATTCGGCTTGGCAAATTAAAACAATTAAAATTAAAATAATAAACTATCATTTTATTAAATTTTAATATAATATCTAACTTTAGAATAAATTTTTATAAATGCGGTAAAATATGTCAGGTAAATTTAACGATATTGATATGCAAGATTGGAAAAATTGCGATATTAATATAGATACTCTATGGTTAATTGATAGAAGAGATAAAAGCGGAAAACATAAAAATATTTATCATGGAAATTTTATTCCGCAAATTCCTAATCAGCTTATTCGCCGTTATACAAAAGAAAATGAAGTTATTATAGACCCTTTTTTGGGTAGTGGAACTACGCTTTACGAATGCTACAATCTGAAAAGGAAATTAATCGGATTAGATATTAACGAAAAAGCATTGGAATTCGTATTTAATAACATGGGAAATGATTTTAATAATAATCGTTTTTTTATAACATTATGCGATAATACGAATAGCAAAAGCATAAAATATATAAACAAAGGATTGAAAGCTTTAAACTCAAAAAGCTCTCAATTTGTAATTTTTCATCCACCTTATATGAATATAATTAAATTTACGGATAAGAAAGAAGATTTAAGTCAAATTAATAATATGGATGATTTTTTAAACGCTTTTTTGAAAACATGCAAAAATATTTTACCATTTTTAGATAAAGATAGATATTTTGCTATAGTTATCGGCGATATATATAGGAATAGCGAAGTCAAACCTTTAAGTTTTAATGTAATGAATTTAATTCAAAATAATTTTAAAGTTAAATTAAAGGGTATAATAATAAAAAATATAGAAGGCAATAGAGGTAAACTTAAAACCGAAAATATTTGGAGATATAGAGCTTTAAAAAGCGATTATTATATATTTAAGCATGAATATATTTTTGTTTTCAAAAAGGAGTTTTAATGTCAAAAACTAAAATGGAATTATTTATAGAAATTGCAAAACCAAATAAAAATGGTATTTCTCGTTGGGTTAAGATAAATGAATTTGTAGGTATTTATAAAGAATTACAATTAGGCAATGGCGGTAGCTGGTGCAGAGCTAGTTCAAGTCTTGCGAAAAAATATATTGTAGAATTTGATAAAAGCCAAACTAGTGGAAATTCTATAGACGCTATAAGATTAAACGGCTTTAATGAACAAAAACTATTTAATCAGGCTATAAGAAAAGATATAAAAGATTTTTATAAAGATAAAAAATGCGTTATGTTAGGAGTATGCGGTAAATCGGAAAATACTAAAATTGAAATAGACCATAAAGACGGTAGAAAAAATGATTATAGAGTAGCAGATTTGAAATCTCAAAATATAAATGATTTTCAACCTTTATGTAAAGCTGCAAACGATATAAAAAGACAAATATGTAAGAATTGCAAAGAAACCAATAAGAGATGGAACGCTAGAAATATAAGAGGTAATCCTTATTCATTTTATGCTGGAGATGAAAATTATACGCAGGAATTAGGTTGTGTGGGTTGCTATCAATACGACCCTGTGGCTTATAGAAAGGAAAGCGTTAAAAAAATAGCAAAAGAAGCAGCGGATTATATAGCCTCAAAGTTGTATATAAAGGACGAATAGTGAATTATATCGGTTCTAAATTTACACTTTCATCTTTTTTGGAAGAGAATATAAAACAAACTCTAAAAGAAAATAATTCCAAACCTTTAAACGAAAATATATTTTGCGATTTATTTACGGGAACTGCGGCAGTAAGTAAAATATTTAAAAATCAAGTTAATAAAATTATAGCAAACGATAAAGAATATTACAGTTTTGTTATTGCAAAAAATTATATAGGAAATAATAAAATCTTAAAAAGAAAAAATCAATTAATAGATTTATTGAATAATATTAAACCCGTAAAATCTAAAATTTTTATTAATTATGCGCCGAGTGGAGAAAACGAAAGGCAATATTTTAGCGATTATAACGCGATGAAAATTGACGCTATTCGCTTGAAAATAGAAGAATGGAAAAATAATCAATTTATAAACGATAACGAATATTTTTTTCTTTTGGCTTCGCTTTTAGAATCCGCTGATAAAGTGGCAAATACGGCTTCGGTTTACGGCGCGTATTTGAAACATATTAAAAAATCCGCTCAAAAAGAAATTATATTAAAGCCCGCGGAATTTGATTGCGGTAATACGAAAAGCGTAATTTTTAACGAAGATGCTAATAATCTTATTACAAAAATTAAAGGCGATATACTTTATCTTGACCCGCCATATAATTCGAGAGAATACGGAGCTAATTATCATTTGCTTAATACAATAGCACTTTACGATGATTTTATTCCGAAAGGCAAAACGGGACTACGAGAATACGATAAATCAAATTGGTGTAAAAAAGATAAAGTTTATAAAGAGCTTGAAACTTTGATTAAAAACGCCGATTTTAAATTTATATTTTTAAGTTATAATGACGAAGGTTTATTATCGTTAAAACAAATTAAAGAAATTTTTGAAAGTCAAGGAAAATATAGTTTAAAAAATAAAATCTATAAAAGATTTAAAGCCGATAATAATCGATTTAATAAAAAAGACGAAACTACGGAATATTTGCATATATTAATTAAATAAAATTTTATTCATAAATGTTAAGGTTGTATTTTATAATAATAATAATATAATTAAAATAAATTATGAAGATTTTATTAATAAAACAAACTTCTCTCGGCGATGTTCTTCACATGACGCCCGTTATAAGAGCTTTGAAAAAATGGAAGCCCGAATCTGAAATTGATATTGTAACCGATAAAAGAGCTTTGGGAATATTAAAAAATAATCCTTATATTAATAAATTATATGTTTTAGATATTTATAAATACGAAAAAGAAATTTTTAAATCGCCTTTAAAATTTTTTTCAACTATAAAAGAATTTTTCTCTCATATAAAAGAAGTTAGAAAAAAAAAATACGATATCGCGATAGATTTGCAAGGGCTTGAAAGAAGCGTAATTTTTCTTTATTTATGCAAAGCTAAAAAAAAATATGCAAAAGGAAAATGGGCTTTCGTCAAAAATAATTATTATGTCGATATTAACGCTATAGTCGGATTAATTTCATTTTTAAAATTTTTTGACTGCCCAAATGACGGAGTAGATTTAGATTATTTTCTACCCGAAACTATAGAAGAAGATTTTAATAAAACTATTGAAAGAATAAAGCAAACAAAAAAATTTGAAATTGAAAAAGATTATATAGTTTTTTCTCCTTTTTCAAGATGGGAGACAAAAGATTTGTCGGTAAATAAAGCGAGAGAGATAATAGCCGAAATAAAAAAATTAAAAGATATTCAAATAATAGTTTCTGCGACTTCGGATTATAATAAAGAATGCAAAAAAATTGTAGAAGGTTTTGATAATGTTTTGGATTCTTCGGGGCTTTTTAATTTAACAGAACTTGCATATTTAATAAAAAATTCTAAATGCATGTTAACGGTTGATTCTTTTCCTATGCATACGGGTTGCGCTTTCAAAAAACCTCTTATTGCAATATTCGGACCGACAAGCGAAATCAGAGTCGGACCTATTGCGGAAAATTCCGAAGTTTTCAGGGCGGACAATATAGAATGCGAAAAATGTTATAAAAGAAAAAACTGCCCAAATAATCATATTTGCATTGAAAATATTGATTCAAAATTATTGGCTAAAAGATTAATAGACAAAATAATTAATTAAAGTTAATTGAAATTAAAATAAGAAACTTCATTAACTATATTTTTCGATTTATCTAAAACATTTTTGCTCGCGTTAGCTCCGTCTTCAGCTATTTTAGAATTTTCTTGAGTAATATTATTTAATTCTACTACGGCGGCGTTAATTTGAGATATGCTGTCTTCTTCGTTTATTATAGCGTTAGAAATATCTATTAATAATTTTAATACATCATTAACCGAATTTTCAATTTGATTAAGAGTATATGAAGACGCTTTAACCGATATTTTTCCATTATCTATTTTTCGTATTGTCTCTTCTACTATTCCAGAAATATCTTTTGCAGCGTTTCCTACATTAAGCGCCAAATTTCTAACTTCGGAAGCTACTACGGCGAAACCTTTTCCTTGCTCTCCAGCGCGCGCAGCTTCAACGGACGCGTTTAAGGCAAGAATATTTGTTTGCAAAGCTATTGATTCTATAGTATTGGTTATTTCGGATATTTTTTTACTCGCTTCGGATATTTCATTCATATTTTCGGAAGTATTATTTATAGCGTCTACTCCGTTTTTTGTGGCGTTAGAAACATTTTCGCTCATACTTTTTGCATTGCTTGCATTTTTAGCGGTTTCGCGCAAAGAAGATAATACAAATTCTACGGAACTTGCCAACTCTTCAAGAGAACTCGCTTGAGAGTTTGCTCTGTCGGATAAATTAACGCTTCCGTTCGTAATAATATTAACAGAATCGTTAATTCCGTTGATTTCTTTTTTCATTGTATAAATTATATCGCCTAATTTATTTTGCATACTATTAAGCGCTCTCATAACATCGCCCATTTGGTCTTTTTTATTTAATTCTTTATCCTTAAACGAAATATTGAAATTTCCTTTAGACATTGATTCTATAATTTTAATAGTATTTTCTAAAGTAGAAGAAATAGGTTTTGCAACTATAAGAACAAGACATAATTCTATGCTTGATAAAACTATCGATACGGCAATAAGAATAATCATTAAACTTATTAAAGATTTTTTTAAATCGTTTGTCGGCGTAGATACTATCAATATATACGGCAGACTTTTAGCGGAAACGGATATATAAGCTTTATCTTTTTCTACCCAACCATAATTAGAATTGTTTAGAATATTATCTTTATGTTTTGATATGATAGAATCGTCAAAAATATTTTGCTTTAAAATATAAGATTTATTAGGACTGTGAAGATATAATCCGCTATGATTTATTATATTCAATTCATAGTCTTTAATAATTTCTAAATCTTCTACAATTTTTGAAAATAATATATCGACTCCTACCACTCCCAATAAATTTCCGTTATCATAAATAGCCTTTGAAAAAGTTATTACTATCGGATTGCTCGGGTCTATAATATCTATATAAGGTTCGGATACTACTATATTATCTTTTGATTTTAAAGCTTCTTTATACCAACCTCTTGAAGTTTGGTCATAATCTGCAGCCAATTTACCAATGGTATTTAACATATATCCGCCGTCTTTATAAGGAATTCTTCCTCCATAATATATATTCATTATATCTTTATCGTTATCTACAATATTTGAAAATATGTTTTGCAATTTATTCGTATCGGTTTCTTTTTCTAAATACGAACAGAATATATTTACTTTTCCGTAAAGAGATAAAATTCTATTTTCTAATATTAGTATTAAATTATTTATATTAGATTCTTCGGCTTTTAAAAATCTTTTTTCGTATTGTGGAAAATATAAAATATAAACCATAATGCAAATAGCAAACATTGAAATTATATAAGGAATTAGGAATTTGAGAACCAAACTATTTTTTCTTTTTTTCATTTACTTTACTCCATTTTTTCGTATAATTTATATTAACTTTAAAACCTTATTATAGTAATATTTACTTACGAATAATACATTAATTATCGAAAATAGTAAACAAATTTTTATATTAAATTTATACTTACTTTTTTATATAAAAAGGTAGATAAAAATTCTATGTTATTTTTTATACGAATAAGAAACAAAAAAAACATCTATGCCATAAAAGTATAGATTTTTAGCAAAACAAAAAATATTGATGAAGTCAAATATTTAGAGTAAATAGAATATAATTCCAATTTCTAAATATATATAAATTTAAATAAATTCTATAATCCGCATACATTCAGCTTTAATTTAAATCAATTTTATTTATCTATAGAATTTTTTAATAATTCAATTATATTCTTATAATCATTTTCTTCGGCAAAATCTAAAGCGGTTTTTCCATCGTTATTTTTAATATTAATATCCGCTCCGTTTTCTATAAGAAGTTTGACGATTTCCTCATCGTCCGATATTGCCGCCTCCATTAAAGCCGTGTAGCCGTCCTTGTTTTGCGTATTGATTTCAACTCCGTTTTCTATAAGAAGTTTAACCGTTTCATAATTACCAAAAGTAGAAGCGTATATTAAAGCGTTAGCTCCTTGCAAATCTTTATCATTAACATTAGCGCCGTTTTCTATAAGTAATTTGCATATTTCGTAATTTATATAATCGTCTTCAGTCGAGGCGTTCATTAAAGCG
>ERZ791737.407-NODE-407-length-38781-cov-16.364949_pt1 | contig 38781 bp, 42 predicted proteins | sample MGYA00510042_ERZ791737 | MGnify/ENA primary metagenome ERZ791737 (study PRJEB30046, sample SAMN00791965) | human gut metagenome | study: EMG produced TPA metagenomics assembly of the A metagenome-wide association study of gut microbiota in type 2... | reverse complement strand
TAACCATGACAAAATCATGATTAAGAAGTCACTTAGAGCATATATCACCGGCAGCTAATTTGTAGAGCTTGTACTGGCGCACTGCGAAGGAATTGGACTTTTTCTTGCCCAGTTCCTCAAACAGCAAGTCCACCGGATTCTGGTATTCCTCGTCGTCCTCCAGCACCTGCATGGTGTTCAGCATTTCCAGCAGAGTAGCAAAGTTTTGTTCCTCCACCGGGGCTTCATAATGCAGATAGGCGATCAGGGCGGTGAGCAAAAGACGCTCCGATTTTTCCCAGAATGGGTCCCCGCCGGACCCTTCACCCTTGGTGTTGGTCATCAGGGTTGTGACCAGTTTGAGAATGTCCTTTTCGCTGTGGACATAGGCGAAGGGGTTATAGTGCATGGACTTTTTGAAGTTGATGGTGTTCAGGATTTTCAGCTTGTAACCGTTTTTCAGAAGTGCGTTCCCGCACTCGACCACGATACTACCTTTCGGATCGGTGACGACATAGGAGCTGTGGCACTGAAGCAGGTTCGGTTTCAGCCAAAACCGGGTCTTGCCGCTGCCGGAGCCGCCCACCACCAGCACGTTTTTGTTTCGGGCGTTCTTGGGGTCAGGTGGACGGTTGGACATCATCAACCGTTCCGTTTTGGTCAGGATGATGTTGTCAGCAAACTTGGGTGCCATGAACGGTTCAATATCCTTAGCAGTGCCCCACCGAGCAGAGCCGTACTCCATGCCGTGGCGGTACTTCTTGGCATTTTTGCCACGCAGATAAACCGCCAGCCGTAACCCTGCGCCGCAGCACAAGCCCACCAGCAAATCAAGCGGATGCAGGCTGGGCAGAGGGTTTGCAAACGCCACCGGGATGGTGCCCATCATGGACATGATCTTATCGCCCAGCTCTTTGCCCTCCGCAAGCCGCCATGCTTCACCAAAGTTGGTTGCCACCAGCCCCAGCAGGAGATAGGGCAGATACAGCGCCAGCAGTTTTGTCAGCTTTTTCGTGGTCACAGTCCGCGCTCCTGTTCCTTGTGCCGGACTTTACCGGGGAGTTCTGCCGCCGCCTGCACCAATTCATGCAGTTTTGCCAGCACCGAGGGGCGTTTGTCCTTATTCAACAGGGATGCCGAATATTCCTTGAAAGCCGAATGGAAGGCTTCTGCGTCCGGGGCTTTGAAAAAGACCAGATACCGGGGCGGCACCTCGGAGGTGTCCTTGCGGATGGCGTAGTCGATGCCGTACTTTTTGGCGTACCGCTCAAAGCCCTTAATGTTGGTTTTGTCGATTTCCACGCTGGAAACACCCCGGTTCTGCCGCAGAAGCATACGGACACTCTGCTTGCCGCTGGATTTATCGGCCAGTAATTTTGACTGATACTGCTGAAGTGCCGTTCGTCCAGCGTTCAGAATTGTCCGGGCGGTCAGCTTCGTGGTGGACACCACGATGTTGAATGTTTTCTGCTCGACTTCTTCCTGCAATTTCACCACCATCCCTTGCCGCCTGCATCAGCGCAGCCACGAAGAAGCCGCAGAGTGCGCCGAACTCAAAAAATGCGAAACCGATGAAAAAATTCAGCATAACACACCTCAGACGATGCAAATGCAGGGCAGCTTCTGATCGTCTGCCATGAGTGTGACGCTGTGGCTCGCCAGAAACTTCTGGAAACGGTACACGTCATCAATGGTAAGCGAAATGAAGTTCCCGTCCATGTTGGTGCGTACCAGAATGACCGGGCCAGTCAGGTAACGCTTGCCCGCCATCTTCAGAACCTGTGCCGGATTGTAGCAGAGCAGCAGCGAAGTGTCGGGAAGATGGATGCTGGCATCGCTTTCATCGAAGCAGGGCAGAATGTCAGGGGCTTCATCCAGAGTAATAACAGTCAGTTCCATATCCGGCGCAATGGCGGCAAAGTAGACTTCACCGGGCTTCTTGCCACCTGCCAGAATGGTGCAGATGCGCATATCAATGGTGATCTCCTCGGAACGAATCATACGAGTAGCGGTGTTGTTCATAGGCTTTTTCCTCCATGTTTGCAAAAGAAAAAGACCCAAAGTGGGTCTTGCGTTTTATCTGATCGTCAGCGTTCAGCTTCATGCTTGCGCTTTTTCATGCGCTGGTCGAGCATCTTGAGAATTGAATTTTCGATTTGTTCTGACGAATAGTTGCTCGGAAAATATTTTTTGATAGAATCGCTCCTGAATACAACTTTTTCGGTTTTACTTTCTTCCAAAAGCCCAATGATTTTTTCTTCCATCTCTCTCGGAGTAGAGCTTTCGGGAAAATATTTCCGCAGGGTATCGTTTTTGATAACAACTTTGTCCAATTCGTCCTTTTTCGGTTCACCCATCACGGCAAAGGCAACGTCATACGAGAAATGACCTTCCTGCGCCAGCTTTTTGAGCCGTTGCGCCTGTGAAAGCGATGGGGCGTTTTGCGTGTCAGCCATAGCTTCAAGAAAATCTCGCTGCTGGCTTTCATCAAGATAAGAGAGTTCCACCGCAGGGTTAAATGAGATTTTCTTTTCGTCTACCATGTCCAGCAGTTCCGGGATAAGATTGGTTAAGCGGATAAAACGGTGTACTTGGTTGCGGCTATCACCAGCTTCTTGTCCAACAATATCAAGAGCTTGCAACTTCATCCCAACTTGGGATGAAGTTAAATCTGACCTAACACCTTGCCTTTTCAGTGCATCCAGTTTCATCTTATAGGCAAATGCCCGCTCACTCGGCAAAATCTGTTCGCGCTGAAGATTGGAATCAACCATGAGCAGAACGGCGGCATCGTCCGACATATCACGGACGATAACCGGCAGGGTTTTCAGTCTAGCAAGCTGTGCAGCGTGTTGGCGGCGATGGCCGGAAATGATTTCGTAGCCACCATCCGGGCGCGGACGAGCAATCAGCGGATTTGTGACACCCAACTGCTTTATGCTTTCTACTGTGCGCTGCATAGCTTCATCATCAAGCACCTTAAAGGGATGGTCTTTGAACGGATACAACTCATCAATGGGAATTTGCTGTACCTGTTCGCGCTGTTCTTCCTGCCGCGTTTCTTCGGTGGAAAAAATATCATCGTAGCTGTTCAAACTGACGTTTAAGCCGTTTTTCGGCATCGGCCAACACCCCCTTTGCGATGGAATGATAGGCTTCTGCCACTTTGCCTTTCGGGTCATACTGGAAAATGCTTTTTCCGGTCGTGCTGGTTTCGGCAGCGCGGACAGAACGGGGAATTGTCTGGTCGAACACTTTCAAATGCTTTCCGTAGGCTTGCCGAATCAGATTGCTGATTTGCTGCCCATAGATGGTGCGGCTGTCCGTCATGGTGAGCAGGATGCCCTCAATTTTCAGTTTCGGGTTTATCTGCCGCCTTACTTTCTGCACGGTTTGAAGCAACTGCTCCAGCCCTTTTGCCGAAAGATATTGTGCTTGCACCGGAATCAGTGCGGAATCTGCCGCTGCCAGCGCATTGACCGTCAGCATACCGAGAGAGGGAGTGCAGTCAATCAGAATATAGTCGTACTCGCGTTTTGCGCTTTCCAACACCTGTTTCATTACTTTCTCCCGGCTCATGGTATTCACCAGAGCCACTTCCAGTCCGGCCAGTTCGATGTTGGCCGGGATAAGGTCAACGCCCTCCGCATGGTGCAGAATCCCTTCGCCGGGTGGAATACACTGGTCGTTTATGGCTTTCTGCATAAGAGTGGAGAGTGTAGTGGGCAGTGCATCCGGGTCTTGCCAGCCCATACTGACAGTAAGCGAACCCTGTGGGTCAGCGTCCACAAGCAGAACTTTCTTGCCCTCCATTGCAAGCCCTACGCCCAAATTTTCACAGGTGGTGGTTTTGCCCGTGCCGCCTTTCTGGTTGATAACGGCTATCGTTGTTGCCTTTTTGGAAATTTTCATCACCTCCGAGCTGCTAAATCATGGTTGACTTTGTTTTGATAATAGAGCTGTATTGTGGTTGGAGCATTGAATAGTGCGGCCAGAAGGTACTGCTTCATATTCCGTATCGGGGAAGTGTTCGCTGCCAGACAGTCCAGTACGAAGCGGATGTGGTCTGCATTCAACTTTTTTAGCCGACTGAGCACAACTTCGGCGGGCTTATCATCGCCAGCGATTCTTATGAGTTTACGCTTGCTGTCACAGGTGTCCACCAGCAAATCTACGATCTGATAGATGGTATCTTCATCATCCGGGTAAAGCCGGAGAAGAAGTTCTATCTCCAAAGAACATGAAAAATATTCTTCGAGCAGTTTACGATTCTTCATTTTCTCCAATTCATCGGAAAGGATAGGATTCGTATTATTCCGCTCTGTCTTACTCTTTTTATTCTTATTACATCGTGATTTGGGCGGGTCTTGACAAGCGTTTTTAGGACTTCCAGATTCGTGATTTTCACGATTCTGGAAACGCTCATTTGAAAGGTCTGACGAAAAGTTTTTCACATACACCAAACTCGGTTTGCCCAGTCCACGGCGTTTTCGTTCAATTAAACCAAAATTTTCAAGTTCCCGGAGTAGCTTGGTCGCTTTGTTGTCTGCGCAACACAAAGCCCTCTTGACATCCTCGATCGTGAAAATGATGAACACCCGGCCTTGCTTGTCGAACCATTCATTTTTAACAGAAAGGCTCATGCGGTCAAGCAGGATGCCGTAGAGTGTTTTGGCATCGGTTGACAGGTTTTGAAACCGCTGCTCCTGAAACAGTGCTTTGGGGATGCGATAGAACGAAAAAAGTTTTCCGGCCTGTCCATAGAAGTAGTCGAGCGTCATACAGTTCTGTCAAGGATGAAAAAATGACGATGTTTCATTGACATGGTTGACAAATCCTCCTTATGAATAATTCGTGCAAACAAAAAAGCGCAATCTCGATTTTTGAAAATCGGAATTGCGCCATGTAACTTAGTAGGGGAGAATGGTCATTTGTCAGGGTCGGTTGACCACAATTTGACCACAAAAGAAACGAAACATCTTGACATCTAACGAAACAGAATGATAAAATAATTTTGAAATTTGATGATATTGCGTACAAGTGGTATCGGAGTGTCCATTGCGTTTTTGAGAGAAGCACAATGGGGTTCAAGAGGCCGTGAGTTCGATTCTCGCCACTCGGACCAGACGCTTCTCAGTCGAACTTGATTTATCAAAGTTCAACTGGGGAGCGTTTTTTTTTGCTTTCGGTTTCTTCGGAAATGTTAAAATAAATAAGCAGTTCGGAATCACTAACTTCTATATTTGTTACGAAAGTGTTAATAAGGCGGCGTTTATAGGCATCGTCCTGCTCTGTGGGCTGGGCGTAGAACTGCTGCAACAGGAAAAGATACTGCTCCTTGGTGAAGAGCAGGGGCTTCTCAGCTTCCATCGTGGAGAGCTGATAGGTCAGCGTGTTTTTCTGCTGGGTCAGATCATCCAGACGGGCGACAAGCTGGGGGTTTGCACTGCCGGTTTCGATGGCATCCATGATGTTCTTGCTCCTGCGGCGCACATCCCGGAGTTCCTGTTCCAGCACATCGCGCTCAGCGTTGGGCTTCTCCATGTCGGCTTTCTGCACCTCGACCATCGTTTCGGCAAGGAGTTCCATCGTTTCCGGCTGCAACAGGTGGTCACAGATGGAGCGGATCACCTTGCCCTCTAAATCATCCTTCGGGATATTGCGCTTGCGGCACTGGGGGTTGGAGCAGGCGTAGTAGCGGTACACCTCACCGTTGCCGCCGCTGTGCCCGCTTACGCCCTTCATGGTGCAGCCGCACTTTGCGCAGAACAGTTTGCCGGAAAGCAGATAATCCGCTTTCGGTTCATGTAGAACAGCGGAATGGTGAATACGAAGGACCAAATGACCCGGCGCTTCATCGTTTCGTATTCCTTTTTCGCCGTGTCCACCGGGGAGACAGCCTGGGCAGCTGATTTTCCATTGACCTGCTGTATGGATGCGCCATAGCCCGCCTTTTCTACAGCGGCGATAATCTGCCCACTGTTTACATTTTTGTCGTCGTATGTCACCACCATACTGTTTTTTAACAGATTGACATTGCACTCTTGCACGCCGGTCAGGTTGGATACGCTTTTTTGTACCCTAGCCTGGCAGGCCGCACAAGTCATGCCTGTGACATTGTACTTTTCCTGCATTTTTTGAAACCTCCTTTGCCGGAAAATAGGACACCCATACGGGGTGTCGGTCTTTCTGGTTTCCAGTATAGTCCGGCAAGGAGGTTCTGTATTTCCCGTTCAGAAGAATTTTTGTCCCAAATGGAAGAGTTTCCGAAAATCAATCTGTCATAAACGCTGCAAGAGCATCCCTTCTAACTTCATGTGATATTGTTCCAGCACATCTTTCAGCGTGATCTCTTGCATTCTTTGTTCCGCTGTTTTTTGAATGTCCAAGTAAAAATCCCGCAGCACCAGTTGAATATTTACGCCCACACCACAGGCAGGATTGGTGTGGATGTCCTGATGGAGCAGGGGCTTGTCGCCCTCTACTGCCCGATAGGCATCCAGTAGAGTGATTTTCTCCGGCTCACGAGCCAGAGCAGGTCGGGGATGTCCCTTCACGCTGACCAGCAGTCCACCCTTCCGCAGGGCGGACATGAGCTGGCGCACATAGGCAGGATTCGTCTGAATGCTCTCTGCCAGCTTGTCACTGGTCAGGTCGCAGTCTGGGTACAGAGCGATAAAAGCCAGAATATGAACAGCATCGCTAAGGCGGGTGGGATATTTCATGGCCTGATCTCCTTTTTTGTTTTGATGTTATTTTTATTATAACAGCACATTGACAGTGGCGCAAGAGGATGCTAAAATAATTTGAAGTAAGAATAAAAATAACACCCACTCGAAAGGAATGACGACAATGAACTTCTATGATGATTTGGTCATGCAGACCCAGATGAATTATTCCAAGTACTATCCTATCTATGCTTCCGGCAGTACGCCTTATCAGCTGACTGACAAAAAGCCGCTGCCGTACAGCGAACAGATTGATCGGTTGGTACAGGAGATAAAGGAAGCTGACTGTGTGGTAGTGGGCGGGGCCTCCGGCCTGTCCGCTGCCGGTGGCGGAGATTTTTACTACGAGGACAACGACTCCTACCGCAAATACTTCCGCCCTTTTGCCGAGAAGTACCACTTCAAAGGTGCTTTTGCAGGGATGATGCACCCCTGGAAGACAAGGAAAGAGTATTGGGGGTATCTCGCCACATTCCTTCACACCACCCAGACCGCACCTGTGCGTCATCCCTATTTGGATTTAGACGCTTTGCTGAAAGGCAAGGACTTCTTTATCCTCACCACCAACCAGGATACCCAGTTTGTCAAACTCTACCCGGAGGAGAAGGTGGCGGAGATCCAGGGAGATCACCGGTTCTTCCAGTGTGCCGCCTGCTGTACCGATGACACCTGGGATGCGGTAAAGCCAGTGGCTGATATGGTGGCCGCTATGGGGGATGGCACGAAGATTCCCACGGATCTCATTCCCCGGTGCCCTCACTGCGGCGGCGAGGCTTTCCCCTGGGTGCGAGGATATGGGAATTTCCTGCAAGGAAAGAAATATGAAGAACAGTACGAAAAAATTTCTCGCTACGTACTGGAACACAAAGACAGCAAAATTCTGTTCCTGGAGTTGGGCGTTGGTCGAATGACTCCCATGTTTATCCAAGAGCCTTTCTGGAACATGACCCTCAGCTTTCCCCATGCTCGATATATTGCTGTCAACGACAAATATGACTTCCTGCCCAAGCAGTTGGAGAATAAGGGCATGACCATTGTGGCCGACATTGCTCAAGTGCTGCGGGATGCACGGAACACCATGGAAAGCGGAGATAACGATCAATGAGGGTTGGAAACCAAGCAGCGCTTCAGGAACTTGCCGAGCGTATTGCTCAAGCAGATGCCGTTGTGATCGGAGGTGGCTCCGGCCTGTCCAGCGCAGCTGGATACGACCACTACCATTGGTCCCCGGCACTTTCGGAGGCATTGGCTCCCTTTCGTGAACAGTATGGCTTTACCTCTCCACTGGCTGGATTCTACCATTGCTTTTCTAGCTATGGGGAGCAGTGGGGATATTACAGCCAACATATGCGCTTCATGTGGGAAGCCCCTACGGGGCAGCCCTATCTGGATCTGCAAACGCTTGTTGCAGATAAACCGGTCTTTGTGCTGACCACTAATGTCGATCAGCAGTTTTTTCGGGTATTTCCCCAGGAACAAATTTGCGCCTTTCAGGGAGACTTTAGCTACTGCCAGTGCAGCCAGCCCTGTCGGGATGATATTTGGGAAAACCGCGAACTGGTAAAGGAACTGACCGGTCGCTTGGTGGGTGTGCGCCTGCCGGAGGAAGCTGTTCCTCGTTGCCCGGATTGCGGGCGGGTGCTAGTGCCCTGGGTACGAGATGATACCTTTCTGGAGGGAACCTTCTGGCAGGATAACCTGCACCGCTACCATAGATTCCTGCGACGCTGGATAATGGATCAGTCCGACAAAAAAGTCCTGCTGTTGGAACTTGGCGTGGGTGAGATGACGCCCAGTATCATCAAACTGCCCTTCTGGGAACTTACTGCCAAAAACGAAAACGTCTTTTATGCATGTCTTAATCGAGAGTCATCTCATAGGCCAGAGCATCTGCGGGAACGCAGCCTGTATCTGCAAGGAGATTTGGCGGAAACTCTAGCTGCCCTCCGGCAGGAGCGCTCCGGCGCAGCAACCATAAAATAGAAAGGGGCGAACGAATATGATTGATTGGAACCCTATTGCGGAAAAATTCAGAGAAGCGGACGCTATCTTGATCGGGGCCAGTAACGGACTGTCCATCACCGAAGGACTGCATTTGTTTGCGGACAATGCAGCCTTTGAAAGACTGTTTGGGGATTTTAAACGGAAATACGGCCTTGGGTGTATTTTGCAGGGCATGATGGCTGGATGGCCCAGCGAGGAGGAAAGGTGGGCTTTCTGGGCCCGACTCATCCATCATTACTGCGGGCAGTACCAGCCTACGCCGGTAATGAACGATTTGAAGGCCATTGTGGGAGAGAAAGATTACTTTGTCGTCACATCAAACGGAGAAGGTCACTTTGAACTGTGTGGCTTCGATCCGACGAAAACCTATGAGATTGAGGGCAACTGGTTTACTATGCAGTGTGCCCGCCCCTGCCACGACACCCTCTATTCAAGTTTAGAGGTGGCCGAAAAATTATCGGCTGCCGAACAGGGCTGCCATGTGCCTACAGAGTTGGTGCCGCGCTGTCCCAAGTGCGGAGGTCCCATGGACATCCACATGGGCGCAGGTCAGAGAATGATTCCGGATACCGCTGCCCAAGCACGGTTCCAAAACTTTCTGAAAACCTACCACGGGAAGAAACTGGTAGTTCTGGAGCTGGGCATTGGCTGGCGCAATCAGCTGATCAAGGCTCCGATGATGCGTCTGGTGGCCAGCGAGCCAAACGCCACTTATGTGACCATCAATCTGGGCGAGGTCTACATTGCGGACAATATCAAAGAGAAGTCCTTTGGACTGGACGGGCGGCTGGATGAGTTGCTGCCTGCTCTCCGGGAGGCGTGCGAGGCATAACGATTTCGGAGCAAGTTCAAAATGACTATACGAATGCAGTGGACAGATGGAAAGATTCGATGCCATTGGGTGAGCCCGACTAATACCACTTATCTGCGATACCATGACGAGGAATGGGGCAGACCGGTCCACGATGACCATATGCTGTTTGAAATGTTGATTTTGGAGAATTTTCAGGCAGGTCTCACCTGGGAATGTGTCTTAAATAAGCGGGAAGCGTTTCGCCGTGCTTTTGACGGGTTTAATTTACGGAAAGTGGCATCTTATAGCGAAGAAAAATTGACGGCTCTGCGAGCTGACTCTGGAATCATCCGTAACCGGCTGAAAATACGAGCTGCAGTGGTCAACGCACAAGTGTTTCAAAAGATACAGCAAGAGTGGGGTAGTTTTGACCGATACTTATGGCATTGGACATATGAAAAAATCATCCAAGAAGTAGACAAGGTCAGCTCACCGTTATCGGATGCCATCTCAAAAGATTTGAAAAAGCGGGGCATGAAGTTTGTGGGGACCATAATCATCTATGCCTATTTGCAGGCGGTGGGAGTTATCAACTCTCATGAATCAGGTTGCTTCCTGAATCCTTTGCAGCAGTAGAGAATGCATAAAAAAGCCGGGAAGTTGACTCAAATTGTCAATGCTTCCCGGCTATTATCTTGCAGATATTATAGCAATTCAACTTTTTAATGCAACAGCAACAACGTTGAATTGCATATCGCAAATATGCTGTTTGAATGTTGCGCTAATTTCTTGACTTGCGATAATATAGTTAGAATCATGGTATATATTTCATTCCCCATTGGGAAATGGCGTAAAAGACCGGCAGCAGGTCCCGCCCTTTCTCGGTGAGGGAGTACTCCACTCGCAGAGGCATTTCATTATACTGGATACGCTGAACCAATTCGTCCGCTTCCAGCTCCTTCAGGGCGTTGGTCAGGGCTGTATTGGTGATGGGCTTGAGAACTTTTTTCAGTTCCCCAAACCGCATGGGACACTTGATGCATAGTTCATAGAGAATTTGGAGTTTCCATTTGCCCTGCAGCATTTGAACCACCGGTGTGACTGGGCAGTTTCCATCATCGGTTAGAATGACACTGCCAACCTTTTCTTTGAATTCTTCATAAGTCATGATTGGATCTTTCCTCGTCTTTTGCAGTATATTTTTTGATACCAGGTACAAATAATTTGCGTACTTGAACAAAAATTGCTAGCAGATATAATAAATATATCACTGGTTGACCATGCAGTCAACGACTGAAATTTCTTAGAAAGGTCTGAATTTTATGAAAGAACTGAACATTATGGAGGCTACTGTTCTGACCTCCCCTAATCCGCTGACACTGATCTGCTCTAAAAAGGAGGATGGTTCTACGAACCTGGCTCCAATTTGCTTTGTGTCTTACCTCTCCTTCAATCCACCAATGGTGGGTTTCGCCACTGGCAAACAGTCCCACACCGGCAAGCGTGTGCGCGAGACCGGCAAAGTCATCGTCACTGTCCCCGGTGAGAGTCTGGCTGGCGCAGTAATGGCCTGCGGAGCGTCTACCGGAGCCAAGACCGACAAGGTGGCCGCCAACAACATCGAGATGATGGCTGTGGAGGGCAGCGACATCCAGATTCCGGTGGATACCCGTCTGGCGATGGTGGCTACCTTGCAACAGTCGGTGGAGGTGGGCGACCATATCCTGCACATCTGTCAGGTGGACAAGTTCCTGGGCGATGAGAACAAGAAGGGCCTGTATGCCTGGGACGGCTTCGGGAAAGTTGCACCTGCGGCAGAAGGCTAAATCTTAAAACGGTAAGGAGGCATCAGCGGTGGCTGTTTGTATTAAAGACTGTATTCAGAACATGAATCTGGTGATCGGCTGTACGATCGGTTGCAGCTACTGCTACGCCAGAAATAATGTCCGCCGGTTTCACATGATCGACGACTTTGAAAAGCCAGAGTTTTTTCCAAATAAGCTGCGGCTGATGGAGAAAAAGCGCCCACAGAATTTTCTGCTCACCGGCATGAGCGATTTTTCCCACTGGAAGCCAGAATGGCGGGAACAGATATTTGCCAAGATGACTGAAAATCCGCAGCACCAATATCTGTTTTTGACCAAGCGACCAGAGGATATTGTGTTTTCCACTACCCTAGAGAATGCTTGGTTTGGTGTAACTGTTACCTCCAGTAGGGAGAAAAACCGTATCCGAACTTTGCGGGAGCATATCCATGGCGGACACTATCATTTGACCTTTGAACCTATGTTTGATGATGTTGGTATGGTGGACCTTACCGGAATTGAGTGGATCGTTATTGGGACTGAGACCGGACATAGGAAGGGCAAATCCGTATCAAAACCGGAATGGGTGTGGAACCTGACACATCAGGCCCATGCGCTTGGAATCCCTGTATTCATGAAGGAAGATCTACTTCCTATCATGGGAGAAACACATATGGTACAAGAATTTCCCACGGCTTTTTACCGGGTATTGGAGGAACAGAATACATGGAGGAAGTGAAAGAGAGCAGCATTCTGATTCAGGATGTAGAAACCAAAAATATTATGACAAAATCCACCCTGCCGGTGGGCGGCTATTCCGTCAATCCTTATGTGGGCTGTACCCATAGCTGCAAATACTGCTACGCCTCGTTTATGAAGCGATTTACCGGGCACACCGAACCGTGGGGTACATTCCTGGATGTAAAGCATTGGCCGGCAATCAAAAATCCGCAAAAGTACAAAGGGCAGCGCGTAGTCATCGGTTCTGTGACCGATGGCTATCTGCCCCAGGAGGCTCAGTTTCAGAACACCCGAAAGCTTCTTGAGCAGCTTCGGGGCAGCGAGGCGGAAATTCTTATCTGCACCAAGTCAGACTTGGTAATCCGTGACATTGACCTTCTGAAAGAACTGGGAAAGGTCACGGTTTCCTGGTCGATCAATACGCTGGACGAGGATTTCAAAAACGATATGGACAATGCCGTCAGCATCAAGCGGCGGCTGGATGCCATGAAGCAGGTTTATGACGCAGGTATCCGCACCGTGTGCTTTATCGCTCCGGTTTTTCCCGGTATCTCGGATTTTGAGGCTATCTTCCATCAGGTCAGAAATCAATGCGACCTGATATGGTTAGAGAATCTAAATCTGCGAGGCGGATTCAAAAAAGACATCCTTGACTATATACGTAAAAAATATCCTGACTTGGTTCCGCTGTACGACGCTATCTACAACAAGGGAGACAGAAGCTACTTCTGTGGTTTGGAGGATCAAGCGGAACGGCTAGCGAAAGAATACAGCTGTCCCTTCGTGGACAACGAGCTGCCCTACGGCCGGGCAGAGCCTGGGCACCCGGTCATTGTAGATTACTTTTACCATGAGGAAGTGCGTGGCTCGGAAAACACCGGGCGACGCAACCCCAAAAAATAATTTGTGAAATAAAAGGGTTCTGACATGGAGCTATAAGCTACGACATGATTTCAGGAGGACATGAATGTGAAGTACGATGCAAGAGCTTGTCATTTCAATATGGACACCGGCTGCGTGGAGCTGCTGCTCCGGGATGGCAGAAAAATCTCTATTGACTGCACCGGGGTCGAGGATGCGCTGGACGTGACCATGGCGCAGAGGCCGGAGTTGGACTAAAAAGAAGCATGGACGCCCCCGAAAAGGAGAGCGTCCATGCTTCTTGCTGTATCCGAATGGAGGAGATTGCGAAATCAGTGATTGTCCGGGCAGACGATTTCCAGCATCTGATCGAATACATCTTCCATCTGTCGTACCAGCGTGAACTGGGTGCGGGCACGGTCGAGGTTGTGGTTCGGGCGGGCAATATGGAAATAATGGTCGCCCTCCAGATAGTCGGTCAGGAAACGGATGCCGCATTCCAACGTCATGAGTTTGGCACCCCAAGCAAGACTCCTTTTTTCAGCTGTGTGCATGGTGGAGCCAGCAGTGGAAAGATAGCCTTTGGCAAACACTTCATACAGATGCAGGTCAAAGTGGACTCTGCTCTGGTCGGGTTCGTCCTCGGCGCAGTCGTTGGCACCGGTGCGGATGGAATCACCGAAATCATAAGCCGACAGACCCGGCATCACGGTGTCGAGGTCAATGACACAGATGCCTTTACCAGTGGCTTCATCGAGCAGAACATTGTTGATTTTGGTATCATTATGGGTGACACGCAGCGGGATCTCACCAGCGGCCAGCTGATCCAGCAGAACGTGGCAGTCCTTTTTACGTGCATGGATAAAAGCAATCTCCGGCGCAATGGTTTTGGCTCGACCCAGTGCATCGGCTGCAAGGGCTTTTTCAAAGTTTGCGTAACGGTTGGGCGTATCGTGAAAACGTGCAATGGTTTCGTGGAGGGTAGAAGCAGGATAATCGGCCAGCTGGTTCTGGAACTTGCCCAGTGTTTCTGCCACAGTGCGGAAGTCTGCCTCACAACCGACCTGTTGCAGACAGACGGTATTCTCTACAAAATCATAAGCTCTCCATGCATTGCCTTCCGTGTCGATATAGTAGGATGCACCGGACAGAGTGGGAATGACGTTCAGGCATTCCCGGCCAGGATCGCCGCCCTCTGCCTGAATCTTTGCCCGTAAATGCCGGGTCACGCCACAGATGTTTTCCATCAGTCCTGCTGGATCGGTGAATGTATCGGTGTTGATGCGCTGTAAGATAAAGCGTTTGGTATGATCTGCCCGCCAGACCACAAAGGTGTCATTGATGTGGCCCTCACCATAGTGGTGTGAATCGCAGACCATCGGCCCACCAAAATCAAAGGCGGATGCAGCGGCGCAGAGAATGGGTTCGGTGACAGGTTTCATTTGAAGTTCCTCGTTTCTTTATCTTTCATGCCGTTTTGCCGGGGCAGGGCGTTGTCCCTGCCGTACCTGACGGCGGTATTCGTTGGGAGTCAGCCCCTCCGCTTTGCGGAAGCACTGGGAAAAATAGCTGGGGGACGAAAAGCCCATCAGTTCGCTGATCTGGGCCAAGCTGTAACCTGTATTGCCCAGCATATATTTGCTTTCCTCAATGCGGCGGCGATTCAGATAGGTGATGGGAGAGATGCCGTACTCCTTTTGAAAGGTGTGGGCCAGATAATATTTGTTGATGTGTGCGATCTCTGCCAGACGGTCAAGTGAGATGTCCTCTCGGAAGTTGCTGTCCAGATATCGCTTGATCTCTACACACTCCCGGCTGTCAGACTGTGGCGTTTCTTCCACCTGCAAAGAGAGCGTTGTGCAGCGTACCAGCCAGATCAGCAGCACCTCCAGCAAGTCCTGACAGACGGTTTCGCAGCCATCCAGACTGCGGTCGGCTTCGGCAAGCAGCATATGCAGCAGAGTGACCATCCGTTCCCGGTTTTCACGGCAGTTGAAGATAGCATAAGAAGATTCAGCCTTGCCGAATAAGATCTCAATGCCAGCCACACCCAGAACGATATATTCAAGCGGTGAAGCGTTCAGACTCAATTCCGTGTGCTCCACCTGTGGATTGACGATGACCATATCATCCGGCTTGACCGGGTACAGCTGCCCGCTTAGGTAGAACTGTCCTTCTCCGCTCAGGCAATAGAACAGCTCCGTGCAGGAATGGGTGTGAGCCGTGCTGTTCCAGTCGCCGCCGAATTTGCTTTTGCTGATGTACAGCAAGCGAAAGGACTCACGGGGAGCGGGAGCATGACGGATATCAAAGCGTTCGGTGCTCATAACAGGCTCCTTTACAGCGAAACGCAATAAACATAAAAATAAAAACAAGAGACTAAAAATATAATCGCAAAAACCGATGCGTTGAATCGTGCGTTTTTCTCATTATAGGGGCAAAGAAGAAAAAATGCAAGCCCTGATTTTGGACAGGATAAATATTTTTGATGCCATTAAAGAATAAAAATATGTCAAACTGGTTACAAACGGGAAGAATGTACCAAAACAGACGGGACGAATTTAGCGCTTTTGCTGAAAGAAATTTCTAAAAAGCAAGATTTATAAAAAACGAAACAACAAACATCTTGTTGCAAAGGGTAAAAACCTCTATATTGAAATCAATAAATCACACGACCCTCTCGGACAAAACCTGTTTGTCCCGGTTGTGGTTTTGAACGGAATCTTTATGATGGAGGATACACTATGAAACGCATTTCTCGTCGCAATTTCCTGAAAGCGGCTGGCGTGGGTGCCGCTGCACTGGGACTGGCCGCCTGCGGCAGTTCTTCCAGCTCTACCGGTTCCAGCACGACTTCTTCGGCTGCTGCCTCTGCCACGCCTGCGGAGGATGTGACCATCAAAGTCGCTGCCATTGAGACCGCTTACGGCTCCGAGATGTGGCAGAAAGTCACCGAAGCCTTTACCGCCCAGACGGGCATCAAGGTTGAACTGACCACCGACAAGAACCTGGAAGATGTCATCGGCCCCTCCATGCAGGGCGGCGATTACCCGGATGTGATCCATCTGGCTACCGGTCGTGAAGCTGCTCTGACCGAGCAGTTCATCAAGGGCAATCTGATCGCTGACATCACCGATGTGCTGAGCATGACGGTTCCCGGTGAGAGCAAGAAAGTCAGCGAGAAGATCGCCGGCGGCTTTACCGATACTTCTCTTACCAACCCTTACGGCGATGGCAAGACCTATCTGGCTCCCATGTTCTACAGCCCCTGCGGTCTGTTCTACAACGCAGGGTTCCTGAAAGAAAAAGGCTGGGATGTGCCCACCACATGGGATGAAATGTGGGAACTGGGTGACAAGGCGGCTGCGGAGGGCACCTACCTGTTCACTTACCCCACCACCGGCTACTTTGATGCATTCTTCTATGCGCTGATGTATGCAGCAGGCGGCCCCGACTTCTTCAACAAGGCGACCCATTATGAAGAAGGCATCTGGGACACTGCCGAAGCACAGACCTGCTTTGACATCGTGACCAAACTGGCCTCCTACACCAACCCCATCACTCCGGCACAGGCGAACGATCAGGACTTTACCCAGAATCAGCAGCTGGTGCTGGATAACAAGGCTCTGTTCATGCCCAACGGTACATGGATCGTGGGCGAAATGGGCGAAGCTCCCCGCGCGGATGGCTTCGAGTGGGGCATGACTGCTCTGCCTGCAGTCAAGGCTGGCGGCGATCAGTACAGCTATACATGGTTTGAGCAGGCATGGATTCCGGCAGGTGCGGAGCATCTGGATGCTGCCAAGCAGTTTGTAGCCTACCTGTACAGCGACGAAGCCTGCAAGCTGTTTGCCGAAAGCGGCGCGATCCAGCCTGTGCTGGGGATTGCCGATGATCTGGACGGCGACAACAAGATGTTCTACTCCATCTACGACAACGGCGCAAAGGCAGCTATGGGCAACTTTGCTTCCTTCACCGCTATCCCCGGTGTGGAAGTCCGCACGGTGTTCTTTGACCCTGTCAACTCTCTGGTTTCCGGCAGCACGACGGAACAGCAGTGGATCGATGGCATCAAGTCCGCCAGCGACCAGATGCGCGCCAACATCATCGAGTAAGAACGAAGCTGCATCCGAAAACAGCTTCCAAGGCCCTGCCCAGCGGAGGCGGTTTTGACCGCCTCCGCTTTTTTGGGTTTCTGGATTCCAGTAGAAAGGAACGGTTTGTCTATGAAATCTGACAAAAGCCGCAAACGGTTCGTGTTCCTCTGTGTGGCACCGGCCACCATCCTGTTTTTCATTTTTATGATTTTGCCAACCCTCAATGTGTTCCGCATGAGCCTGTATGAGCGTGGAGCCTACTCGCCAAACGAAACCTTTGTCGGGCTGAGAAATTTTCAGCATCTGCTGAAGGACACCCAGTTCATCCGCTCCATGCAGAACATGATCCTGCTGGTGGTGGTCGTTACCATCATCACCTTTGCGTTTGCACTGGTGTTTGCAGCCATCCTGACCCGCGAAAAAATCAAGGGGCAGAATTTCTTCCGCATCATTTTCTACATCCCGAACATCCTGTCTGTGGTCGTCATCTCCGGTATCTTCTCTGCCATCTATAAGCCGGAGAATGGTATGCTGAACAGCATCATCGGGCTGTTCCGGGATATGACTGACCCTATCCTCTGGAAAGGCGAAAAGCTGGTCATTCCGTCCATCATCATTGCAATGGTCTGGCAGGCTGTGGGCTACTATATGGTGATGTATATGGCTTCCATGTCCTCGGTGCCTGCCAGCTTGTACGAGAGCGCCAATCTGGACGGAGCGGGCCGTCTGACCCAGTTCTTCCAGATCACGATTCCGCTGGTCTGGACGAACATCCGTACCACCCTGACCTTCTTTATCATTTCCACCATCAATATGGCGTTCCTGTTCGTCAAGGCGATGACCAGCGGCGGGCCGAACGGTGCCTCGGATGTGGCCCTGAACTATATGTACAGCCAGAAAGATGCAGGTCTGTACGGTTACAGCATGGCAATCGGTGTGGTTATCTTCCTGTTCTCGTTCGCTTTGTCTGCCTGTGTCAATCGTGCCACCAGCCGTGAACCGCTGGAATTTTAAGGAGGAAAAACATGAAGAAAACGGAAGAAAAATCCTCCCGTTCGGCGGAGGGCCTGTACAAATTTTTCATCTATTTTGTACTGATCCTGCTGGCTGTGACGATTATTGTGCCGGTGGCATGGGTGTTTATGGCATCCATCAAGCAGAACTCAGAGTTCTACGGCAATCCGTGGGCACTGCCTGCCGGATTCTACTGGCAGAACTTCGTCAATGCGTGGAATGGAGCCAAGATGGGCGAATATATGCTCAACTCCGTTCTGGTCACAGCACTGGCTCTGGTGCTGTTGCTGGTGATTGCGCTGCCGGCAGCTTACTGCCTGTCCCGTTTCCGGTTCAAGGGCTGCAAGCTGCTGAACACGCTGTTTATGGCAGGTCTGTTCATCAATGTCAACTATATCGTAGTTCCCATCTTCCTGATGCTGCGTGACGGTGATGTGTGGCTGAAAAACCATATCGGCAGCGGCTTTTTGCTGAACAACCTGTTCGTTCTGGCGGTCGTGTATGCAGCTACGGCACTGCCCTTTACCATCTATCTGCTGTCAGGCTATTTTGCCACTTTGCCCCACGACTTTGAAGAAGCAGCCTACATCGACGGTGCCAGCTATTTCTCTGCAATGACCCGTATCATTTTCCCAATGGCGAAGCCGTCTATCATCACCATTATTCTGTTCAACTTCCTGTCTTTCTGGAATGAGTACATCATCTCCATGACCCTTATGAGTTCCACCAGCGCACCCCGTACTCTGCCGGTGGGTCTGCTGAATCTGATGCAGGCTCAGCAGAGTGCTGCGCAGTACGGCACCATGTACGCAGGTCTTGTGCTGGTGATGCTGCCCACTCTGATTTTGTACATCTGTGTGCAGAAGCAGCTGACGCAGGGCATGACGGTGGGCGGCTTGAAAGGATAAGGTGACAAAACATGAAAACATTCTGGAAAACACATCCTGCCCTGCGCATCGTGCTGATGATCGTGCTGTTTGTGCTGTCCATTGCATTGGTTGTGGCAGGCTGGAAAATGACCGGACAGCTGGCAGGGCTGGGCATCATGCTTGTGGGCGTGGCACTGTTGCTGGCGGTACTGGCCATTTACAACGCAACCTATCAGGATTGAGGATAAGAGAGGAAAACTATGGAAGATAAGTGCAAGACCGGGCGCGTTACCATTCCGACCGACCTGGATGTGGTGCCCGAAACGTTGGAGATTCTGAAAAAGTGGGGTGCGGATGCCATCCGTGACTGCGATGGTACGGATTTTCCGCAGGAACTGAAAAATGCCGATGCAAAGATCTATTCCACCTATTATACCACGCGCAAGGATAACGCATGGGCCAAAGCGAACCCGGACGAGGTGCAGCAGTGCTACATTATGACGGGTTTCTACACTGCCCCCGGCGAGACCGTGACCATCCCTCTGATGAAAGGCATCAGCCCGGAGCTGATGAAAGTGAACGATCACGATGACATCACCCGCTGGTGGGAGGTCATGGATCGCTCCACGGGTCAGCCTGTGCCGCCAGAACAGTGGAGCTATGCGGATGGCAGCGTGACCGTGCAGGCGGTGCCGTTCCATGAGTATACCGTGAGTTTCCTTGCCTACCTCATCTGGGACCCGGTGCATATGTACAATGCCACCACCAACGGCTGGACGAATTTCGAGCATCAGATTACATTTGATGTGCGCCAGCCGAAAACCCACAAATATTCGATGGAACGTCTGCGAAAATTCATTGCAGATCATCCGTATGTGAACGTCATCCGCTATACCACGTTCTTCCATCAGTTCACCTTGATCTTCGATGAACTCAAGCGGGAAAAATTTGTGGACTGGTATGGCTATTCTGCTTCCGTCAGCCCATATATCCTCAATCAGTTTGAGCAGGAAGTGGGTTACAAGTTCCGCCCTGAGTATATCATCGACCAGGGCTACTACAACAACCAGTATCGTGTGCCCAGCAAGGAATACCGTGATTTTCAGGCGTTCCAGCGGCGCGAAGTAGCAAAACTGGCCAAAGAAATGGTGGACATCACGCACGAGTGCGGCTGCGAGGCGATGATGTTCCTCGGCGACCACTGGATCGGCACCGAGCCCTTTATGCCGGAGTTCAAGACCATTGGTCTGGATGCCGTGGTGGGCAGCGTGGGCAATGGCTCCACGCTGCGTCTGATCTCTGACATCGAGGGCGTGAAGTACACGGAAGGACGCTTTCTGCCTTACTTCTTCCCGGACACGTTCCATGAGGGCGGCGACCCGGTGCGGGAAGCCAAGGAAAACTGGGTCACAGCCCGCCGCGCTATCCTGCGCAAGCCCATCGACCGCATCGGCTATGGCGGCTATCTGAAACTGGCCTTGCAGTTCCCGGAGTTCGTGGATTATGTAGAGAGCGTCTGCAAGGAGTTCCGCGAACTGTACGAGAATATCAAGGGCACTACGCCTTACTGCGTCAAACGGGTGGCTGTGCTGAACTGCTGGGGTAAAATGCGGGCATGGGGCTGTCATATGGTGCATCATGCCCTCTACTACAAGCAGAATTACAGCTATTCGGGCGTGATTGAAATGCTTTCTGGCGCACCGTTTGATGTGAAGTTTATCAGCTTTGAGGATATCAAGAACGATCTGAAGCTGCTGGAAACGGTGGATGTCATCATCAATGTAGGCGATGCCGACACCGCCCACACTGGCGGTATCTGGTGGGAAGACCCGGAAATCTCCTCCGCTATCCGCAAGTTCGTCTGGAACGGCGGCGGCTTTATCGGCGTGGGTGAGCCTTCCGGTCACCCGTATCAGGGCCACATTCTCCAGCTTGCCAGCGTGCTGGGCGTGGAGGAAGAAAACGGCTTCACCCTCAACTACGACAAGTACAACTGGGAAGAGCATCCAAATCATTTCATCTTGCAGGATGCTGACAAACCCATCGACTTCGGTGAGGGAAAGAAGAACATTTATGCCCTGGAAGGCACGGAAGTGCTGGTGCAGCGGAATAAGGAAGTGCAGATGGCGGCGCATGATTTCGGCAAGGGACGTGCCGTATACATCAGCGGTGTACCGTATAGTTTTGCCAACAGCCGCACCCTTTATCGAGCCATCTTGTGGAGTGCCCACAGCGAGGGTGAACTGCACACTTGGTTCAGTTCCAACTACAATGTGGAAGTCCATGCTTATGTCAAAAATGGCAAGTATTGCGTTGTGAACAACACTTACGAGCCGCAGGATACCACAGTTTATACGACTGATGGCAACAGCTTTGCTCTGCATCTGGATGCCAACGAGATCAAGTGGTATGAGATCTAAGCTCTCCTTTTCATAAACGAACACAACGGGCGGCTCTGTTACCAGAGCCGCCCGTTGTGTTTTCTGTATCTGCCGATAACTCAACCTGTGTCAATCGAACGCTGCAATGGAGATGGCTGGGAACGCAGAAATTCAGTAATGCGAGCGTAATAGACCTGCAGAAAAAAGAAACCGCTCGTGCCAGTATGCGGAAGATGGTGAAGCACCTCTTGAAAAAGTATAAGTATCCATCGGAAGATTATGATACGGCAATCAGCACGGTCATTATCGAGATTTTTATATCCGTTATCAGGAGTATGTGGAGAGGTGGAGACTATGCGAAAGCTGACATTTGAAGGTTTTTTGAAGCAGTATGTGGCAGAGCTTTCCGGGGTTCAGACGGCAAGCGCCCATAAGCTGGCAGATCATATGGCTGAAAATCCCCGCCTGAAAGAACCGCTGTTCCTCTATGCGCTGGCCTTTGATAAAGTGGATTGGTTACTTCGCTAGACGACTTGGAAAAGCTGACTGATGCGGTGAATGGCATGAACACCAACATCATGCTGACGATTCAGCAACTCGAAAACACAAACAAGAGCCTTGAAATTGTAACGGCTCAAAACAAAAAACAGGACGACCGCCTGACCGCGCTGGAAAAAGCCCCCGGAACATTTGGGAACAAACTTTGGTGGGCTGTAATTGCGGCGTTAGTTTCCGGCCTTGTGGCCTATGAACTGACGATGATTCTGCACTGAAATGAAAACCCCCCGCTGGCAATCCGAGAGGAAAGCTGGCGGGGGATTTTTTGTTTGCCGGAATGGTTACAAAAATATTACAGTTTACGCAGACCGGCGACCATCGGCGGCGCGGTAGGGTTCAAGAAGCAAAAAATACTTTGGCGCAGCATAAATGCGAAAGTTCGTCTGTTGATGCGTCAGGTGGACCAAAAGCTCCACAGACGAATTTGTTCGTTTGTGGAGCTTTTTTGTTTGCCCACAGCGTGGTCAGAAAATGAAAAAAGAATACAAAATGCGGTGCGCTTGAAAAATGTCAGGACGGGATTTTTGTAAAAAATGTAGAATATCTTGCCGGAAACTGTGCATTCTCTCCAACAAAAACTGCCAAAACGTGTTGATATTGAGAAAAAAGCTTCACAAACGTTTACAAAAAGGTAACAGGTTGGTATACTTTATGGTGGTAAACGTAACAAACCATGGAAGCTGAAAGGAGAACCTACCCGTGAATACCGCTGCACCGTCCCGTAAAAAACTGCTGAGCCTTGTGCTGACACTGGTGTTTATGCTCACCTGCCTGCCGGCTGCCTTGGCAGTTGATCTGAATGTGGACGCAGGCTTCTACTTCAAGCAGAGCCGCGGCGGCACCTGCACACTGGCATCCGCAGCCATGATGCTGCGCCGCCGTGCCTATTTTGACGGCCTGACCGACTGGTCCACTGTGACCGAGAACAGTGTCCGCTCCACAGCATGGTCCAACGGGCTTTCCCACAGCTTTACATATAAGGAGATGCAGGTGGGCTACGGCACACTGCCCTCCCGCAAACAGGAAAAAGTGCAGACCCTGATCACTCTGCTTTCGCAGCACCCGGAGGGCATCGTGCTGTATGACCGCAGCCAGCCCCATGCAGTGCTGCTCACCGACTACACCAACGGCACCTTCTATTGCTCCGATCCGGCAGGCAATATCTCTTCCGGACGCATCCCGCTGGAAAACTCCAGCGTTTCGGTCAATAGGTCCTCCTGCTACTGGTATGTGGCATCAGATCACAACTTCATTGCTGCAGAGGCTGACGGCCTGCGTCTGGAAGGCATGAGCTACCCCATCAATGTCCGTGCGGGCAAGGGCATGGCGCTGACCGGCACTGCAAATGCTGCGCTGGGCACCACCCTGACCAATGTGCAGGTGGCAGTGCTGGACGAGAACGACCAGACGGTGTTCACTGCACAGGCAGCACCCAATACGGCGATCTTCTCCTTCAAGTCGCTGGACAGCTCCATCCGCTTTGGTGAACTGCCCGCAGGCAATTACACCTACATGGTGGTCGTGACCGATTCTCAGGGCGATAACCTCTGCTTTACCAGTGACTTCACGGTTTCGGATGGCTCGGCAAGCAGCGGCGTTTACTGGTCGGTGAAGGATACCGAGGGCACCAAGCTGCTGGACAGCATTCAGGAAGTTCAGGATGCCTTTGCAAATGCAACTGAGTCCACTCTGGGCTGGTTTGGCGGTCTATTCCAGTAAAATCATAAACGACAAAAAAGAAGTCCCGGAATACACTTCCGGGATTTCTTTTTTTGCTGTAATTTGTTGTAAAAAAGCTTATTTCAGGGTTCCGTCCAGTACCTGACTGTAATACCAGGGCTTTGGTGCGCGGAAGGTCTTGCCGCTGAGAAACTCGAAATCCGGCTGGGTGAAGCGGGGCATGGTGAGTTCCCATGCGCACAGGGCCTGATACTTGAGTTTCAGCTCGCGGTTGGCGGTATTGTTGCCGTATTTGCTGTCGCCCAGAATGGGACAGCCGATGCTGGCCATGTGTGCGCGGATCTGATGGGTGCGGCCGGTGATCAGCTGCACCTTCAGCAGGGCCAGACGGCCGGAGACGGCGATGGTCTCGTACCGGGTCTCCACTTCCTTGGCACCAGGCTGCTTTTCTTCCACGATCTTCACGATGCCGCGGTCCGCGTCCTTGAGCAGATAACCGCCCAGAGTGGCATCCGGCGGCATCGGACGGCCGAAGGTGACGCAGAGGTAGGTCTTTTTTACTTCGCGGTTCTTGATGGCTGCAAGGAACAGCTCTTCGGCCTCCGGGGTCTTGGCAACGATGACAAGGCCGCTGGTGCCGGTGTCCAGCCGGTGGCACAGCGCCGGGGTGTACAGGTCGTTCTCCTTGTACTCGCCCTGCTGGTTCAGGTAGAGCAGGGTGCGGTTCAGCAGGGTGTCGTCCTCCGGGCCGTCCACGGCAAGACCGGCGGGCTTGTTCACAACGACGATCTGCGGGCAGTCGTAGACCACCTGTGCCGGGCCGCGGGCGTTCTTCCACGCCGGGCCGTCCACACGGCGGTCCGCATCCAGAACTTCATCCAGAATGAACAGCTTGATCTCGTCACCGGCCATCACGCGGGTGGAAAGCGGCTGCTTTTTGCCGTTCAGCTTGATCTTGTTCTCCCGCAGGGCCTTGTTCAGGCGGCCGGGGGTCAGGGCGGGGAACTGCTGGGTTAGATAATTGTCCAGCCGGGTAGGGGCAAGACATTTTACTTTTAAAATTTTCACGGGAAATTCCTCTCTATCTTAAAATCAGTTGCAATAGAATGGGTTCTTGATTCGTTTTTATTGTAGCGGAATAAATCTACCGCGTCAAGAAAGAAGGTATTTTTATGAACCTGAAATATAAGATTCTGGCTGTTCTGGCTGCGGGCATCGCATTGACGGCCTGCGGCGGCTCCGGCATCCCCGCCAGCACCCCCCGCATCCAGTGCAGTGTCGGCCTCGTCCCATGTGGCAGAAGAAGGCGTTACGGAACCGATCAATCTGCGGACATGGACACTGGATGACCTTGATGACACGCAGACCACCACATTTGTTTCTGCCTCCATTACCTCCGGTGTGCAGAACGGTAAATTGACTGCAAAGGTGTTCGGCTACGACATTTATAAGAAAGAGGAGATTGAAAAGCTTGCTGTCGGCGATAAGATCGCCTTCCATGAAGAGGGTGCGGCGCAGGATCAATGTGTGACAACCGAGGTGAAAAGCATTGAGCGGAATGACCAGCACCATTTTGTAAGCATCAACGGCGGCATGGAGCAGCCCGGCGGACTGGACTTGAAGCTGGAGGATGATGACACCTACCGGACGATGACCTTTGACGATTACCCGCTCTATTACGAGATGGGAGAAAAGACGATGCCGCTGGCAGAGGATGTAGTGCTGAAGGACAGTTCTGCCGACCCGCAGGCCGAAGCCGTGGAGACTACGGGTGCGGATGCGGTGGCAGCAGCGATCAATGCAGACCCCGATAACTGGACCACCTATAATACCACGCTGGTGGTGCAGGGCGGCAAGGTGCTGGAGGTGCGCCGCATCTGGGTGCCGTAAATTTTGCTCAAAACCGTTGACAAACGTTTTGCGTATGCTATAATTTAGCTGTACGCAAAGGGGCATTGTGTCTGCTTTGCGGAATGTAAAATTATGACAGATGGCAATGATGGGGTCAGAAATGCACACCGCCGTTCAGAGAGAGCGCTTCCAGCTGCAAGGCGTTCCGGTCGGTTCCATTTTGCGCCGCCCCGGAGCTTCCGGCGACACAAGTCGGACGCAGCGCAGCGTTAACGCGCCGAAAGCGGCAGGGGACACATTTTATCCTTTGCAATTTGGGTGGTACCACGGAGTTTGATGCACAAGCAGCCTTCGTCCCTTTTGGGATGAGGGCTGCTTTTTGTTTTTTCACCGTGCCGCCCCTCTGCCATAACAGCATAAAAACGGCGCCTGAGCGCCAAAGACGATTGAGGAGAGAAAACCTATGCAATGGACCGGTTTGAATGAACTGCGTGAAAAGTACCTGAGCTTCTTTGAGAGCAAGGGCCATCTGCGTCTGGACAGCTTCCCGCTGGTGCCCAAGAACGACCCCAGCCTGCTGCTGATCAACAGCGGCATGGCCCCCATGAAAAAGTGGTTTCTGGCTCAGGAAGAGCCGCCCCGTCACCGCGTGACCACCTGCCAGAAGTGCATCCGCACCCCGGATATCGAGCGTGTTGGTATCACTGCCCGCCACGGCACCTTCTTTGAGATGCTGGGCAACTTCTCCTTCCAGGATTACTTCAAAGAGGAGGTCATTCCTTGGGCATGGGAGTTCCTGACTTCCGACGAGTGGATGGCCATTCCGAAGGACCGCCTGCACATCTCTGTGTACGAAGAGGACGACGAGGCTTACGATATCTGGACCAAGAAGGTGGGCATCGCCCCCGACCACATGGTGCGTCTGGGCAAGGAAGACAACTTCTGGGAGCATGGCTCCGGCCCGTGCGGCCCCTGCTCCGAGATCTACTTTGACCGCGGCCCCGAGTACGGCTGCGGCAAGCCGACCTGCGGCGTGGGCTGCGACTGCGACCGCTATATGGAGATCTGGAATCTGGTGTTCAGTCAGTTCGATGCCGACGGCAAGGGCCACTACGAGCGTCTGGCACGCCCCAACATTGATACCGGCATGGGTCTGGAACGTCTGGCCTGCGTGATGCAGGGCGTGGGCAACCTGTTTGAGGTGGACACTGTGCAGAGCGTGCTGCACCATGTAGAGCACATTGCCAACAAGACCTACGGCGAGGACGACAAGAACGATATCTCCATCCGCGTCATCACCGACCACATCCGCAGCTGCACCTTCATGGTGTCCGACGGCATCCTGCCTTCCAACGAGGGCCGCGGCTATGTGCTGCGCCGCCTGCTGCGCCGTGCTGCCCGCCATGGCCGTATGCTGGGCATCACCCGCCCGTTCCTGGTGGAGCTGGTGGAGACTGTCATCCAGTCCAGCGAGAGCGCATACCCCGAGCTGCGCGAGCACGATGCTTATATCAAGAAGGTCATCGGCACCGAGGAGGCAAACTTTGCCCGCACCATTGATGCCGGCATGAACATCCTGAACAACATGATCGACGGTCTGGAAAAGGCACATGAGCATCTGCTGAAGGGTCTGGATGTGTTCAAGCTGAACGATACCTTCGGCTTCCCGCTGGATCTGACCAAGGAGATCGCTGCAGAGCAGGGCATTGAGATCGACGAGGAAGGCTTCCACGCCGAAATGACCAAACAGAAGGAGCGTGCCCGTGCAGAGCGCCTGAAGAAGAACATCTCCGGCTGGAGCGAGGATCTGTTCGGTGCGCTGGATGCAGAGCCCACCGTCTTTACCGGCTACGAGACTCTGAACGACACCGGCGTTGTGGTGGCCCTGAGCGACGAGGAGACCCTGACCGACGCCATTGCTACCGACGAGGAAGCGAAGGACGGCGTGCTGGTGGTTCTGGATAAGACTCCCTTCTACGCTGAGATGGGCGGTCAGGCTGCGGACCACGGCATGCTGAACAGCGCCGACTGCAGCCTGCGCGTGCTGGATGTGAAGAAGACCCCCAAGGGCTACTACGTCCACACCTGCGTGCTGGAGAGCGGCATCGTGAAGGTGGGCGACCACCTGACCGCTCAGGTGGATAAGGAATACCGTATGGCCATTGCCCGCAACCACACCGCCACCCATCTGCTGCAGGCAGCTCTGCGTGAAGTGCTGGGCGACCACGTCCATCAGGCAGGCTCCTATCAGGATGCAGAGATCACTCACTTCGACTTTACCCACTTCAGCGCTGTCACTCCCGAGGAGCTGGCCCGTGTGCAGAAGATCGTGAACGATAAAATCTACGAGTCCATGAACGTCACCGTCCGGGAAATGCCCATTGAGGAAGCCAAGAAGCTGGGTGCAATGGCTCTGTTCGGCGAAAAGTACGGCAAGGTCGTGCGTGTTGTGGACATCGAGGGTTGGTCTACCGAGTTCTGCGGCGGCACCCACGTGAAGAACACCGCCCAGATCGGCGGCTTCAAGATCGTGAGTGAGGCCTCCGTTGCTGCGGGCATCCGTCGCATCGAGGCTGTCACCGGCCGCAACCTGCTGATCCGTGCAAACCTGCAGGAGGCTATGCTGCATACCGTGGCAAACACCCTGAAGGCAAATAACGTGACCGCTCTGCCCGTCCGTGCCGAGGCCGTGATGGCTGAGAACAAGGCTCTGGCCAAGGAGCTGGAAGAGATCAAGGCACAGGTCGCCGCTTCCAAGGTGACCAGCCTGTTTGATAATGCCGAGGAGATCGGCGGCGTGAAGATCGCTTCTGCATACTTCACCGGCACCACCGGCGACACCTTGCGCGGCATGTGCGATACCATCCGCGACAAGGCTGTGAAGCCCGCTGTGGCGGTTCTGGTGGGCAAGGCTGAGGATAAAATCACCATGGCTGTCACTGTGACCAAACAGGCACAGGAAAAGGGCCTGAAGGCCGGTGCTCTGGTCAAGGAGATCGCTGCCATTGCCGGCGGCAAGGGCGGCGGCAAGCCGGACTTTGCAATGGCCGGCCTGAAGGACGAGACCAAGATCGACGAAGCTCTGGCTGCTGTCGGTGCCATCGTCAAGAAGGCTCTGGGCGAATAAGAAAACGGGTTTGCCCTCTCCGTCAGCGCTGACGCGCTGCCAAAGTTTATGGTTTTGCCAAGGGCTCTCTCTTTGGGAGAGCTGGATGCAAAGCGGCCTGAGAGGGCGGGGACGTTTATAAAATATCAGGAAGGAGTTGTTTCCCATGGAAGATTGTCTGTTCTGTATGATCGCGGAGGGGAAGATCCCCTCCAAGAAGCTGTACGAGGACGAGCAGGTGGTGGCGTTTTACGACATCAACCCGCAGGCCAAGGTGCACTTTCTGGTGGTGCCCAAAAAGCACATTGTCTCTGCCGCTGCGCTGACCGAAGAGGACGGCGCACTGCTGGGCCATATCTTTGCAGTGATCGCAAAGCTGGCTGCGGAGCAGGGCCTGAACAACGGCTACCGCGTCATCTCCAATGTTGGCGAGGACGCAGGCCAGACCGTGAAACATCTGCATTTCCATGTTCTGGGCGGCGAAAAGCTGCCTGTCTGATTCCAATAAAAAGGGAGCGTTGAATTATGGCTGAGACCTATACTCTGCACGTTGCAGGCCTGACCCGTGAGCTGACCATCTGCAAGGTGAATGACCACATGGACATTGCTGCTTTTATCATGCTGGGTGATGCCGAGCTGACCGTGGCTGCTGCCGCTGAACTGCTGAAGAAGTGCCCGGATTTTGATATCCTGCTGACCGCCGAGGCAAAGGGCATCCCTCTGGCACACGAGATGAGCCGCCAGAGCGGCAAGCCCTACGTCTGCGCACGCAAGGGCGAAAAGCTGTATATGACCGACCCCGTGGTGGTGGAGGATCAGTCCATTACCACCGCAGGCAAGCAGAAGCTGGTCATCGACCGCAAGGAGCTGGACAAGATGAGCGGCAAGCGCGTTCTGGTGGTGGACGATGTCATTTCCACTGGCGGTTCGCTCAAGGCTCTGGACGCGCTGGCTGAGCAGACCCAGTGCACCATTGTGGGCCAGGCCGCTGTTCTGGCCGAGGGCGATGCAGCTGAGCGCAAGGATATCATCTTCCTTGAGCCGCTGCCCCTGTTCTTCCACTAAGCTGCAATGCGCCGCCCGCTCTGCGTTTTCTGCGCTGGAATGCTGGGTGTGGAGTTAGTGTGTGCTTTTTTGCCGCAAACGGAGCTTTTTGTGCCGTTTGCGGCATTTTTTGTTGCCGTTTGTCTGGTGCTGTGCATCTTTGATGCTGCCCGCAAAGCAGCGCTCTGCATCCTGCTGGGTGCTGTTGTGGGTATGGCATCGGTGCTGCACACGGCAAACCGGCTGGAGCGCATCCGAGTGCAATATGCAGGCCGTCCGCTGATGCTGACCGCAGAGGTGGAAAGCACGGCGGATTCCTACGATCCCGGTATCGTGGATGCGGTTTTGCATGTAGAGAAAGTGAACGGCAGCGCGGCATCCTTCCGGGTGGAGTGCAGTGCTTTGCCGGAGTGCAAAGCCGGGGAAAGGGTGCAGGGAAGATTTATACTGTCGGCCCCGGCATCCGGAAGCCGGGTCAGCCTGTATGCGGACGGCATCGCTCTGCAGGCGGAAATGGACGAGGACGGGCCGGAGCTTACAGTTCTGGGCGAAAGCGGCAGCTTCCGCGCCCGCACCCACCGCCTGCAGCAAAGGCTCAGTGCGTCGCTGCGCCGCCGTATGGACGGCAAGACCGGCGGTGTGCTGGCTGCCATGACTACCGGCGACCGGAGTTATCTGTCTTCGGCCATGCGGAGCGCCTACCGGGGCGCGGGTCTTGCCCATGTGCTGGTGGTAAGCGGAATGCATGTGTCCATTTTGTGCGGTGATATCCTCAGCACACTCCTGCCCTACGAGTGGGAGCAGAGCTACCGCAGGCGCAGACACCGGGCGATATTCCGAAGTCTGCTGGCCTTTTTGCTGATGGGCGTGACCGGCTTCACACCCTCGGTATGCCGCGCCGCAGTGGCGGTCTGGGTCGGTGCACTGGGTGTGTGGCTGTACGGCCCGCCGGATACCCTTACCTCTCTGGCGGTGGCAGGTATCGTTATGACCGCAGGCAACAGCTATGCAGTGTGCGATATCGGCTTTGAACTTTCGTTTGCGGCGGTGGTGGGCACGGTGGCAGGCGGTGTGTGCATCCGCCGCGCCCGGGATGCGTGGTACCGCCAGTTCTGGAAAAACGCGAAAAATCCGGTGAAGAGCCCATGGTATTTCAAACTGCCGGAACGTCTTTGGGGCCTTGCGGAAAGCATTTGCATCTCGTTTTGTGCTTCGGTGGCCACATTCCCGGTGCTGGTGCTGCGCGGGCTGAGTGTGAGCATTTATGCGGTGGCATCCAGTGTGGCGGTGCTGTGGCTCATCCAGCCCATGATGCTGCTGGGTCTTGGCACGGCCTTTGCCGGTCTGGTGCCAGCTCTTGCTCCGCTGTATGGGGTGCTGTCCGCAGCGTCTGCGGCGTTGACCGGCCTGCTCGACCGCTGGGCCGTCTGGATCTCTGCAAAACCGGGCGCGGGCATCTACTTCGATACGGCCTATGCAGCCATCGTGTGTCTGGTGCTGATCCTGTTGTGCTGGCTGGCGTTCCACTGGCGGGTACGGCTGCGGGTGGCAGGGCCATGCATCCTGCTGGCGGCAGCTGTTTCCATCGGGCTGGGCAATGCTCTCAGCCGGGATGTGGTGCACATCGACCTTGTAGGCAGCGCCAACGCGCCGGCAGTGGTCGTCACCCAGAACGATACCGCCGTGGTGCTGTTCCGGGGCGGAGCTTCTGCCCAGAACGCAGTGGAAAACCAGCTTGCCCGGCGGGGCGTGCAGACTGTGGAGCTTGTGGCAGACCTGCGCACAAACCCTAAAACGGCCTGTACACTGGAAGCAGAGCGGACACTTCCGGCAGCAGAAATGGCGGTGAACACAGCACAAAAGCTGCGGTGCACATCGGCTCTGGTGGAAATGCTGCGCACCCGGAATGGCTGTCTTGTGCGGCTGACTGTGGGCAACCGGCAGTTTGCCGTGGTCAATGGAACTGTAGAACTGGCAAAACAGGTCACAGTGCAGTGGCTGCTGGCATCCCCTGCAAAGCCGGATGCTGTGCAGTATAAAAATGCTCTGGCCCTGCGCAGCTATGACTGGATGGACAACAGAAAAGAACTGGCGGCATCCATCAGCCTGCGGCGGCACGGCGGGCTGAAACTGCACTGATGCTTTGCAATCCGGGCAGAGTGTGGTACAATAGAACAACACCATAAGAGAAGGGAGGTGCCTGCATGGCGACCGAGACAAAACTCCGGCAGTTGGCGGACAAGGAGTGTCCGGTTTACTATTTTTATTCCAGTGAGCGGTATCTGGTGCGGCAGGCGGTCACGGCCATCACCCGCATCCTGACCGCAGACAGCGACGAGGATGCCACGGTTCTGGATGGAGCTGCGCCGGAGATCGAACAGCTCATCATGGCGGCGGGCACCATCTCATTTTTTGGTACCCGGCGTGTGGTGGTGCTGCCGGAGATCGACCCTGCAGCTTACAGTGACAAGGATCTGGAAGAGTTGAACAGCACCCTTTCCAGTCTGGAAAATGCTGTGGTGGTGCTGGGCAGCGTGTTTGAACTGGAGCGCAGCAAGCTCAAAACAGGCAAGCGCGCACAGAAGCTGATCGCGCAGTGCAAGGCGCTTGGCTACACCGAAGAATTGGCTAAGCCCAAGCCCTTTGAACTGAAAATGATGATGGTCGATCGCGCAAAGGAGCAGAAAACCACCCTGCCGGACGGCGCAGCGGCGGCGCTGCTGGAGCGCTGCGGCGAGGATCCGTTCCTTTTGGAAAATGAGGTGGACAAGCTCTGTGCATTGTCCGGGTATCAGACGGTCACGGCAGCGATGGTGGCGGAAATGGGCACGGTCAGTCTGGAAGCAGACGTGTTCGAGATGATCCGCATGATCACGGCCCAAAACGCCACAGGTGCCTGCAAAAAGCTGCAGATTTTGCTGCGCCTGCAGCAGGAGCCCATTGCCATTACAGCGGCCATGATCGGCAGCTATGTGGATCTGTACCGGGTCAAGCTGGGGGCAGCAAAACGGAAAAATTACAGCACGGTATTCAAGGATTTTGGCTATAAGGGCAGTGATTACCGGCTCAAGCGGTCGGCCGAAACAGCCTCGCATTACACGCTGGGCCAGATCGAAAACTGTATGCAGGTGCTGCTGGAACTGGACCAGAGCCTGAAAAGCCAGCCTACCGATGACCAGATCCTGCTGGAAACAGCGCTGTGCCGGTTGGCAATGGCGGGGAGCGGACGATGAAGGAAAACGAAATGATCCATACAGGCCGGGTGCTCATTGTGGAGGGCAAATACGATGCGGCCCGGCTTTCCCATCTGACCGATGCCATGATCCTGCTGACGGATGGCTTTGGCATTTACAGCGACAAAAAGCGCCAGCAGCTGTTCAAAGCGCTGGCGCAGAAAAGCGGCCTGATCCTGCTCACGGATTCGGACGCAGCAGGCTTCCGCATCCGCACCTACATCACCAATCTGGTGGGAGAAAAGAATGTGGTTCAGGCTTACGTGCCCGCGATCCACGGCAAGGAAAAGCGCAAGGAACAGCCCGGCAAGGAGGGCCTGCTGGGGGTCGAGGGCGTGGACGATGCCATTGTTCTGCAGGCGCTTCGGGATGCCCTTGGCGCTGAGGCGGGCGCCGCAGCGGTCCGCCCGGAAGGACGGCAGATCACCTATACCGACCTCTACGAGTGGGGGCTTTCCGGCAGGCCGGGCAGCGCCGAGCGCAAGGGAAAGCTTCTGAACGCGCTGAACCTGCCGCCGCGTCTTTCCAAAAAGGAGCTGGTGGAAGCGCTGAATCGACTGTATACTTTTGAACAATTGGACGAACTGCAGTTGAAAATCCTGGATAGCTGACTGCATGGCGCAGGGGCGAGCGCACCGCTCACCTCTGCGCTGTTTTTGTACCCGGAACATCCCACCGCTGGCGCAGAAGTTCCAGCGCATGAGTTTCCAGACGGGAAACATAGCTGCGGCTGATGTCCAGCAGTTTTGCAGTTTCTAGCTGGGTCAGCGGCGGCTGGCCGGAAAGACCATACCGCAGCAGAATGATCTGTCGCTCCCTGGCGGGCAGGCCGTCCAGCAGCTGCCGCATCCGGCGGATATCGTCCTGCGTTTCGCAGGTGTCCTCCATGCAGAAGCTGTCCTGCAGCACATCGGCCAGCGTCAGCGCAGAGTCACCATCTGATTCCAGCGCTTCCTGCAGCGAGACGGTCCCGCCGGTTTTGCGGTTCCGGCGGAACTGCATCCGGATCTCATTTTCAATGCACCGGCTGGCGTAGGTGGAAAAGCGTGCCCGACGGTCAGAGTCGAAGGTGTCTACCGCTTTCATCAGGCCGATGGTGCCGATGGAAATAAGGTCGTCCTGATCGCCGGGCAGGGCGTAGTATTTTTTTACGATGTGTGCCACCAGACGCAGATTGTGCCGGATCAGTTTTTCCCGTGCGGCAGGGTCACCGGCACGCAGTGCGGCAAAGGTTTCGTTTTCCTCCCGGGCAGAGAGGGGCCGCGGGAAGCTGCCGCTTTCCAGATGAAGCGCCAGGACCAGAAACTTTGTGGCAAAAAATTGCAGAAGAGATAAAAACATGCCGACCCCTCCCCATAGTATCATAAACGGTTACTGTAATCTATGAAGGAGGGCTTGCCTATTTTCCTGACAACGATGCGAACAGCTCCGCTTCGTTGTCCATAAAATACGGATAAGCGTCCTTGTCTGCAATGAGGTAGACGGGATTCTGCAAAATAGACTTGATGGAAAACCGGGTGAACGAACGCCCGGTTTTTGTTTTGATGCCCAGCCGTCCCAGTTCTTCAATCAGGCTGGAAAAGTCGCTGATGTTGCGGCTGATGCGGTCCAGACGGTAGACCACAATGGCCTTGAATTTCCGGTCCTTGGCCGCAGTCATCATCTTTTTGAAATCCGGGCGGTTCAGGTTGCCGCCGGAAAAGCCCTCGTCCTCAAAGACAACGGCATGTTCCGCAGCGGCATCGCCGTAGTGAGTGCAGATATATTCGCGGCAGAGGTCGATCTGATTTCCGATACTTTCGCCCTTGCCGGTATAGCGGGATTTGCGGGAATAGATGGCAATGGTGTCGGCAGTTTTGGCCATGAGATACTCCTTTCCTGTTGTCCGGTGGCCGTAGATGCGGCTATTGTAGCATGGCAGGCCATCTTTGTAAAGAAAAATAACGATAGTCATACATATTTCATCATACTACGAACGGAGGTGTCAAGGATGTGACAAGGCAGAACAAGCGAGGAAGTCAGGATGTTTGACTATTTCTATGGGCAGTCGGGCGAGATGTTCTCGTATTTCCGGGTGCCCAAAATTTTATTCCGGGACATAAAATTCAAGGACCTGTCCACTGATGCCAAAACGCTGTACGGCATCCTGTTGGACCGCATGGGACTGTCGGTGAAAAACGGATGGCTGCACTCTACAATGCACCCACGACCATGCAGCTTTATTACCAGAACCAAACCAATCATGATTTATCGAACAGGGGGTGATGAAAATGTCGAAAAAAGCAACCACGATTGCCATCGTCAATCAGAAAGGCGGAACCGGCAAAACCACGACCTGCGAAAATCTGGGCGTAGGGCTTGCACGGGAAGGCAAAAAGGTGCTGCTGGCGGATGCCGACCCGCAGGGGTCGCTTACCATAGTTGCTTCGCTCCTATGGCCAGTTGTGCGCACTGCATGCGGATTCATAGTTGTCCGCTGCGCAGACATTGCCATCAGCATGGGCTGGCAGCAGCCCGATGAACTGCCTGTTACGCTTTCTGCCCTGATGGCAAAAGCCATGAACGACCAGTGCATCCCGCTCGGTGAAGGCATCCTGCACCATGTGGAAGGCGTTGACCTGATTCCGGCCCACATCGAACTGGCAGGGCTGGAAGTGGCCCTTGTCAACAGTATGAGCAGGGAAAAGATGCTCAAACAGGTGTTGGACAGTGCCCGGCGGGAGTACGATTATATCCTGCTGGATTGTACGCCGTCTCTGGGAATGCTGACAGTAGTCGCTCCGCTTCTATGGCTAGCGGTACGCACTATGTGCGAATTTATAATTATCTCCTGCGGAGATACCGCCATCAATGCACTGGCCGCAGCGGATACCACGCTGATTCCGGTGCAGGCGCAGTACCTTTCGGCAAAGGGACTGGAGCAGCTGCTGCAGACCATTCAGAAAGTGCGCCGGCAAATCAAACCGAAGCTGAAAATCGAGGGTATCCTGATGACCATGACGGACAGCCGCACCAATTACGACAGGGAAATCGACGCGTTGATTCGGCAGGTGTACGGCAGCAAAATCCGGGTGTTTGAGCAGCCCATTCCGCACTCTGTCCGTGCGGCGGAAATCAGCGCGGGGGGCAGGAGCATCTTTGCCCATGACCCGAAAGGAAAGGTGGCAGCGGCCTATCAATCTTTGACGAGGGAGGTGCTGGCCGATGCCAAAAAGCAACGCAAACTTGGCGCTGAAAGGTCTCGATGAGATGTTTTCCACCGAAGAATCCCGGCAGGAGCAGCAGCGAAAGCAGGTGCAGCAGATTCCCATCGAGGAGCTGTTTCCCTTCAAGGAGCATCCGTTCAAGGTGCTGGACGATGAGGCTATGCAGCGCACGGTGGAAAGCGTGGCACAGTACGGCGTACTGGCTCCCCTGATTGCCAGACCCCGCCCGGAAGGCGGCTATGAAATCATCTCCGGGCACCGCCGCCAGCATGCAGCCGAGCTTGCCGGGCTGGACACGCTGCCTGTTATCGTCCGGGAAATGACGGACGATGCCGCAGTGATATTGATGGTGGATTCCAACCTTCAGCGCGAAAATATCCTGCCCAGTGAGCGGGCTTTTGCGTACAAAATGAAGCTGGAAGCACTAAAAAATCAAGGTGCTAGGTCAGATTTAACTTCCACCCAAATTGGGCGGAAGTTGGAGGCAGCAGATATCTGATTAACGAGCAGACGTATCTGCATCTGCGGGAAAATCTCCAAGGTGTCGGGTACGAGGTTTTCGACAAAAGTAGCCCGCTCCCGGTGGAGGAAGGGCAGATTCCACGGGAAGCTCTGGGCAACAGTCAGCGGCGCATCGAGACCGCCCGTGCGTACTATCTGGCTGAGCATCAGGATGAACCTGTGGGGAAGATCCAGAATGTTGCCGTTACCACCTTGGAGAAGTTTCGCTCCGGGGTTCGCAGGCGAAGGAATCTGGCTCCACGTTCTTTGCCGGAAAATGATGTGCGTTTCATCGACCCGCAGTACAATGAGCTGTTCCGGGTGCCGGACGGCGGTGTTGTGCAGATGACCTACCCGGATGGGCACCAGCGTTCCGAGAAGGTCGAATATCTCGATGACTACCACATGAAGATCGGGTCCACGGTGCAGCACATCTGTGAATTTGCAGAGCGCATGGCGCGCAGCCGTGGCATTGTAGAGCCGGAGCCGCTGACGCAGCAGGACTGCCGGGCGTGGAATCTGGAATACGACTATTATCTCACTGTGCAGGCGGCAGATAATGGCTCGTGGGAGTATGCGCTCTATCAGGGCGACTGCTGCCTGTTGGAGCGTGGGAAAATTGATGCGCCCGAACTGAGGATTGAGGAGGTGCGGGACGAGATTCTGTACAGCCACAATCTGCGGAACAAAGACTGCATCCCGCTCACTCAGGAGGAGTTTACCCAGAAACTTGCAGACCGAAATGAGATACAGTCATACCGTATGAAGCAATTCCAGCAAAGCGGGCACGACTGTTATCTGGTCATGCAGTTGCAACAGGATGCGGACCCTGCGCTGCGCTTTGCTGCCATGCGCTATCTGAACAAGCAGAACGTTGCTCCGTCCATTGAGAATTATGAGATCCTGTACCGGGGCAACCTCCCGGAAGGAAAGCGCAGCGTTCCGCAGGCAGAGCTGTTGGAACAACTGTACCAGAAATTCAACTGCGCCCGCCCTCTGGACTACCATGGGCACAGCCTGTCGGTCAGCGATGTAATCATGCTGAATCAGGATGGGAAGATTTCAGCGCATTATGTGGACAGCATCGGCTTCAAGGAGTTGCCGGGTTTTCTGGATAAAAAGCCGGAGCGCACCTCGGTTTTGCAAACTCTTAAAGAAAAGTGCGATGCCCCGGAGTGCAATCCCACCGTCTGCCGGAAAGCGAGGGATGCGCATGAACTTTAACCATGAAGAACTCATGCTGATGATGCTCTACAACACCGGCACCCGGATGGGACTTATCCACGAACTGCGGCTGATGCAGTGCTATCTGATGCCCGATGAAACCGCCCTGCGGGAGTTGTCGGAAGGTGTTATCGAAAAGCTGAAACTGCTGACCGATGCGGAGTTTGGCGAGTTGGAATTTCCCCCGGACTGATTATTGCCGCCTGCGGGCGGCGTACATAAAGTATTTTGTTCTTCCAAAAGATATGCTATAATCAAATCAGACAAAATTCCTTTCTTCAAGCGATTTCTCCGCAATTTTCCTGTGGCTCTGCTCGTATCAAAAATAAGGGACCGATTTTTAATTGTCAGAACGGAGGAACCATTATGGCAATCTTTGAAAAGACCATCCGAAACAAAAACTTTGACAAGCTGCTTCGGAAGCTGGAACAGGAGATCCCGGACAGCAGCTGGTCGGCCGATCTGGAAACAGGCAGTGACTTCAAAGAAGGCGACGCCCGGTGCAGTGTCCGTGTGTTTGAGCGGTACAGCATGATAGGCGGCAACCGCCTGAGCCTGACGCTGACCCTGTTCCAGAATGGAGACAGTCCGATCCGCCTGTCTGCCATCACCGCAGGCGGCAGTCAGGCGGTGTTCTTCAAGGTGAACACCCTTGGAGAAGAATCTTTTCTGGACGATGTAAAGGACCTGCTGGAAGAAATTTTGGAGGAGTAAAATGTTTTTTGGATGGTTTGACGCTATATTCAGCTTCATTTTCCCAATCCTGTTCCTGCTTTTTATTGGAATGTTTTTCTTTGCTCTAATTTCAAATCTCCGCACATGGAACAAAAACAACCACTCGGCGCGGCTTACCGTTCCGGCAACAGTGGTAGCAAAGCGCACCGATGTTTCGCATTCCAGCAGTGCCAATGCCGGAGATATGTCCGGTGCGCACGGATACGACACTAGCACATTTACATCGTACTATGTGACTTTTCAGGTGGAGAGCGGCGACCGGATGGAATTTGAAGTGGACGGAAGCGATTATGGTCTGCTCGTGCAGGGCGACATCGGAAAGCTGAGTTTTCAGGGCACCCGCTATCTTGGGTTTGAGCGGAGCTAAGTGT
>ERZ791737.406-NODE-406-length-38850-cov-3.818894_pt1 | contig 38850 bp, 26 predicted proteins | sample MGYA00510042_ERZ791737 | MGnify/ENA primary metagenome ERZ791737 (study PRJEB30046, sample SAMN00791965) | human gut metagenome | study: EMG produced TPA metagenomics assembly of the A metagenome-wide association study of gut microbiota in type 2... | reverse complement strand
AGTTCTTTCGGGATCAGGCCAATCCCTGCCGCCTTTTTGATATCTATCTTTGTTCCAAATCCACCTGCAAGATAACAGTCGTCCACTTCGTCAAACGTAATGCCCGCCTTTTTTACTAAAATATCCACTCCTGCACGGATCGCCGCTTTTGCCATCTGAAGTTCCCGGATGTCATTCTGTGTAAATTTTACTTTTTCTGCCAGCTCATATCCGGTGTCAAAATAAAGATCCGAATATGTTCCATGTTCATCGATCATCTGATGCTCCCGGAGTTCATAAACCAGATCGATCATACCTGTTCCGCAGATTCCGATCGCCTGCTGTTTCTTATTTTCTCCATCTGTTTCACCGATCACCTGAAATCCGGCTTTCCCTGTCTCCTCCATGAAAACATGGGAGATCACTCCCGGAATACTCGCCATGCCACAGGAAATATTTCCGCCTTCAAACGCCGGTCCTGCAGACGTGGACGTCACATACATATGACGGCAATTTCCAAGCACCATCTCCCCATTCGTTCCTATATCCAGCAGCAAATGATATCCTTCGGATCTGTGCATATTCATTTTTGCAATGCCAGCCATGATATCAGCCCCTACAAACGCTGAGATCCCAGGCAAAATCACAACTTTTGTATCCAATTCTTTCATTCCAAGAAAATCCGCAGCACTGCCTTCCATCCATGAAAGGTCAACTGGCAGAAAAGGCGCCACACCCAGCGTCTCACATGAAAATCCGCGAAGCAGATGACACATCGTTGTGTTTCCTGCGATCACGATCCTTTGTATCTGTGCCACATGGATTCCCTCTTTTTCTGCAAGTTCACCGACCAGCTTCTGTAAATCCTGCCGGATGCAGCGCTGCATCTCCCATTTTTTCCCATTGTTAGAGGCATCTATCCTTGAAATCACATCTGCACCGTAGGTTCTCTGATGATTGACCGATACTGCGGTCTGACAGTCCGCTTCGGTTTTCAGGTTCACTAACAAGGCTGCCAAAGTCGTGGTGCCGATGTCGATACAGATTCCATAAATTGCATTTTCTGTTTTTTCTGCCGTTCCTTCTGCTGTTTCTTTGTCCTGTATGCCGCCGCTTGTTTTCGCTTCTGCTGGCGTTTGGGTATAAGCTTCTGTAAGTTCTTCTGTATCCGTTTTCTGCTGCTTCCCCCACTCTGAAAGAACTTCTATCGTTTCTTCTGACTCTGGGAGTTCCACTTCATATGCACCTACCGGATGAGATTGACAGGCAAGACGGTATCCATCCTCCAATTGTTTTTCCGAAAAAACTTCTCTGTCCCGCCTTGTCGGTTCTGTTGCGCCACGTTTGTACCGCACAATACATTTTCCGCAGATTCCATTGCCATTGCATGGAGCACTGATGTATTCATTTTTTTCCTGTAACATTTCCAGAAGATTTTTCTGTTGTTTTGATCTGTCTATAATCATTTTTTCCTTTACCCTGAAAAATCAACAAATCAGCACAGCTTCCTCGATGGAAACAGTGCTGATTTTTGTATTTTATAGTTTTTCAACTACGACTTTGCAACGTTTTTTACAGAATGCAATTCCGTATGCAAGAAGATCGTTTCGTCCATCCTCACGGAGTTCTGCATCATATCTGTGATTCTTAATCTGCTCCATAGCTCGTTCACACGCCTTGTCAAGTTCATTCATGGAATGTGCATATTTCAGTTCTATCACGATTCCCACATCTGGATTCTTAGGTTTAAGTAAAATATCTGCATATCCATCACCAGATTCTCTATTCGATTTAACCGCCCAGCCCGAATAATTTTTTAAAATACCGATCAGAATACCATGATAAAAAATCTCTTTTTCTTCGTTTCTTGCTTTCGTATCTAAAACGCTGATTGTTTCGCCAAGAAACATTGTAAGTTCCTGCTGGATATCATCTGTCTTTCCTTCAAGAAAACCCCTGTTGATTTTTTCCGTAGATGCGTGGTCATTCGCAACTACCTGGTCAAACCAGTCACGGATTTGTAAAAGAAAGACTTCCCTGACTTCCTTGTTTGGAATGATCAATCTATACATCCCATTTTCTACATCACCATTTTTTGTGAGATATCCGGTTGTAAAAAGAACACTCCACAAATTATCAATGCTGTTATCAATCTCATCGTAGGTCAGATCCAAACGGATTCTCTTTTCGACTGCCTCTCCCACAATCAATTGTTCGATTTCATCCTTTGTAGTTTTATCTGCCATGTCGATAAATCGTTTTACAAGATCATTTCCACTACTGTTAATCCAATATGCCTTTGGCTGCGATTTAGCCTCACTTACCAAATCGTCAACATAATTGATTACATCCCATGGGCAATAAATATCTGCATTACCAAAACGATAGCCATCATACCATTCCTTCACTTCTGTGAAATGCTTCTGCAGATTGTAGTCTTCCAGCAATTTTTTTACTTCTTCATTCGTAAAGCCGAATTCTTCATCATATCGAACATCGTCTGCCGAATAAACCTTAAAATTATTCAAGCCAGTAAAGATGCTCTCTTTGGAAACCCGAAGGCATCCTGTTAATACAGCAAACTGTAGAAAATCATTTGTTTTAAGTGCTTCACCGAACAATCCACGAATAAGTGCCACCATTTCTCTATAATAGCCATGCTGAAAGGACTTATCAAGTGGAACATCATACTCGTCGATCAAAACAATCGTTTTCTGACCATAGTGTTGATATAAAAGTTCTGAAATTTTCTTAAGTGAGAATTTCAGCTTCGTTGCAAGAGTAGTTTCCTGTTCCCCTTGAAGTGAAATCAAATCACGATATATATTCTTTTCGTCATTGTCCAGTCTGCTACTGTTCAGCAAGAACTTAAATCGTCTCACCTCGCCAGCAATCAACTCACACAGGGCAGACCGTGCTTCTTCAAATGTTAGTCCATCTACACCTTTGAGAGACAGAAATATAACAGGATACTTTCCCATATATTCCTTACAAAGTTCTTCATTCTGCGAAATATAAAGGCCATCAAATAATGCTGTGTCTGTTCCAATCTCGAAAAAGCTCTTAAGCATACTCATATTTAAGGTTTTTCCAAATCGGCGTGGTCTGGTAAATAAATTCACTTTACTCCAATTTTCAAGAAGCTGCTCTACCAATTTTGTTTTATCCACATAATAAAAGTCTAACTTCCGAATTTCCTGAAAGTTCTCAAAACCGACTGGAAGCTTTTTTAATTCCTGCATATTTTACACACTCCTCCGAAGCTTTAGTCTTAGGATTGGGTTACATACAGCAAGGTAGACCTGTCCTAGTGTGGTTTAATTTTACCATTTAGTTTGACAAGTATCAAGCCGATAAGTCGTTGCTAAACAAAAATAACACCGATTTTCATATGTTAGTTTCTTTATGAACAAAAGCAAACGAGACATTTAAATGAATATTCAAAGAATCCGAGATTTGAGAGAAGATTCCGATTATACACAGGAATATATTGCAAAGCTTCTGAATGTAAACCAGCGCACTTATTCCAGATATGAAAATGGAGAACATGCAATTCCACTTACAATACTTTCTTTTCTTGCAGACATCCAAAAAACCCATATCAGCGAATCAACGCTGATATGGTTTTTTTATACACAACCTTCTCCAAAGAATGAGTACTCTTATTTATTGCTGATAGCTGCCTGAGCTGCTGCTAAACGAGCGATTGGTACACGGAATGGTGAGCATGAAACATAGTCCAAACCAATCTTGTGGCAGAACTCTACGGAAGATGGATCTCCACCGTGCTCTCCACAGATACCAACATGAAGTTTTGGATTTACTGGTTTACCAAGTTTGATTGCCATATCCATTAACTTACCAACACCGTTCTGGTCAAGTTTTGCAAATGGATCGTTCTCGAAGATCTTTGTATCATAGTAAGCATTTAAGAACTTACCAGCATCGTCACGGGAGAATCCAAATGTCATCTGGGTTAAATCGTTAGTACCGAAGCAGAAGAAATCAGCTTCTGTAGCGATCTCATCAGCAGTAAGAGCTGCTCTTGGGATCTCGATCATAGTACCAACTTCGTACTCTAATTTAACGCCTGCTGCTGCGATTTCAGCATCTGCTGTCTCAACAACAACTTTCTTAACATATTTTAACTCTTTTACTTCACATACAAGTGGAATCATGATTTCTGGTTTTACTGTCCAGTCTGAATGTTTCTTCTGTACGTTGATAGCTGCACGGATAACAGCTTTTGTCTGCATCTTAGCAATTTCTGGATAAGTAACTGCAAGACGGCATCCTCTGTGTCCCATCATTGGGTTGAACTCATGTAAAGAAGCGATGATGTTCTTGATTGTCTCAACGGATTTACCCTGAGCTTTTGCAAGTTTCTCGATATCTGCTTCTTCAGTTGGAACGAACTCATGAAGAGGTGGATCAAGGAAACGGATTGTAACTGGGTTACCTTCCAATGCTTCGTAAAGTGCTTCGAAGTCTCCCTGCTGATATGGAAGAATCTTCTCAAGAGCAGCTTCTCTTTCTTCTACTGTATCAGAGCAGATCATCTCACGGAATGCAGCAATTCTGTCTTCCTCAAAGAACATATGCTCTGTACGGCAAAGTCCGATACCTTCTGCACCAAGCTCACGAGCTTTCTTAGCATCTGCTGGAGTATCTGCATTTGTACGAACTTTTAATGTTCTGTATTTGTCAGCCCATGCCATAACACGACCGAACTCACCAGCGATTGTAGCATCAACTGTCTTGATAGCTCCATCGTAGATGTTACCTGTTGTACCATCGATAGAGATGTAATCTCCTTCATGGAACTCTTTTCCAGCTAATGTGAATTTCTTATTTTCTTCGTCCATAGCGATATCGCCACATCCGGATACACAGCATGTACCCATACCACGTGCAACTACGGCTGCGTGGGATGTCATACCACCACGTACTGTTAAGATACCCTGGGAAGCCTTCATACCAGTGATATCTTCTGGAGAAGTCTCAAGACGTACTAATACGACTTTCTCTCCTCTTGCATTCCAAGTCTCAGCATCTTCTGCTGTAAATACAACTTTACCACAAGCAGCTCCTGGAGATGCTCCAAGACCTTTTCCAAGTGGAGTTGCAGCTTTTAATGCAGCAGCATCAAACTGTGGATGTAATAATGTATCTAAGTTACGAGGATCGATCATTAATACTGCTTCTTCCTCTGTCTTATGTCCTTCATCAACAAGGTCGCAAGCGATCTTTAATGCAGCTGGAGCTGTTCTCTTACCGTTACGGCACTGTAACATGTAAAGTTTCTTGTTCTCTACAGTGAACTCCATATCCTGCATATCATGGTAGTGATTCTCAAGAGTCTCACATACTTTTAAGAATTCAGCGTAAGCTTCTGGAAATTCCTGCTCCATCTGTGCGATTGGCATTGGAGTACGAACACCGGCAACTACGTCTTCACCCTGTGCATTGATTAAGAACTCACCCATAAGTTTGTTCTCACCTGTAGCTGGATCACGTGTAAATGCAACGCCTGTACCGGACTCGTTATTTAAGTTACCGAATACCATTGGCATTACGTTAACAGCAGTTCCCCAGGAATATGGGATATCGTTGTCACGACGGTAAACGTTTGCACGTGGGTTGTCCCAAGAACGGAATACAGCTTCAATAGCAAGTTTTAACTGCTCTACAGGATCTGAAGGGAAGTCTGTTCCTAACTGGTTCTTGTACTCAGCTTTGAACTGCTCTGCTAATTCTTTTAAGTCTGCTGCTGTGAGGTCGATATCGAATTTAACGCCTCTTTCTTCTTTCATCTTGTCGATAAGCTGTTCGAAATATTTCTTACCAACTTCCATAACTACGTCAGAGAACATCTGAATGAAACGTCTATAGGAATCGTAAACGAAACGCTCGAATGCTGGATCTGGGTTACCAGCGATCATAGCTGCTACTACTTCGTCATTTAAACCAAGGTTTAAGATAGTATCCATCATACCTGGCATAGAAGCTCTTGCACCTGAACGAACAGATACTAATAATGGATTCTTAAGATCGCCGAATTTCTTTCCGTTGATCTCTTCCATTTTCTTAACGCCTTCCATAGCCTGAGCCATGATCTCGTCGTTGATCTTACGTCCATCTTCATAATACTGTGTACAAGCCTCTGTTGTGATTGTGAATCCCTGTGGTACAGGAAGTCCGATGCTTGTCATCTCTGCAAGGTTGGCACCCTTACCACCGAGCAGATTACGCATGGTCATGTCGCCTTCGCTAAACATATAAACCCATTTGTTCGCCATTTTGCTAATTCCTCCTAAACTATACTTACTATGTAACTATGTCAGAGCCAACCCCTGCCATAATTCCGCAAACGAATGTGCGTCTCCCAAAACGCACACATCTATAATATCATACTTTTGCTAAATAGCAACAATTATTTTCGTCTCTTTTTGCTGTTTTTTGTCACAATTTCACAATTCAAAACCTTGTTCCATGATGTGGAACAATTTTATGTTACGTCTGTGGAAAGTCAAAACGTAAAAAGGCAGAACCGCAATCTCCGGTTCCGCCCTTCTTTTTCCAGTCCGATTCAGTTGATAAAAAACCCACGTTGCAAGAAATCAAACAGATACGTTGCCTGTTTCAAGAAATCTCTAGCCCCGAAGCTGTCGAGCTTTGCGATCCAGAGGATCGACACGACAAAGATCCAGGGATGCTTCTTCATCCTGCCGCACATATTTTCACACGCGTAAACCATCGCCGGGTCTCCCTTCGCCGCATAGAACAGAAACATAAAAATCTGCATGGCAAAGAGCGGCGCAAAATGTCTGCCCCAGTCCGTGTGGATCACGAACATCGGCACAAAACACAGCTGGCTTAGCAGCATGTAAAAATACGGCGATGCATACCACTTCGCATTGCTCTTTTTCTGCCAGCCAAAGACATCCCGGTAAATCTGAAAACACCACACAAGCACCGGCAGCAGCAACAGAAGAACCAACAGCGCATGCCGGATCGGTGCATCATATTTGTAAAACTGGGGTGTAATCTCCTTCAACTGGTAATCCATTTTCAGAAAATATTCAATATCAAGCGCATATTCCGAAATGGTGAGGTTCGTTCTCCCCTCCAGAAATGTCACAAGTTCCTTCGCACTGTCAAAATGGATACTGCTGAAAAACTGAAAATATACCGCTACCGCCACATTGATAAGGCCGGATACAAACGCGGCGGCAAACCTGCCGGCATGCACCCTGTTTTCCTCAAACACGTCATATACCATCACCGAAAAGACAATCGGATAATACAAAAATGCAAATCCCTGGTGAATGGCAAGTCCCACGACACCGAGCACGGTATAGCAGACACACTTCACATATGTATTCTTAATCGTAAGACCAACAAGCAGTGCCAGCAGTGCAACCAACAGCATGTAGACATCCAGTCTGCCTAAATTCTGATCGTTCCACACATAGGCAATCGAAAACGGTGCGACAAGGTACAGCGCCACCGCCCCAAAGACGGCGTGCCGGATCTGATCGTTCTTAGCGACGGCAAGACGGATCATTCTCCCCAGCACAATGGCAAGCACCAGTATCGTGAGCATCGTTCCCACGGCGACGTATTTGTATGCCACCGTGTAATCCAGATACTCTCCGTAAAACAGGCGGTAAATGCTCCCGATGAGAAGCCTTGATCCCGTTCCCATGGAATAGTCCATCGCATTCCATGCCGATGACCAGCCCTGCAGGTCTAACGCCCTGCCTGTCAGAAACCAGACGATCAGGCCGGCTGCAATCACAACCTCATACGATACGGCATTCCAAAACTTTTTTATCTTCTCCATCTGCCTACCACGCAAACTTCTGTGCAAAGTAAGCATCCAGTTCCTCGATCTTGATGCGCTCCTGCTCCATCGTATCACGATCACGCACGGTCACAGCACCGTCGTTCTCAGACTCAAAATCGTATGTTACGCAGAACGGAGTTCCAATCTCATCCTGTCTTCTGTATCTCTTACCGATATTGCCTCTGTCGTCAAATTCACAGTTATATTTCTTGGAGAGCTGTGCGAAAATCTTTTCTGCACCCTCGTTTAACTTCTTGGAAAGCGGAAGCACTCCGATCTTAACCGGAGCCAGCGCCGGATGGAAATGAAGCACGGTTCTCATATCCGGTTTTTCCTCGGTACCGATGTTCTCCTCATCGTATGCAGCACATAAGAATGCAAGCACCACGCGGTCTGCACCGAGAGACGGCTCGATGACGTACGGCAGATAACGCTCGTTCTTCTCATCGTCAAAGTAGGTAAGATCCTGACCGGACGTCTCCTGATGTCTGCCAAGATCATAGTCGGTACGGTCTGCGATGCCCCAGAGTTCTCCCCAGCCGAACGGGAATAAAAACTCAATGTCCGTTGTTCCCTTGCTATAGAATGCAAGTTCTGCCGGATCGTGATCGCGCAGACGCATCTCGTCTTCCTTAATGCCAAGGGAGATCAGCCAGTCACGGCAGAAGCCTCGCCAGTACTGGAACCACTCCAGATCGGTTCCCGGCTCACAGAAGAACTCCAGCTCCATCTGCTCAAACTCACGGGTACGGAATGTAAAGTTACCCGGCGTAATCTCGTTACGGAACGATTTTCCAACCTGGCCGATTCCAAACGGGATCTTCTTGCGGGAAGTTCTCTGAACATTCTTGAAGTTTACAAAAATGCCCTGTGCTGTCTCCGGTCTTAAATAAACCGTATTCTTCGCATCCTCGGTCACACCCTGGAATGTCTTAAACATCAGGTTGAACTGACGGATGTCTGTAAAATTGTGCTTGCCGCAGCTCGGACACGGAACCTGGTTCTCCTCGATGAAGTTCTTCATCTCCTCCTGTGTCCAGCCGTCTACGGAGCTCTGTAAGGTGATGCCCTTCTCCTCCGCGTAGTCCTCGATAATCTTATCCGCGCGGAAACGCTCATGGCACTCCTTACAGTCCATCAGCGGATCCGAGAAACCGCCGAGATGTCCGGAAGCCACCCATGTCTGCGGATTCATCAGAATCGCACAGTCCACACCGACATTGTACGGATTCTCCTGAATAAATTTCTGCCACCATGCTCTCTTGACGTTATTCTTCAGTTCGACGCCCAGATTGCCGTAGTCCCATGTATTTGCAAGTCCGCCGTAAATCTCCGATCCCGGATATACGAAACCTCTTGATTTTGCCAGCGCCACGATTTTGTCCATTGATTTTTCCATTCTAAATTCCTCGCCTTTCTTAGGTTATATTGTGATATGTTTATTTGTAAACAATGAAAGTATATACGTCTGTCTCGAACGAGCCGTCGCCGGACGCCGTCTCTGTCTGCTCGGTATCATCCGTATGCACCGTCTCCCCGGTCATTTCCGCCTGTTCGGTTCCCAGAAGCTGCTCGGTACCGACGCTCTCCTGCCCGGTCACATCCACGGATGCCGTCACGCTTCCCGTCTCAAGATAATATCCGTCACGGATCGACACACTGTCTTTTCCGGTCAGCTTCACATTCTGACAGGAGACATAGCAGATCTCACCGTCCACCTTCACATCCGTATTGGCACGGATAATAGCCACTTTCAGATCATCCTCAGAGTAAATATCCTGCTTTGTGGCAGCTCCCACAACCTTGCCTTCCTCCACGCGGGCGAACTCCCCATCATAGACGTATCCTGCCGCCAGAGAGGCAACGACTTTCCCCTGATAGAGTTCAATTCCATTAAATGCGGTATAATCCTCCGGTGTCTTGTACTTCATCTTAAGCTTCGCCACACCGTCTTCCACCTTAAGGCTCTCCACCTCGACTGCATTTTTGCCATGCTCCGCGGTGTAATCTTCCACCTCTGCATCCACATAGGACTTCAGTTCCGTCTCATCGTAGTAGGACTGATCGAGCGACTCCACATCCAGCGACTCTATCACGCCTTTCTTTCCCACGTACACGACACTTTCCTCTCCCTCCAGCGAGGTACCGCATCCGGAGAGAAGTCCCACACACAACAGTACACTGCAGACCGTGCACACTAATCTCTTCATCACATAATCTCCATTCTTTCTGAAAAAGTATCGGTGATATTATACTATTTTAAAAACATGATTTCAACCTTTTCCGCATCCTCAAGTATCTTTAACGACTTGAAGGCGTGTCCCACGTACACGCCAAAATAGCTGCGCAAAAGTCTGGTCAGTTCTTCCAGCACCTGCCCGCTCACGGAAAACGTATATAATTTTTCAATCCGCGCCAAGATCACGTACTGCATGGTATAGACGGTGGATTCATTCAATTCCACCGCATCCGGCGCCTCATTGCGGCATTCTGCACAGAGAATCCCGCCGCGCTTGACGGAAAACCAGGTCAGATGCTCCCTGCTGCCGCAGGAAAGACAGGAAAACACATTCGGAGCCTCGCCGTTTACCGCCAGCGCCTTCAGTTCAAACACCGCGCGCACCAGCCGGTTGTCGTAGGCACTGCTCGCAAGGGCGCGCAGCGACTGGTACAAAAGCTTTAGCATCTCGCGCTCATCGTTATTTTCCTGACAATAATAATCCGCAAACTCCAGAAAATAGAACCCGTAATATGTAGCATCAAAATCCCCGGTCAGTTCCCGGAAATAGTTCTGAATCGTCGCTCTGGCAAGCGTGTAAGCACTTCTTCCCTCGAACAGCTCGAACTCTCCGAAGCAAAACGGATTGGCAGCTGCGAGAAGCTGGCTGTTCGGCCGCCTCGCTCCCCGCGCAAATGCTGTGATCTTCCCTCTTTCTTTTGTCAGCAGTGTAATCCGCTTGTCATATTCGCCAATCGGCATTACCTGTAAGACCATCCCGGTCACCACAATATTGTTTCCCATCCGGCTGTTCTTCCCCCGCCAAAATATTACTGCTCTCCTGCACATCCACTGCATTCCGGTAGCGCAGGTAATCAGTCACTCTTCCTGATACTAAAAAGTCTCTCCAGGCTTCCTCCATCGGCATATCCTCCGTTTCTTTGACGCTTCCCGTCTCTAAGATTAGGTTCTCCGATGGTTCCGCCATTATACCAGCAAAAAATTGGCAGTATCAGATATCGTCTTTATTGTACCCGAAGTTCTTCATCATCAGTTCGCTGTCGCGCCAGTCCTTGCGCACCTTCACCCACAGTTTTAAGTTCACCTGCGTATCCAAAAGTCGCTCCATCTCGTAGCGGGCGTTCGATCCGATCTTTTTTAACATCGAACCGCCTTTTCCGATGATAATTCCCTTGTGGGAATCGCGCTCGCAGACGATCGTTGCATCGATGTCGATGATGTTCTGCCCTCTCCGTTCCTTCATCCGGTCAATGTAGACCGCGATGCCGTGGGGGATCTCATCATCCAGAGCATGAAGCGCCTTCTCACGGATAATCTCCGCGACAATGGCACGTTCCGGCTGGTCTGTAACCGTCTCCTCGTCATAGAACATCGGTCCGTACGGCAGATACTTGAAAATCACGTCCACAACCGTATCCAGATTCTGCTCCCGGAGTGCCGATGCCGGAACGATCTCTGCAAAATCAAACACCTTGCGGTAAGCATCGATATACTCCAGGATCTTTTCCCGCTCCACGGTATCCACCTTGTTGATAATTAAGATGACCGGCGTTTTCGTCTTCTTTAGCTGCTTTATGATATGCTGCTCGCCTGCCCCGATAAACGTGGACGGCTCCACCAGCCAGAGAATGACATCCACCTCCGAAAGCGTGTGCTCCGCCACATTTACCATATACTCTCCAAGCTTATTCTTCGCCTGATGAATGCCCGGCGTATCCAAAAACACAATCTGTCCGCGCTCCATATCCGTATACACGGTCTGGATGCGGTTTCTGGTCGTCTGCGGCTTGTTCGACGTGATGGCAATCTTCTGACCGATCAGATGATTCATCAGCGTCGATTTTCCCACATTCGGTCTTCCTATAATCGTCACAAATCCGGATTTAAAATTATCTTTCATCGTTCTCCTCGTTTCTGTACTGTTTTCCCCGCCCCGCATCAGGTCAGGCTCTCAAGTGTCTCAAACATCTGTTTTTCCGATGTCAGCACATCTTCATTGCCGATCACGCACAGGCTGCCGTCTGAGAGCACCGACGCAATCAAAGGCTTCAATGCGCGGATGTCCGCCGGCTGTGCCCCGATAATCTGGCTCCGCTCCTTAGAAAGCGTCTCGTAATCCAGCTCCTGCAGATAGGCTGTCATCGAACGCGCACCCTTCGCGCTCGGGTTCATCGGCGTGTCCATATCGCTGATCGTTCCGATGATATATCCTGTCATCTCGCGCTCATCGGCATCAAACTTCTCAAGGTACGCCGGAATACCGTCATAAATCTCATTCGTTGCAGAGAGATTCGGATCCCGGTAGGACACAAAATACGTATCTCCGTTCCTCATATATCCGTTCATGCAGCCATAAGCGCCGCCCTTGACGCGGACATTGATCCACAGGTAATCGTATCCTAAAATTACTTTTAAGATGCGGAGCGCCCCGTGATAGGAAAAGCCGTGTGCGGCATAATTTCCGGCACGCGCCACATACTGCACCTGGGATGCATCCATAAATCCCTCGTTCTTTTTTGCCAGCGGATAGGACGGCATAGAGCGATTCTTACCCGGCTGATCCGGCACATACAATACATTTTTCAATGCAGCCGACGCCTGCGTCACCGCCGGGATCTCCGACTCCTCACAGGTTGCACTCACCAGCATACGCTCCGCTGTAAAAATGGTTTTCACAAGGGAGGACAGCTTCTCCATCAGCTGCTGCTTTTTCTCCTCAAAATGCTCCTCGTAATCCGCGATCACACGGTAGCAGGCAATGCCCGCCGTCGCGTCCTGGCAGTAGGCAGCCGCCGAAAAATACGACAGCGCTCTCGTATATGCCACGGAATGTCCGGAAGCGCTCAGTCCCGCCTGTAATCTCGACTTTAACTGTGCCAGTATCTCGTAGATGCGCTTCTCATCCGCAAGATGCGAGGTCAGAAGGATCTCTTTGATCAGGCGCATTGCATCCGGCAGTCTCGATGCGAGCACTTTCGTGCGCACCTCATAGTAAAGTCCGATTTCGCCCTGCTTTTTGACGTTCGGGTAGATGCCGATGCTGCTGCCGATTCCTCCGGTGTACATATTGATCTCATTGGCAAGCGCCGCGTAAGAATGATCGTCCGTATCCACATATCCCAGCACCGCCTTTAGGATGCCAAGGTAAGGCAGATCCTCCGGCAGAATATCGCACACATCAAACAGATAGGTCAGGTAATCAATGCCGTTCGTGTCCATCTCATGCGCAATGATGGAAACGCCCTCCGTCTCAATCTTACGGTTAAGAAGCGGCGCCGCCTCTTTTTTCAGATCCGCTCTCGTAAGGCGTGGAATCTTCTCTAAGTCTTCCTTCGGCGACGGCTCTTCCTGATACTGCTTTAAGTGCTTCGTGTCTGCGATCAGCTTCTTTCGCTCTTCCCCGGACAATCCCGCTTTGTATTCGGCCAGCTTCTTCTCCAGCGCGGCATCTCTCTTTGCGCCCAGCCCCTGCTCCGGCACCGTAATCACTACCGACGCATGCGGATTGTCCAGAAGATATGTCTTTACCAGTTCCTCATAATATCCGGTTCCGATCTGATCCTTCAAAAACTGATAGGTGTCCAGCGCTTCCAGATGCATAAACGGCTGCATATCATCGAACAGCCAGCTGTCCAGACACTGGATTCCGTAGAGCAGTCCCTTCGGAAACTGTCCGAAATCCGCCTCCCGGAAACGGAATTCCGAGCTGTTGATTCCGGCCAACAATGCGTTTTGATCAATTCCGTCTGCCACCTGTGCCTGCAGCGTCTCACGGATCACCTGCAAAAACTGCTCCTTCTGCTCCGGATTCGCATTTTTTGCTATCACGGAAAATACCGGCTGCAGCGTGCTGTTATCATAGCCGCCGCCGATGTCCATACCGATTCCCGCATCGATCAGCGCCTGCTTAAGCGGCGCTCCCGGCGCAGAAAGCAGTGCGTAGTCCAAAACGTCAAACGCCTGGTATAACTTTTTGTCCAGAACGGTTCCGACCACCACATTGTAAGACAGGTAGCTGTTGTCCGTAAGCGGCTCCCCCGATGCCACCGGATAAGGCTTTACGATCTCCACCGGCGCGGCGAACGGCTTCTGCATCCGGATTGCGGAATCCAGCTCGATCTGCTCGTATTTTCCGAGGTATTCCTCATCCATCCAGCGCAGCTTTTCTGCAGCGTCCATATCCCCGTACAGATAGATATAGGAATTGCACGGATGATAATACTTTCTGTGAAAGTCCAGGTACTGCTCATAGGTAAGCTCCGGAATATGCTCTGGATCGCCGCCGGACTCGTTTGCGTAAGAGGTATCCGGGAACAGTGAATTTAAAATCAGGCGCTCCAACACATCATCCGGGGACGAGAAAGCGCCCTTCATCTCGTTGTATACCACACCGTTGATCGTTACCGGCGCATCTTCATCCTCCAGCTCGTAATGCCAGCCTTCCTGCTCAAAGATCTCTCTGTGCTTGTAGATGTTCGGATGAAATACCGCATCCATATAGACACTCATCAGGTTCTGAAAATCCGCATTGTTGCAGCTCGCTACCGGATAGATGGTCTTCTCCGGGTACGTGATCGCATTTAAAAATGTGTTGAGCGATCCCTTGACCAGTTCCACGAACGGATCCTTGACCGGATATTTGTCCGATCCGCAGAGCACTGTGTGCTCAATGATGTGCGGCACACCGGTCGAATCCTCCGGCGGTGTGCGGAAGCCGATGTAAAACACCTTGTTCTCATCGTCGTTGGAGATCACGGTGATTCTCGCCCCGCTCTTTTTATGGCGCAGAATATATCCCATCGAATGGATATCCTTTAACTCCTGCTCACCAAGCAGCTCATATGCCGTCAATTCTGAAAGCTTCATAAATCCATAATTCCTTTCCTGCCCGGTCATCCTGTATGTCCGGTATTTACACTGTGTTCTATTATAACAGCTTTTCCCATTCTGCAAAAGAGTAAACTATCTATAGATTTTGTCTGGAACACTCTGCGAACGGTGTCCAAACGCAAAAAAGAGGCTGCCTGAATGCGGCAGCCTCCTCCCATGTCTTCACAGATATATTCTACTGATAAGAACTCCCTATGCGATGCGTGTCACATTCGCTGCCTGCGGTCCCTTTGCACCCTCAGTCACCTCGAACTCGACCTTCTCGCCGTCCTTTAACTCCTTGAATCCATCCATATTCAGTGCGGAAAAATGTACGAATACATCGTTGCCCTCTGCATCTGAAATGAAGCCATAGCCCTTCTTGGCATTAAACCACTTTACAGTACCCTGCTGCATAATTCTAAAAACCCTCCTCAATACAGTTCTGACATTACAGACTATTCCTGTCTGTATAAACCAACAAATTGAAATTAGCACATTTTACTTTTTTTGTCAATCTTTTTCTATCGTTATTGTTTAATTTGCACATCAATCTGCTGGTATGGGATAGAAATTCCTTTCGCATCCAGCGCATACTTGATATTTTCCGTCATGCGCCAGCGCGCCGGCCAGTAATCCCCGGTCTTAACCCAGACCCTGAGTCCGATGTCCACCGAAGATGCCGCCAGGTTGTCCACATATACCACAGGCTTCTCCTCCGGGATTCTGGCTTCCTCCTTCTCCGCCACCGCATAGATCACATCTTTGGCTGTGCGGATATCCGCTTCATAGGCGATGCCCACCACGAGATCCACACGCCGTCTGTCCTTGTTGGTCACGTTGGTGAGGCTGCTGTTGGAAAGCGTACCGTTCGGTATCACAATCAGCTTGTTGTCCACGGTAAGCAGTTTGGTATAAAAAATCGAAATCTCCGTGACCGTTCCCTCATTATTGTGGGAATGTTCAATGATGTAATCCCCGACCTTGAACGGCTTTAACAGCAAAATCAGCACGCCGCCCGCAAAATTCGACAGGCTTCCCTGCAACGCCAGACCGACCGCCACACCCGCCGATCCAAGCACCGCCACCGCTGATGTCGTCGCAATTCCAAACAATCCCATAATGATAAAAATCAGCACTACATACAGCGAATACTTGATCACCGGTATCATGAACTGCTTGACGCCCTCATCGGTTCCCGCCCGGTCCATCGAGCGCCGCACCAGCTTTGTGATCCACTTGATGATCCTGCCTCCGATCACATACACAAGCAGTGCGATCAGAATCTGGAATGCAAAGTTTAACAGATCCGGCACCAGCCCTTCCAGCCATGTACGGATAATCCCCGGATTCTTTGCTACCTCCTCAATTCCCTCCTGTGCATGGTTCAATGCCTCCACGGTCTCCGTGGTCGACGGGAATGCATCTGTCTGTGCCGCCAGATACCTTCCCTGTTCCAAAAGTGCCGCTATCCCGTTCACTCTCTCGTCCTCCATCCGACTTTATAATCTTTCTTAAATTTCATGAATAAACAGACCGCTCCTTAGCTTCGGCTCGAACCAGGTCGATTTCGGCGGCATCAAAAGTCCCGCATCCGCCACTGCGAACAGCTCCGCAATGGACGTCGGATACATTGCAAACGCCACCGCGCAGTCCTGCTCACAGCGCCGCACCAGTTCGTCCATGCCCCGGATTCCACCGACGAAATCAATGCGTCCGTCCGTCTTCGGATCTCTGATGCCGAGCACCGGTTCAAGAAGCTTATTCTGCAGTATGGAAACATCCAGATCTGCAACCGGATCTTCCGGCGTGCGGTCCTCCTGCCGGATATGGCAGGAAAACCAGTGTCCTTCCATATACATGCAAAAGGTTCCCCGCTCCTTAGGTCTGGTATCCTCTGCCCCGGTAATCTCCTCAACGTCAAACCGCTTCTCAACTTCACGGTACAATCCCTTAAAAGAATACCCGTTCAGATCGCGGATCACACGGTTGTAATCCATAATCATGAGTTCATCATCCGGAAACAATACCGAGAGAAAATAGTTAAACTCCTCCTCCCCGGTATAACCCGGATGTTCCTTCCGGCGCTTCTGCCCTACTTTTACCGCGGACGCTGCCCGGTGGTGTCCGTCTGCAATGTAGATGCTGTCAACGCCCGCAAACGCTTCGTGAATTGCGGCAATATCCGCATCCTCGCGGATGACAAACACCCGGTGTCTCACGCCGTCCTCCGATGTGAAATCATATTCCGGCTCTCCCTGCTTCGTCTTTTCCACGATACGCCGGATCCCGTCATTCGCGCGGTACGCCAGAAAGATCGGTCCGGTCTGTGCGTTACAGACATCCACATGGCGGATGCGGTCGACCTCCTTCTCCGCGCGGGTATTCTCGTGCTTTTTGATGATGCCGTTCTCATAATCATCGATAGACGCGCAGGCTGCCACTCCCGTCTGCACTCTTCCGTTCATGGTAAGTTCGTAGAGGTAATAACACTTTTTATCCTCCGTCAGAAACGTGCCGTTCTCCACCCATTGCCAGAGTGTATCATGCGCACGCTCATACACCTTGTCGTCGTACATATCCACCGACAGCGGGAACTGTGTCTCCGCGCGGTCGATGCTAAGGAAAGACTGCGGATGCCGCTCCACTTCCTTCGTAGCTTCCTCTCTGTTATAAACATCATAAGGGAGGGCAGCAATCTCTGCTGCCTTCCCTCTCTGTGGTCTGATGCTTACAAATGGTCTGATTTCTGCCATTGTTCTCACACCTCGTTATTTTACTTTCCGTACTTTTAATACTCCATCCGTCTGCTCCAGCTTTGCGAGCACATCCTCCGGCACGTTCGTATCCACATCGATCAGCGCATATGCATAGTCGCCCCTGGACTTGTTCGCCATGCCGTCGATATTGATTCCGGCATTGCCGAGAATTGTTGTAAAATGGCTTAACATACCACTCTCGTTCTTGTGCAGAATACCGATTCTTCCTGCCGTCATGCAAGCGCCCATGCTGCAGTCCGGGAAGTTGACGGAATGTACGATATTGCCGTTCTCAAGGTAATCGCGGATCTCGCGCACTGCCATGAGCGCACAGTTGTCCTCGGATTCTGCCGTGGATGCGCCCAGATGCGGTGTCACGATGCAGCCCTTTGCACCGACTGTCGTGGTGTTCGGAAAATCGGAAACATATTTTTTGATCTTGCCCGCTGCAAGTGCGTCCACCATCGCCTCCTCATCCACGAGAAGATCTCTCGCAAAGTTGAGCACGATCGCCGTCGGCTTCATCATTGCAATCGCATCCGCACCAATCATCTTTCTGGTGGAATCCAAAAGCGGCACATGAATCGTGATATAGTCGCACTCGCGGTAAATGTCCTCCACGTTGCTGATGTGCTTCACGCTCCGGGAAAGGCTCCACGCTGCACTGACGGAAATATACGGATCGTAGCCGTACACTTCCATTCCCATGTGGGTCGCCGCATTGGCAACCAGAACACCGATTGCACCAAGTCCGATGACACCTAACTTCTTGCCGGAAATCTCGGTTCCTGCAAAATTTTTCTTCTGCTTTTCAGCAGTTTTGGCGATATTCTCGTCGTTCTGATTCGCCAGACACCAGTCGATGCCGCCCACAATATCACGGGACGCGTAGAGCATTCCCGCAAACACCAGCTCCTTGACACCGTTTGCATTGGCGCCCGGGGTGTTGAATACGACAATTCCCTTCTCCGCGCATTTATCCAGAGGAATGTTGTTCACGCCGGCACCGGCTCTCGCCACTGCCGCAAGTCCCTCCGGGAGTTCCAGGTCATGCATTGCGGCACTTCTCACAAGCACTGCCTCCGCATCCTTTAAGTCTTCCACCTTCTGATAATCATCCGAAAACAGATCCAGACCGACCGCTGCGATCGGATTTAAGCAATGATACTTATACATTTGCATTCTCCTCCTCGAACTTTTTCATAAACGCAACCAGCTTCTCCACGCCCTCTTTCGGCATTGCATTGTAGATGGAAGCGCGCATACCGCCCACGGTGCGGTGGCCTTTTAAGTTCACAAAGCCTGCGGCTGTCGCTTCTTTTACAAACTTCGCATCCAGCTCTTCGTTGCCGGTCACAAACGGCACATTCATGAGGGAGCGGTCCTCCGGAACAACGGTTCCGTGGAACAGTTTGCTCTGATCCAGGAAATCATAAAGGATCTTCGCCTTTTCCTCATTGCGCTCCTTCATCACGGAAAGACCGCCCATCTTCTTTAACCACTTGAATACCTTGCCGCAGATATAGATGCCGTAGCACGGCGGTGTGTTGTATAAGGAATCCGCATCGGCGTGTGTCTTGTATTTTAACATGGTCGGTGTTCCCGGAAGGGTATCTTCCGTGATCAGATCCTCGCGGATGATGACGATGACAACTCCCGCCGGTCCTACGTTCTTCTGCACGCCGCCGTAGATCACACCGTATTTTGTCACATCCACCGGCTCAGACAAAAAGCAGGAGGATACGTCCGCTACCAGCGTGTGTCCCTTGGTATTCGGAAGCTTCTTGTATTTTGTTCCGTAGATCGTATTATTCTCGCAGATGTACACATAATCCAGATCTTCCGGGATATCCAGGTCGGAACAATCCGGGATATAGGAAAACGTCTTATCCTCGGAAGATGCAAGCTTTACTGCCTCGCCGTAAATCTGTGCTTCCTGATAAGCTTTCTTCGCCCACTGGCCTGTGACGATATAGCCTGCCTTGCGGTTCTTCATCAGGTTCATCGGGATCATGGCGAACTGCTGGGATGCTCCGCCCTGTAAAAACAGAACTTTGTAATTGTCCGGAATGTTCATCAGATCTCTCAGATCCTGCTCTGCCTCTTTGATGATGTTGTCATACACCTTGGAGCGGTGGCTCATCTCCATCACAGACATTCCGCTTCCTCTGTAGTCCAGCATCTCATCTGCTGCTTCTTTTAAGACCTCTTCCGGCAGCACTGCCGGACCTGCTGAAAAATTGTACACTCTGCTCATTTTCTAATTCCTTTCCTTTCTCTTTTATTACGGCAGTTCCCTACGCTGCCGCCTCCATGCCCCCTGTAACAAAACATATACGCATGTTATGACTGCGCTGCGGCTAAATCCTCCCCGGTAAATGCCGTACTGATGTCCGCACCCGGAGCAACCATCGGCCATACCTTGTCATCGCAGCCGATCACACAATCGATCACTACCGGCGTCTTTGCAGCAAGCGCTGCTTTTAACGCCTCATTAAATGCCTCGCGGGTTGTGGCGCGGTACCCAGTCGCCCCCATCGCCTCCGCAAGCTTCACATAGTCGACGCCGTCGTCTAAAACCGTCGCTGAATAGCGTTTTTCGTAAAACAGATCCTGCCACTGCCGCACCATGCCGAGCACATGATTGTTCACAATCACTTCGATCAACGGCAGCTTCTGCCGGACTGCGGTTGCAATCTCGTTCATATTCATGCGAAAACATCCGTCCCCCGCGATATTGATCACCTGTTTTTCCGGATTTGCAACCTGTGCACCGATCGCAGCGCCCAGTCCGTATCCCATGGTGCCAAGTCCGCCGGATGATAAAAACGTGCGCGGATTTTTATATTTATAATACTGTGCAGCCCACATCTGGTGCTGTCCTACTTCTGTCACAATGATGGCGTCGCCGTCTGTCTGGCGGTAGATCTCCTCCACCAGATAAGGTCCGGTCAGTCCCGGCTCCTGGTATGTGAGCGGATATTTTACTTTATAGTCCAGAATATGCGCTATCCACGCTTCATGCCCCAGCTGCGGCAGTTCCGCGTTGATCCGCTTTAAAATTTCTTTCAGGTCTCCGATCACAGCCGCATCGACACGGATATTTTTATTGATCTCCGCTGCATCCACATCAAACTGTAAGATCTTCGCCTGCTTTGCAAACTTCTTGGCATTGCCGAGCACACGGTCGGAAAAGCGCACGCCGACGGCGATCAGCAGATCACACTCGCTCACGCCGAGGTTGGACGTCTTGGTTCCGTGCATGCCGAGCATCCCCGTGTAGAGATCGTTCGTCCCGTCAAAGGCTCCCTTTCCCATCAGGGAATCGCACACCGGTGCGTCCACTTTATGTACAAATTCTTTTAATTCCGCGCTCGCCCCGGAGATCACAGCACCACCGCCCACAAATATGTACGGTTTCTCTGCCGCTTTTATCATCGCAAGCGCCTTCGCAAGATCCTCATCCCGTATCGTGTCCGTCACACGCGCGATCGGCTCTGCCTTGCAGAATTCATACTCCGTCTTTGCCGCCGTAATATCCTTCGGGATATCGACGAGCACCGGCCCCGGACGCCCCTTCTGTGCGATCCGGAATGCTCTGCGGATCGTGTCCGCAAGCTTTGTGACATCCTTTACGATAAAATTGTGCTTTGTGATCGGCGTCGTGATGCCTGCAATATCGATCTCCTGAAAACTGTCTTTGCCGAGAAGCGGCACATTGACGTTGCATGTGATCGCTACGATCGGCACGGAATCCATGTATGCCGTGGCAATTCCCGTCACAAGATTCGTCGCTCCCGGTCCGGACGTTGCGAAACAGACTCCTACTTTTCCGGTACTTCTCGCATAACCGTCCGCCGCATGGGAAGCTCCCTGCTCATGTGAAGTTAAAATATGCCGAATCTCCTGATGCTTATATAATTCATCGTATACATTCAGTATGGCTCCGCCCGGGTATCCGAATACGGTGTCCACACCCTGTTCTTTCAGACATTCGATGACAATCTGTGCTCCTGTCAGCTCCATGTCGTATACCTTCCTTTTCTATCCTACTGTTCTTCCGGGAGCGCCAGTATCGCTCCACGGTTGCCCGAAGTCACGAGCGATGCGTACCGCTTTAAGTATCCGGTCGTCACCTTCGGCTCTCTCGGCTGCCATTTTGCCTTTCTGGCAGAAAGCTCCTCGTCCGATACGGCGAGTTCCAGCTTTAACTCCGGAATATTGATCTTAATAAGATCTCCCTCTTCCACCAGTGCAATCGGTCCGCCGACCGCTGCCTCCGGCGATACATGGCCGATCGACGCGCCGCGGCTTGCACCGGAAAAACGTCCGTCTGTAATCAGTGCCACCGAAGATCCAAGCCCCATTCCCGCAATCGCGGAAGTCGGGTTTAACATCTCGCGCATACCCGGTCCGCCCTTCGGGCCTTCATAGCGGATCACAACGACATCCCCGGCAACAATCCTGCCTCCCTTGATCGCTGCGATCGCATCCTCCTCACAGTCGAAGACTCTCGCCGGTCCCTCGTGCACCATCATCTCGTCGCAGACTGCCGAGCGCTTGACCACGCTGCCGTCCGGCGCAAGATTGCCCTTCAATACGGCAAGTCCGCCGGTCTTGCTGTACGGATGATCCACCGGACGGATCACTTCCGGATTCTTATTCACTGCATCCGCAATATTCTCCCCGACGGTCTTTCCGGTCACGGTCATGCACTCCGTGTGCAGCAGTCCGATGTCCGCCAGTTCTTTCATTACCGCATAGACGCCGCCCGCCTCGTTGAGATCTTCCATATAAGTCGGTCCTGCCGGTGCCAGGTGGCACAGGTTCGGTGTCTTCTCGCTGATCGGATTGGCAAATGCAATATCAAAATCAAATCCCACTTCATGGGCGATTGCCGGAAGATGGAGCATGCTGTTCGTCGAACAGCCGAGCGCCATATCCACGGTCAGCGCATTCAAGATGGCTTCCTTCGTCATAATATCACGCGGGCGGATATTTTTGCGGTACATTTCCATCACCGCCATACCCGCATGCTTGGCGAGCTTGATGCGCTCCGAATAGACTGCCGGGATCGTGCCGTTTCCGCGAAGTCCCATTCCCAGCGCCTCGGTGAGACAGTTCATGGAGTTCGCCGTGTACATTCCAGAACAGGAGCCGCAGGTCGGACAAACCTTCTCCTCGTATTCCCTAACTTCCTCCTCCGTCATCGTGCCGGCTGCATAGGAACCCACCGCCTCAAACATGGAAGAGAGGCTGCGCTTTTTGCCCTGTACATGTCCGGCAAGCATCGGTCCGCCTGACACGAACACTGTGGGTACATTGATGCGCGCTGCAGCCATCAAAAGTCCCGGGACATTCTTATCGCAGTTCGGAACCATGACGAGCGCATCAAACTGATGTGCAAGCGCCATACATTCCGTGGAATCGGCGATCAGATCACGCGTCACCAGCGAATATTTCATACCGATATGTCCCATCGCAATTCCGTCGCAGACCGCGATCGCCGGAAATACCACCGGCACGCCGCCAGCCTCCGCAACACCAAGCTTTACCGCGTTGACAATCTTATCCAAATTCATGTGGCCGGGAACAATCTCGTTGTAGGAGCTCACAATGCCGACCATCGGCTTGTTCATCTCCTCCTCGGTAAATCCCAGCGCGTTAAACAAACTTCTATGAGGTGCCTGCTGCATCCCTTTTTTTACATTATCACTCTTCATCTATCTTAACTCCGTTTCTGTCATTCTATCTGATCCGCTCGCAGATCAGATCTCCCATCTGTGCCGTGCCGACCTGGGTTGCCTTTTCCTGCTGCTTCTCCTGCGGCATGATGTCGATCGTCCGGTAGCCATCCTTTAAGACCTGCTTCACCGCCTGCTCCACTGCATCCGCCTCCCGGTCCAGATCAAAGCTATAACGCAGCATCATGGCTGCACTTAAGATCGTTGCGATCGGATTCGCAATTCCCTTTCCTGCAATGTCCGGTGCCGAACCGCCGCTCGGCTCGTAGAGTCCGAACTTTGTATCGTTTAAGCTGGCGCTTGAGAGCATACCGATCGAACCGGTCACCATGCTCGCCTCATCCGACAAAATATCGCCGAACATGTTCTCCGTCAGAATCACGTCGAACTGCTTCGGGTCTTTTACCAGCTGCATCGCACAGTTGTCCACGAGCATATGCTCATAGGTCACTTCCGGGTAATCCTGCGCCACCTCCTCGACGATCTTTCTCCAGAGTCTCGAGGAATCCAGCACGTTTGCCTTATCTACACTCGTCACCTTTTTGCGCCGCTTCATGGCAATATCAAAACCGCGCTTAGCGATCCGTCTGATCTCGTTCTCATTGTAGGTCAGCGTATCCGTCGCTGTCAGCACACCGTCCACTTCCTCGGTCTTGCGCGCTCCGAAATACAGTCCGCCGGTCAGCTCCCGCATAATCATCATGTCAAATCCGTCCCCGATGATGTCGTCCCGAAGCGGGCATGCGGCTTTTAATTCTTCATATAAATATGCCGGTCTTAAGTTGGCAAACAGGTTCAGCGCCTTGCGGAGCTTTAAAAGTCCCGCCTCCGGTCTCTTCTCCGGCGGCAGCTGATACCACGGCGAAGTCGATGTGTTGCCGCCGATCGATCCCATCAGCACCGCATCGGAAGCCTTCGCGGAAGCGATCGCCGCATCCGTGAGCGGCTCACCCGTCGCGTCAATGGAGCAGCCTCCCATCAGAATCTCTTCATAGCGGAACACATGTCCGTAGGTCTTTCCAATCTGATCCAGAACTTTCTTTGCCTCTGTTACGATCTCCGGTCCGATCCCGTCGCCGGAAATCACGCCTACCTTATATTCCATCTCTCTAATCCCTCTTTTCTTCCTGCCATGCAGGAATCCGTCTTGTATTGACTTTAGTACATTACTAACAGACAGTATATAAATTCTATAATAATGTATCTCGGGAAACAATGCAACCTCTGAATCCATTTTTCTTTTTCATACTCCCTATAACCGGGTCTTATGAAAAAGGAGCAGCCTGCCTTTTGTGTCCGCTGCTCCCTTCTGCCGTCTCATTCCGTCTGCTCTAACACAACGCTGTTCAGTCCAAAATAGACGCGCATATATTCATTTCTCCAGTCGCTTTTCTCCTCTGTAATATCGTCAAGGAAAAGCATCCACGGCTTTGCGGTATACGCCTTTAACACCACGTCTTCCCCCGCAGAATCACACAAAACGGCGTAGCGCTCATCAGCCTCCGCCGAATATTCCTGTGCCTCGCCGCTGCGGATCAGCAGGTATGCCTGCCATGCGGTCATATTTTCCCCGCATCCGATTATCATTCCCACCGCAAGTACAGCAGCCGTGATCAAAAAACTGCCCGGAAATTCTCCTGCAGCCCCGGACAGTGCTGCCGCCCCGGACGCCTCCAGTCTTGTGACCGCCCATCCGCACAGATAGGCTTCATTTAACACAAACAGCCAGACGAAGGAAAAATATACCACGTTGGTCAGCCGGACGTCCCCCGGCGTTCCCATCGCGTAGATGGGCGGACAGAACATTGCGCACAGCCAGGCGACCGACAACACAAAGACAAGCAGCGGATAGCGGAACGAAAATCCATACTGTCCGCGTATCTTCTTTACCAGGGGAAGAAGCACCGGAAGCAGCAGGACCGCCGTGACAATGACTGCAAGTCCCATCCAGCTGTTGATGCATGCAATTCCGGTTTTTACCGCGGTAACAATCGTTCCCGCCACACCGGGTCTGTCGGAAAAATACGACTGCCGGATTCTGGTGCCCGGCGACGTCACATTAAAAAGGAATCCCGCCACCATAGCCGCAAGCGTTATGACGCAGCAGATCAGGTTCTGCCGCCGCTTTTTTACCGCAGCAAATATTCCAAATCCGACAATCAGCAGTATCCCCATAAATGCGGTCACGTGATTCCCGCCGGCAAGCAGCACCGCAAGCAATACCGCAAGCACCGTCCTGCCTGCTTTTCTCCGCGGGTGCTCCCCGGCAAGGCTGAGCAGCACACACAACAACAATAATAGCACCGCATGGAAGAATACATAATTCATCGCGCCGTTATACCAGTACAATCCCTGCAGGGCGGAGGGCATCCATTCGATCATAAGAAACGACATGACACAGCCGGCAGCAAATCCCTCCAGTCTCGGGCAGCCGCATTTGCGGTGAAAGATATAAACCGTACCCGCGCAGTTTGCCCCCACAATAATTGCGAGCAGCAAGATTCCGGTCAGCGCGTAATATTTGTCGCCGAAAATTCCCGGTTCCAGCGCCAGCAGAACCGCCGATGCATAAAGCCCCTGCCACTTCTGATAGAACTCCGCTGATGTGGCAAACGCTTCTTTTATCACATTCCAGAAAGAATGTGTCTCCCGCCAGATCTGGAAGGTGCGGTAGGCATAACCATAGTCATCCCCCGACTGATGATTGTACTTCGAGAGTACGGCTAACGGGATCAGCGCGCAAAGGCTCAATAAAATCAGCAGCCACAAATATACTTTTTTTCTCGCTTGTAATTTTTCCATTCTGTTACCTCAGATCCATCTTAAATATATCGTATACACCACCGGAATCACATAGACGACCAGCAGAAATCCGGCATAGACCACCGCAAAAATATCTGCGGCGGCACAGCCAAGTCCGGCGTAGATTTTATCCAGGACACTTTTTCTCCGAAGCAGACGTGATAAAACGCCCCAGCCAGCCAGAAGCATCAGTGCCATGCCCGTCACCGCCGCGCCCTTTTTCATTCCCCGCGGCACATAACAAAGCGTAATCTCATTCGTACCCTCGTCAAGCGGCACGAGCATCAGATTGCCCGCGAGCCGGCTTATGGCCCGCTCCTCTCCGTTTACCGTACAATGCCATCCGCTATCCGCATTGACCGGAAGCATCAGATACTCCGCTCCCGCCGATTCCACGGTAAGCTTACAGGAATCCCGATCCAGTTCATATGTAACCGCCCTTCCCGCTGCTTCCACCGCCTCCAGCAGTTCCTGCGGATCGAGGAATCCGAAGAACACCGCTCTCTCTGCGCCGCTGTCCCCAACAGACTGGCGGATTTCCACCGTGATGTCTTCGTCCGAAAAACACCCGAGGGAGAGGATTCCCTGATTGCCGGTTGCCGGGTAGCTCTCATTGTACAGATCATTGTAATCCGGGACGTAGATCCTCTCCCCGTTTACCGTAATTTCTGCCTGCTGCAGATCCTTTCCATAGAGATATAAGATCTGCTTTCCATCCGCGTAAAACCGGCACGATAATTCCGCTCCGGTCTGATCATCCAGATAGGTCTCTTTTTTCCAGTCAATGGGAACTGTGTGAAAAAGCAGCTCCGACAGCCGGTTCTGGTTCTCAAACACATTTTCCGTGTACGCTTCCGTGACTGCATACGCTTCATAGTCCGCTTTTGTGATAAAAAATGCCCTGTCCCCGACGGGCGCATTTTCCCACAGCGTAAACTTTTCGGTCTCAGCAAGCGGCCAAAGGGAATCCGCCGCCGTGTCTTTTCCCCACGATCCCGCCTTAGACGCCACATAATAACGGTACCCCAGCATGATGTCGGACGCGAGCGTTCCGCCCGTGTCACTTAATCTGGTCCACACCTGAGAATACCCGAGCAGTGTGTTCATCCTGATCTGCTCCGACGTCATCAGATGCAGATAATTGGAGTAGGAGGTGCTCTCTGCGATCAGCGGATAGTTGTTGTCAATCGCTCCGTCCGCCAGCTTTGCCTTGTGGAAAACATCGGTTTTTCCCGCAAGCGGCCGACCGATTTCCGTGGCATCCCCAACAAAATCCGTCTCGTCCGTGTGCGTTTCCGGCTGTATCAAAGAAATGCCAAGCGCCACCATCTGCACGCACCAGATTCCCAGGAACGCATATAAAATGTTCCGCCGCACGCGGCTATCTCCCACAAAATCCGGCACGCGCGCCGCTGCCATACAAATCACGGCAAACACCAGCATATAACCATATCGCATCGGGAAGCACACATACGTCCCGCGGTGCCAGATGAGATTGACCGCCTCGAAGAAAACCGGCAGCACCATCGCCGCCACCAGATACCACTGCCAGATGTGCTCCCGCTTCCGTCTGCCAGAAATGACGAAGAACAGCAGCGGAACCGCCACGCTGCCAAGAATCACCCATTTCCACACCGCGTCCATTCCGTCCTGCCGAAGCAGCAGAAAATAGCCGGAGATTCCCCGGTACTCCTCGCCCGACAGCCGGTAGGAACCAAGCATTGCCCTCGCTGCCGGCAGAAATATTACCGCCGCAATTCCAAGCGACAGTAAAGAAGTCAGCCCGAATTTTAAAATGCCGTTCTTTTTTAGCGGCTGGTCCTGTCGTTTCAGGAAAAAATATCCCCCCGCAAACACGATCAGGAAAAAACACATCATGTACGCCTGCGGAATATTGATGAGGAATACCAGCGTCAGGCAGACGATATAGCCGAGCGTATTTTTCCCGAGACACCAGTCCCCTTCCCGCTCCGCCATCCTGCAGAAGAAATAACACAATAGCGGCAGGATCGCTGCCACATCCAGCCAGCCCATGCCATAGTACAAAAGCGTATAGCCGTTTACGGCATACCCCACGCTTCCCGCCAGAATGTAGATTCCGTAACGCTCTTCCTTAAGGATCTGCTCTTTTAAAAACCAGCGCATGCCATAGCCCATGGCAAGCAGCTTGATTAAAAGAAACACGATCATGGATTTTTCAATCCAGCTTCTTTTCACAAAGAGGAAGAACAGGTTAAACGGGCTGAACAGAGAAAACTGCGCGCTCACTCCCGCAAAATTATTCCCGCCGCCGACTCTCCAGTCAAAAAAGGCGCTGCCGTCTCCGTGCAGCACATCCCATACATGGTAATATGCCGGAATCCACTGGGACTGAAAATCCACAGTGTCAAGCGTGGCAATTCCAAACGGATAGATGCCCTTTATGATGCACAACAGCAGAAAAATGGCAGTTGTCACGCAGCCGACGGCGGCACGTGAAACAAACGTATTTTTTTTACTTTTCATCCGGACAATCTCTCCTCGCTCTCCGAAATACTCTCTCAAAAAGAAAAGGGATAATACATTTTATATACTATCCCTCTTAAAAATCTTCTTATTCAGTTACATCTTCCGGCTTCTCAACTGCGGAGATGGCCGCCTTCTGCATCGGGATGCGGCAGTTCTTGTTGCTTCCGAACTCAACGATTACTGTATCATCAGCAATATCGATCACTGTTCCATAAAAACCGCTTGTTGTTAAGATCGTATCTCCCACTGCAAGTTCTGCAAGCATGGAGTTCTTCTTCTGCTGTTCCTTCTTCTGCGGACGCACCATGAAGAAATACATAAACGCAAATAAAATAACCAGCCACACCACCATACTGATCCAGCCAGCGGATGACGCACTCTCTGTTGCTAAGATTGAAAACATCTGATATCCTCCTAAAATCATAAACTTGTCCGAAGTCATCCGACTTCATTAAAGAGTATTGTACACAAAACCTCGCCGTTTGGCAAGCCTTTTCCCTTTTACTTTGCCATTTCCTTTTCCCGGTTGATCTGTCCCATGCCGTATAGCTTTTCTTCCTTGTAGGAGGCAAAATTTCCGGCATCCAGCGCATCCCGGATCTCTTCCATCATCGTGTTGTAGAAGTACAGATTGTGCAGAACGCATAAGCGCATGCCAAGCATCTCTTTTGCCTTGAGCAGATGGCGGATATAGGCTCTGCTGTAGCGGCGGCAGGTCGGGCACCCGCAGCCCTCCTCGATCGGGCGCATATCTTTCTCGTACTTCTGGTTGAACAGGTTGATCTTGCCCTGATTCGTGTATACATGACCGTGGCGGCCGTTGCGGGACGGATAGACACAGTCAAAGAAGTCAATGCCGCGCTCCACTCCCTCCAGAATATTGGCCGGCGTTCCGACTCCCATGAGATAGGTCGGCTTGTTCACCGGAAGATAAGGCACGGTCTCATCCAGCACATGGTACATCTCCTCGTGTGTCTCGCCGACCGCAAGTCCGCCGACCGCATAGCCGTCCAGATCCAGCTCGGAAATCCGCTTTGCATGGTCGATCCGGATGTCCGTGTAGATGGCTCCCTGGTTGATGCCGAACAGCATCTGGTGACGGTTCACGGTATCCTCCAGACCGTTGAGGCGCTGCATCTCGTTCTTGCAGCGCTCCAGCCAGCGCGTCGTCCGTGCCACGGAATCCTCCACATATTTCCGCTCGGCAAGCGCCGGCGGACATTCATCGAACGCCATGGCGATCGTGGAGCCGAGATTGGACTGGATCTGCATGCTCTCCTCCGGTCCCATGAAAATCTTTGCCCCGTCAATATGCGAGTGGAAATAAACGCCCTCCTCCTTGATCTTGCGCAGGCCTGCCAGGGAGAACACCTGAAATCCGCCGGAATCCGTAAGAATCGGACGATTCCACGACATAAACTTGTGCAGTCCTCCCACTTCCTTGATCAGCTTGTCTCCGGTGCGCACATGCAGATGGTAGGTGTTTGACAGCTCCACCTGACATTTGATCTGCTCTAAATCTTCCGTGGAGACAGCTCCCTTGATGGCAGCCACCGTACCCACATTCATAAATACCGGCGTCTGGATATCTCCGTGCACCGTATGGAAAACGCCTCTCTTCGCGCGTCCTTCCTGCTTTAATAATTCATACATCTGTTTTTCGTCTCCTTTTATTGCCTGTAGTTCTTCTTTATTTTCTCTGGTTCTGCGCTTTTTCCGCTTTCACTTCCACCAGCCTTGTGCAGTCCGGCATCTTGTCAGCCTTCCACCGTTTTCCCGGTCAGTTCGCTTAACACGGTAAAATAATTTTCAAACGTCTTGCGGCAGCACGCCGGGTTCTCAATGACAATCCCGTCGGTTCTAAGTCCGACCAGGGAAAATGCCATCGCCACGCGGTGATCGTCGTATGTCTCCACGCTTCCGCCGTGGGGGCTGCCGGGATAGATCGTGGCAGCCGTCTCTTCCTCCTCACACCGGATGCCAAGCGCTGTCAGGTTCGTCTGTATCGCGTGAATCCGGTCGCATTCCTGCCCACGGATATGTCCGATTCCCTCTATGCGCACCGGCGCGTCGGCAAACGGCGCGATCGCCGCCAGGGTCAGCGCCTGATCGGAAAAATCGTTCATATTGACTGTGATGCCCCGTAGCGCACCGTCCGCCGGTCCCGTTACCAGGATGCCCTCCGGCGTATCGTCCGCGGTACATCCCATGTGCTCCAACACTTCCAGGAAACGCAGATCTCCCTGTGTGTTGTCCATATGCACATGCCGCACAAGCGTCCGTCCGCCGGTCACAGCCGCAGCCGCATAAAAATAGCAGGCAGCCGACATATCCGGTTCCACCATATAAGTCTCTTTCCGGTAGGAACTTCTGCACGGCACCTCGTAGTCTCTTCCGTCAAAAGCGACACTCACGCCGAATTCCTGCATCATCCTCCGCGTGATGCGGATGTATGAGCCGTCCGTCTTCTCACTGGTGATGTGGATCTTCATCCCTTCCGGAACCATCGGCGCAATCAACAGCAGCGCGCTTAAAAACTGTGTGCTCTTCGTAATGTCAAGAGAGAGCTCCCGCGGCGTCTCCCCTGCCGTCTTATCCGCCTGGGCGTATCTGCATCCTGTGATGCGCACCGGAAGATGCCCTTCCTCCTCGAGGAATGTAATCTTCGCTCCCGCACCGGAAAGCAGATCGAACAGCTCCGCCATCGGCCGCCGCTTCATCTGCGCTGAGCAGCGGATCTCATAGCACCCGTCCGAAAATCCGAGCATCGCCGCAAGAAAACGCGCCGCTGTCCCGGCGCTTCCGACGTCGATTACCGCCTCCCCGCGGGGAATCCTGCCGCCGCAGCCCGTCACGGTCGCGCACTTTTTTTCTTCCTCTATCTCCACTGTAAAGCCGAGCGCCACAAGACACGCCAGAAAGTGTCTGGAATCATCGGAAAACAGGACTCCTTCCACGCACACCGTCCCTGCGGACAGCACTGCCATAAGAAGCGCGCGGTTCGTCATGCTCTTCGATCCCGGCACGTTTACCTTCCAGTCCACCGGCTCTGTTATCTTTTTCACAAGGTATTTCTCTATCATGAAATATTCTTCTCCTCGCCTGCTGGTACTTCTGCTCCGTCAAATCATAACATATTTCTGTTGCGGCGCAAAGTCAAATCTTTTATAATCGAGAAAGATCATTATGTAAGCAGGAGGGAATCACATGGCAGGGTCTACTTTGGGAACTCTTTTTAAAATCACAACCTGGGGGGAATCTCACGGAAAGGGCGTCGGCGTCGTCATCGACGGCTGTCCGGCGGGACTCTCTCTCTGTGAGGCGGATATCCAGAAGTTTCTCGACCGGCGCAAGCCCGGTCAGTCCAGATATGCAACGCCGCGCAAAGAGGACGACGCCGTAGAGATTCTCTCTGGCGTGTTTGAAGGAAAGACGACCGGCACCCCGATCTCGCTTGTCGTCTTCAACCGCAACCAGCAGTCCAAAGACTACAGCGAGATTGCCTCCTATTACCGTCCCGGTCACGCCGATTACACGTTCGACCAGAAATACGGCTTCCGCGACTACCGCGGGGGCGGGCGCTCCTCCGGGCGGGAAACCATCGGGCGTGTCGCCGCCGGCGCCGTCGCCGTCAAGATTCTAAACGAGCTCGGCATTACCTTTATAACCTACACAAAATCCATCGGCCCGATCGCCGTATCTTCCGATCGTTTTAATTTTTCCGAAGTCACGAAGAATCCGCTCTATATGCCGGACGCCGAGGCAGCCGAGAACGCCGAAAACTATCTGGATGCCTGCATGGCGGAACTGAATTCCTCCGGCGGCATTGTGGAGTGTATCATAAAGGGGATGCCCGCCGGCATCGGAGATCCGGTCTTCGAGAAGCTTAATGCGAACCTTGCCAAGGCGGTCATGTCCATCGGTGCCGTCAAAGGTTTTGAGATCGGGGACGGATTTGACGTAGCAAAAGCGACCGGCAAGAACAACAACGATGCCTTTGTCCTCGGTGAGGACGGCAGGATTGCCAAAGCAACCAACCATGCCGGCGGTATCTTAGGCGGCATGAGCGACGGAAGCGACATCATCCTTCGGGCTGCCATCAAGCCGACCCCTTCCATCGCCGCCACACAGCGCACTGTCAATCAGTCCGGGGAGGAGATCTCGGTTAACATCAAGGGACGCCACGATCCGATCATCGTTCCGCGCGCCGTTGTCGTGGTGGAATCCATGGCAGCCATCACGATCGTCGACGCACTTTTTTCCAATATGAGTGCACGGATGGATGCGCTAAAAGATTTCTACTCCTAAAAGAAAGAAAAAGGTGATACTTCTTCTCCGCCGACTGGCGGAATCGAAGTATCACCTTTTTCTTTTTCATACTTTCTAGCTCATCCGAATATGCTGATGTGTAAACAGATGATCCTGACAGTATTCGTAATTGCCCTCGCACTTGGAGCAGAAACGGAATTCCAGCGTTGGATCGTCAAGTTCCGTCCTGCCGCAGACAGCACACTTGTGCTTCGCACCGCCCGCATATCCCTGCGGTCTTCGCATGTCTGCCTTAAACTTCTGGCGTCTGTGCACCTCGTGCGGCGTATAGCGCTTGAGGTTTCTGGTGGAGAAGAAGAAAATAATAAAGTTGAGAAGCGACATAAAAATCGCGACTCTTCCCGCCCATCCGGTCTCAAAGAAGCTTAAAGCAATCAGAACGCCGTACACAACCGCCATCCACTTCATCTTAATCGGGATAATGAACATCAGAAGAACCTGCATATCCGGATACATACATGCAAACGCAAGGAAGATGGACATGTTGATGTAGCTTGTGCTGAAGCTTGTTCCAATCAGAAGCATCTCCGTCGTCACACCGCCGTTCAAAAGATACATGATACCGTACAGCAGAAACGCTCCGATGACGGTAAACAGCATACCTCCGAAAATATAGACGTTAAACCGGAAGGTTCCCCATGTGCGCTCCAGTGTCGTTCCAAGCTGATAATAGAAAAGCGCCATAATCAAAAGATACACCAGATTCGTGTCTGTGGGCATAAACACCCAGGTAATCAGGCGCCAGACCTGTCCGTGCAGGATGTGATACGGGCTCAACATCAAAAGTCCTATGATCGATGGGTTCACCTGGTAGAGGACAAATCCGATCGTGTAAGCTCCGATCAGCCACACGATCAGATTGGGAATCGCCCAGTTGCCGAATTTACGTTCTAATTTATTTAACCAGTTCATACACTCTGTTCCTGACCTTTCCAAAAATGACATTACGTTGTTCAGTATATCGGTCGGGGAAATCTTTGTCAATCAGAGGGATTCTTCTTTACAAAAAGTTTATACTTTTCCGGCAAAATGCACATTGTCTTTTGACATATCCTGTCGTATAATGTAGAGTGTTTATCGCCAGATTGGCACTATTTATAATAAGAAGAAATCTTTTACATATTTTACTCTGCTAAAGTATTTACTTTACGAGAAACAGCCATGGAGGGAATTATGGAAAACAATACACTTCATAAATTGGGAATCGACATCGGTTCCACAACCGTCAAGGTCGCAATTTTAGACCAGGAGGATCATCTGCTCTTCTCTGATTATGAGCGCCATTTTGCCAATATCCAGGAGACCTTATCCTCCCTTCTCCAGAAAGCTTACGATGCACTCGGCGACTTTGCTGTTGCACCGATGATTACCGGTTCCGGCGGTCTGACACTCGCCAAGCATCTCGGTGTTCCGTTTGTCCAGGAAGTGATCGCCGTGTCCACTGCCCTGCAGCATTATGCACCGCAGACCGATGTTGCCATCGAGCTCGGTGGTGAGGATGCCAAGATCATCTATTTTGAGGGCGGCAATGTCGAGCAGCGTATGAACGGCATCTGTGCCGGCGGTACCGGTTCTTTTATCGACCAGATGGCATCCCTCATCCAGACGGATGCGACAGGTCTGAATGAATACGCCAAGAATTACAAGGCCATCTACCCGATCGCTGCGCGTTGCGGTGTCTTTGCCAAGACCGATATCCAGCCGTTAATCAACGAGGGCGCTACCAGAGAGGATCTCTCTGCCTCCATTTTCCAGGCAGTGGTCAATCAGACGATCAGCGGTCTTGCCTGCGGTAAGCCGATCCGCGGTCATGTTGCCTTTCTCGGAGGTCCGCTTCACTTCCTTTCCGAGCTCAAGGCTGCTTTTATCCGCACCTTGAATCTGGACGACGAACACGCCATCACACCGGAGAATTCCCATCTATTTGCTGCGATCGGTTCCGCTTTAAATTACAAGCCGGGTGAGACGACCACGCTCGTCTCTCTCCGCGACCGGCTCGCGAACGGCATCAAGATGGAATTTGAGGTTGCCCGTATGGATCCTCTGTTTGCCAGCCAGGAAGAGTACGACGCTTTCCGTGCGCGCCACGACGGACACAATGTCAGGTCCGCAGATCTCTCCACTTATGAGGGCAACTGCTATCTGGGCATCGATGCAGGTTCCACCACGACCAAGATTGCCTTAGTCGGCGAGGACGGTTCCCTTTTGTATTCTTTCTACAGCAACAACAACGGAAGTCCACTTGCAACGGCAATCCGTTCCATCAAGGAGATCTATACGCTCCTTCCACCGAAGGCAAAGATCGTCCACTCCTGCTCCACCGGATACGGCGAAGCGCTGTTAAAAGCCGCTTTGATGCTCGATGACGGCGAGGTTGAGACGGTGGCTCATTTCTATGCGGCCGCGTTCTTCGACCCGGAAGTCGACTGTATCTTAGACATCGGCGGTCAGGATATGAAATGTATCAAGATCAAGAATCAGACGGTGGATTCCGTACAGCTCAATGAGGCTTGTTCCTCCGGCTGCGGTTCTTTCATCGAGACGTTTGCAAAATCCCTCAACTACTCTGTACAGGATTTTGCAAAGGAGGCTCTTTTTGCCAAAAATCCGATCGATCTTGGAACCCGCTGCACCGTATTTATGAATTCCAAGGTAAAGCAGGCGCAGAAAGAGGGCGCATCCGTTGCAGATATTTCTGCGGGTCTTGCGTACTCTGTCATCAAGAATGCTTTATTTAAGGTAATCAAGCTTTCCGATGCAAGCCAGCTCGGGAAAAATATCGTCGTACAGGGCGGTACGTTTTACAACGATGCCGTACTGCGCAGTTTTGAGAAAATCGCGGGTGTCGAATGTGTCCGTCCGGATATTGCCGGCATCATGGGTGCTTTCGGTGCCGCACTGATCGCCAGAGAGCGTCACGAGGCAGGCTACCAGACCTCCATGCTTTCCATCGAACAGATCAATGCGCTGACCTTCGACACAAAGCTGGCAAGATGTCAGGGATGTACCAACCACTGTCTCCTCACAATCAACCGCTTTTCCGGCAACCGCCAGTATATCACCGGCAACCGCTGTGAGCGCGGCCTCGGCAAGGAGAAAAATAAAGACAACATTCCAAACCTCTACGAATACAAGAACAAGCGCCTGTTTGACTACACCCCGCTTTCCGCCGAGGAAGCAGCACGCGGCACAGTCGGTATTCCGCGCGTTTTAAATATGTACGAGAACTACCCGTTCTGGGCAACTTTCTTTAAGAAGCTCGGTTTTTCCGTGGTACTCTCCCCGCAGTCGACGCGCAAGATCTACGAGCTTGGAATTGATTCCATCCCGAGCGAGTCCGAGTGCTACCCAGCAAAGCTGGCACACGGTCATGTGACATGGCTGATCCACCAGAACGTCGATTTTATTTTCTACCCGTGTATTCCTTATGAACGCAACGAATTCCCGGATTCCAACAATCACTACAACTGTCCGATCGTTACCTCCTACGCGGAAAATATCAAAAATAACGTGGACGAGATCACTTCCGGTCAGGTGAAGTTCTTAAATCCGTTTATGTCTTTCGCCAGCGAGGAGACGCTTTCCTCCCAGCTGATTAAGACCTTTGGCCAGTCGGAGTTCGGGATTCCGGAATCCGAGATCCGCGACGCGGTTGCCGAAGGCTGGAAGGAGCTTGCCGTCTGCCGGATGGAGATGCAGAAAAAAGGCGAGGAAGTCTTACAGTATTTAAAGGAGACCGGAAGACGCGGTATCGTCCTCGCAGGCCGTCCGTACCATGTAGACCCTGAGATCAACCACGGCATTCCGGAGCTGATTACCTCCTACGGCATCGCCGTGCTCACGGAGGATTCCATCTCCCACTTACAGCCGGTGGAGCGCCCACTCATCGTCATGGATCAGTGGATGTATCACTCCAGACTGTACGCAGCGGCGAACTATGTCAAGACAAGAGACGATCTCGACCTCATCCAGCTGAATTCCTTCGGCTGTGGTCTGGATGCCGTCACGACAGACGCTGTCAATGATATTCTGACAAAGTCCGGCAAGATCTACACCTGTTTAAAAATCGATGAGGTCAACAACCTCGGTGCGGCGCGCATCCGTATCCGTTCCCTGATCTCGGCGATCCGTGTCCGTGAGAAGAAGCAGACGAAGCGCACCATCGTTCCGGCGAATTACAACCGCGTCGTCTTCACGGAGGAAATGCGCAAGAATTACACCATCCTCTGCCCACAGATGTCACCGATCCATTTTGAGCTGTTGGAGCCGGCATTCCAGACGGCCGGGTACAACCTTGTTGTTCCGGATGTGGACAGCCGCACCTGCGTGGATGTCGGCTTAAAGTACGTCAACAATGACGCCTGCTACCCGTCCCTGATCGTGGTTGGCCAGCTGATGGCGGCCGTGATGTCCGGCGGTTATGATATGTCGCGCACCGCGGTCTTAATCTCCCAGACCGGCGGCGGCTGCCGCGCCAGCAATTACATCGGCTTCATCCGGCGTGCACTGGAAAAAGCCGGCTATCCGGACGTTCCGGTCATCTCGATCAATCTGAGCGGTCTGGAGAAGAACCCGGGCTTTAAGCTGACACTGCCACTGATCCAGCACGGACTCTACGCGCTGGAGTTTGGCGATATCTTCATGCGCTGCGTCTACGCAACGCGCCCTTACGAGGCGGTTGCCGGATCAACGGACGAGTTGCACGAGAAATGGAAAAAAGAGGTTATCGCCTTTATCACCCAGAAAAAGATGCTCTCCCACGGCAAGTTCAAGAAAATGTGCCGCGAGATCATCCGCGATTTTGACAACCTTCCGCGCAAAGACATCAAGAAACCGCGCGTCGGCGTTGTCGGCGAGATTCTTGTCAAGTTCCATCCGGCTGCCAACAATCATCTGGTGGAGCTTCTCGAATCCGAGGGTGCAGAGGCCGTTGTACCGGATCTGACCGATTTCCTGCTCTACTGCTTCTACAATACGGGCTTTAAAGCAGACAATCTCGGCATGAGCCAGAAGTCCAAGAAGATCGGCCGTCTGGGCATCAATTTCTTTGAGTGGCTGCGCAGCGCTGCAAGAGATGAATTCACAAAGAGCAGGCACTTTACTGCACCTGCGCACATCGATGATCTTGCCAGATATGCAAGAGACATTGTATCCGAGGGCAACCAGACCGGCGAGGGCTGGTTCTTAACCGGTGAGATGTTAGAGCTGATCCACACCGGAACACCGAACATCGTCTGCACGCAGCCGTTCGCCTGCCTGCCGAACCATGTGGTCGGCAAGGGTGTCATCAAGGAACTGCGTCACCGCTATCCGGGTTCCAATATCGTGGCCATCGATTACGATCCGGGTGCCAGCGAGGTAAACCAGCTCAACCGTATCAAGCTGATGCTCTCCACCGCGAACAAAAATCTGGCAAAGCAGAACGCACCGGAGCAGAAGGAACAGTCTGCCGACTGACAGATACAGAGAAAGGGGCTGCGCATCAAATGTGCAGCCCCTTTTCGTGATAAGTAATATTATCAGAAGATCACACCGTGGGATTTCAGATGGAGATACAGAGGGAAATTTGGTTCAAAAAATGTGGCATTTCTAACCAGCCGGATGTTTGCATCTTCGATGATCCGTGTCTTTCCAAGTTTGGAGCACTCCGCGGGTCATGTCCGCATCCCGGAAGACAATTTGTAGGACTTTTGTGTGTGTCCCTTATGACACCTCTAAACAAAACATAACCGCGCGAAGCCGATGTCTGAGTCGGCATCTGCCTTATTTTCA
>ERZ791737.403-NODE-403-length-39105-cov-94.420691_pt1 | contig 39105 bp, 30 predicted proteins | sample MGYA00510042_ERZ791737 | MGnify/ENA primary metagenome ERZ791737 (study PRJEB30046, sample SAMN00791965) | human gut metagenome | study: EMG produced TPA metagenomics assembly of the A metagenome-wide association study of gut microbiota in type 2... | reverse complement strand
AAACAATGGAATTCAAAGTGGTTAAGATCAACCAGGAATTCAAAAACGTTGTTGTTTCTCACAAAGCTCTTATCGAAGCTGAACTTGAACAGCAGAAGAAAGAAATCATCGGTAAACTTGAAAAAGGACAGGTACTGGAAGGTACTGTTAAAAATATCACATCATACGGTGTATTTATCGACCTTGGTGGCGTAGACGGTTTGATTCACATTACAGACCTTTCATGGGGCCGCGTAAGCGATCCGAAGGAAGTTGTAGAACTGGATCAGAAGTTGAACGTTGTTATCCTTGACTTTGATGACGAAAAGAAACGTATCGCTCTTGGCTTGAAGCAACTTACTCCGCACCCATGGGATGCACTTGATACTGACTTGAAGGTGGGTGACAAGGTGAAAGGTAAAGTTGTCGTTATGGCTGACTACGGTGCATTCATCGAAATCGCTCCGGGCGTAGAAGGTTTGATCCACGTTTCTGAAATGTCTTGGTCACAGCACTTGCGTTCTGCTCAGGACTTCATGAAGGTAGGTGACGAAGTAGAAGCTGTTATCCTGACTCTGGACCGTGACGAACGTAAGATGTCTTTGGGTATCAAACAGTTGAAACAAGATCCATGGGAAACTATCGAAGAAAAGTATCCTGTAGGTTCTAAGCACACTGCAAAAGTTCGTAACTTCACTAACTTCGGCGTATTCGTAGAAATCGAAGAAGGTGTAGACGGATTGATCCACATCTCTGACCTTTCTTGGACTAAGAAAGTGAAACATCCTTCTGAATTTACTCAGATTGGTGCAGATATCGATGTTCAGGTACTGGAAATCGACAAAGAAAACCGTCGTTTGAGCCTTGGTCACAAGCAGTTGGAAGAAAATCCTTGGGATGTATTCGAAACTGTATTTACTGTAGGTTCTGTACACGAAGGTACTATCATCGAAATGTTGGATAAGGGTGCTGTTGTAGCTCTTCCTTACGGTGTAGAAGGTTTCGCAACTCCGAAGCACTTGGTAAAAGAAGACGGCGCACAGGCTCAGTTGGACGAAAAGCTTTCATTCAAAGTGATCGAATTCAACAAAGACGCTAAGAGAATCATCCTGTCTCACAGCCGTATCTTTGAAGATGCTGCTAAGGCAGAAGAAAGAGCTGAAAAGAAAGCAACTGCAAAAGCAAACAAACCTGCTTCTAAGAGAGAAGATGCTCCTGCTATCCAAAACCAGGCTGCTTCTACAACTTTGGGCGACATTGATGCTTTGGCTGCTTTGAAAGAACAGTTGGAAAACAAAAAGAAGTAATCTGATTACTACTTTAAGATAAGCTGAAAGGATGCATTTTAATAGATGCATCCTTTTTTTATGCCATTATTTCTTAAAAAGAGGATGATTTCATGGAATATCCGGTGAATAATCGTATCTTTATAGAGTAATAAAATTTCGAGTTAGCATTTCATCACGACTTCTCCCCCGTTTTCTTATTACCCTATTTACTAATTTCGTATAGTTTCTCCTTTTAAGGGAAGCTGTATATATACTAATTTAAAAAGAATCAAATGGCGAAACCTATTTCATTTACCAAACGAGATTTAGAGAAAAAGAAACAAGAAAAACGTTTAGCAAAGCAGCAGAAAAAAGAAGAAAGAAAAAGTAGCGGCACATCATCTTTTGAAGATATGATAGCCTACGTTGACGAGAATGGCATGATTTCAGATACTCCCCCTATTCCCAGTGAAAAGCCTCAGGAAGTGGATATGTCAACCATCGCAATTTCTACCCCACGAAGAGAAGATGAACCTGTAGAGCTGGTACACGAAGGAAGAATAGAGCATTTCAATGTATCCAAAGGATATGGGTTTGTGAAAGACCTGAAAAACACCGAGAAATACTTTTTCCACATCAGCGGACTGATAGACAGTGTAATAGAAAATAATATAGTGACATTTGAACTGGAAAGAGGATCGCGCGGTATGAATGCCGTAAAGATACAGTTAAAGAAATAGTTCACCCGTATAATGCCGTTTTTACGGCATTTTTTATTTTTCCATTCAAAAAAGATAGTATCTTTGTAACGATGGAGAAATTTGAAATACACATACTGGGATGCGGTTCGGCGTTGCCCACTACACGGCATTTTGCTACGTCACAAGTTGTGAACGTCCGCGAGAAACTGTTTATGATAGATTGTGGTGAAGGAGCACAGATGCAACTGCGCAAATCAAAACTGAAATTCACCCGGTTGAATCATATATTCATCTCACACCTGCATGGCGATCATTGTTTCGGATTGATGGGACTCATCTCTACTTTCGGCATGCTGGGACGGACAGCTACGCTTTATATCCATTGCCATCCTGAGTTGGAACGGTTGCTCATGCCACAACTTGACTTCTTTTGCAAAGGAATGAGTTACAAAGTAGTATTTCAAACTTTCGACCCTGGAAAAGCCGAAGTAGTTTACGAAGACCGTTCATTGACTGTAGAAACAATTCCTCTGCGCCACCGGATTCCGACCTGCGGATTCTTGTTCTCAGAGAAACAAACTCCCAACCATATCCGCCGCGATATGATTGATTTCTACGAAATACCTGTATATGAACTGAACCGGATCAAGAATGGTGCCGATTATACCCTGCCGGATGGCAAAGTAATTTCTAACGATAAACTCACAACCCCCTCTGCCCCGCCCCGCCGGTATGCTTATTGTTCGGACACCATCTATCTGCCCCGTATCATAGAACAGGTACGCGGAGTAGACCTGCTATTCCACGAAGCAACCTTTGCGCAAAGCGAGTTGGCAAGAGCCAAAGAAACCTATCACACCACTGCCATCCAAGCTGGCGAAATAGCTCGCAATGCAGAAGTGAAACAGCTTCTTATCGGGCATTTTTCTGCCAGATATGAGGATGAAAGCATCTTGTTGCAGGAAGCATCTTCGGTGTTTCCTAACACTGTACTAGCCAAAGAAACACTAAAACTTTCAATAGAACCCATTAAACCATAACACGAATCTGAGATCCAATATAAAAGCAGAAGCATGAACACGTATAATGAGAAAGAAATAATAACTCTGTTACAAGATCCGGCACGACAAAAAGCAGCCTTCGAATGTATCGTCAACGAATACAGCGAACAGCTATACTGGCAAATCCGCCGAATGGTACTTTCTCATGAAGATGCCAATGACTTGTTACAGAACACATTTGTTAAGGCATGGATCAACATAGAGTATTTCCGCGCCGAAGCCAAGATGTCCACTTGGCTCTATCGCATTGCCTTAAACGAATGCCTGACTTTCCTAAATAAACAACGCGCCACTACCCAGCTATCTATAGATGATGCCGATGCCGACATGATAAATAAACTGGAAAGCGACACTTACTTTAATGGAGATGAAACACAATTACTGTTTCAAAAAGCATTATTGACATTGCCCGAAAAGCAACGTATGGTATTTAACCTGAAATACTTTCAAGAAATGAAATATGAAGATATGTCCGAAATCCTGGGAACAAGTATCGGAGCGCTGAAAGCATCATATCATCATGCAGTGAAAAAAATAGAGCACTTTTTGAAAGAATCTCTTTAAACCTTTTTAAAAGAAACACATCTAAGAAATAAAGGAGACCACGCTATGAAGGAGGAAGATGAATTATTAAAAAAATACGGAACACAAAATCCGTTCACCGTACCCGAAGGTTATTTTGAAAACTTCTCGAAGAAGTTGATGGATAAACTGCCGGAGAAAGAATATACGCCTACAGCAACCGCCACCATTACCACTTGGCAGCGCATCAAGCCATGGGTGTACATGGCAGCCATGTTTTGTGGGTTGATGTTCACTGTCAGAGTTGTTGTAGGTCCACCTAAGCAAGACACTCCTATTTTTACAGCCGCAGAGACAGAGCAATTCTCCGACGAATATATTGAAACTATATTAGATCATTCCATGTTGGATGATTACGCTCTATATCAGTATTTGACAGATGCTGATTCAGATATGTATAATTAAACAATAACCACATGATACAAAGACTGGCAACATTGCTTATCATCTTGTGCATAGGTATCTCTATACAGGCACAAGACCCCAAGAAATCCGGTTTCTCTAAAGAAGAATTCAGAGCTAGGCAGGAATCATACCTGACGCAGAAAGCTGAATTGACCAAAGAAGAAGCTGCCAAATTCTTTCCAATCTATTTTGAATTACAGGACCGCAAGAAAGCTGTAAATGACGAAGGTTGGAATCAAATACGCAAAGGCAAAGATCCTAAAACAACAGAAGCCGAATATGAACAAATAGTAGATAATATAGTAAAAACACGTATAGATGCTGATAAGCTTGATTTGGAATATCTACAAAAGTTCAAAAAGATATTGTCCGCCAAAAAGATTTATAAGTTGCAACGGGCAGAGATGAAGTTTCATCGTGATATTTTGAAAATTATGCATCAGCCGCAAAAAAAATAAAAGCAACAATAAATAGTTTCGTTTTCCGCCCCAAATCTATCTCATCTGATAGATTTGGGGATTTTTATTTAATAAATGTTTCTCAAAATAACAAAATGATATTTTTTGAAGCTCTTCAATATCAATATACACAAGCTTTTATTTTATATTTTATTACATATATTGCATTTTACTTTCATTTTTAAACATTTACCCCTCCAAATATTTTGTTTTCTTAAATTTTATTCATAGGTTTGCGAAAAACCATAAACTCACAAATCTATTACAAACATTATGAAAAAGACACTATTACTACTATTCACGTGTTTATTCGCGGGAATAAACTTTGCACAAGCACAGGTAACAGTGAAAGGAACTGTTATCTCAAGTGAAAACAACGAACCGGTTATTGGTGCCTCCGTGTTGGTAAAGGGGACTACCAACGGAACAATCACCGACATCAATGGACAGTTCACTATCACAAACATCTCACCTACCAACAAAACCATTGTTGTTTCTTTCATTGGAATGGAAACAAAGGAGGTGGAAATTAAGCCACAAATGAAAATTATTCTTTCTCCAACCAGCGAAGTAATGGAAGAAGTACTGGTTGTTGCTTATGGTACAGCTAAAAAGTCATCTTTTACTGGTTCTGCAAAGATGATTACCACTGAACAATTGACTAAACGTCCCGTATCTAACGTCATAGAGAGTTTATCCGGGCAAGTGGCCGGTCTACAAATGACAACAACAGATGGTCAACCAGGAGGAACTCCCAGCATACTAATTCGTGGTATCAGTTCCATGAGCGCAGATACAGATCCTCTAATAGTACTAGATGGTATGCCTTATGAAGGAGGTTGGAACAATATTAACCCATCCGATGTAGAATCTGTTTCTGTTTTAAAAGATGCAGCTTCCACAGCCCTATATGGTGCCCGTGGTGCCAACGGCGTCATCATTATTACTACTAAATCAGCCAAAGCGGGAGATGCCAAAATAACGATAGATGCTAAATGGAGCGCAAATACCCGTGGCGAAATAGAATACGATTACATCAAAGATCCGGGAGAATATTATCAGGCACATTATAAAGCACTGTACAACTATTATTTAAATGCACAAAAACAAACACCTGATCAAGCATATCTAAATGCCAATACTAATATGGTAGGTAGTAACAGCCAAACAGGAGGACTATCATATAATGTCTATTCATATCCAGAAGGTGAATACTTGATTGGCAAGAATGGACTTCTCAATCCCAATGCTAAATTAGGGCGTATAGTTAATGGCTATTATTTAACCCCAGATGATTGGGTAGACGCAGTATATCACACAGCTTTGCGTCAAGAATATAATGTTAATATTTCAGGTGGAAGTGATAAGACACAAGTCTATGCTTCATTTGGTTACTTGGACGAAGACGGTATTGCCGAAGGTTCAGATTATACTCGTATGACAGGTCGTTTAAAAGCAACTTATCAAGCTAAACCATGGATGAAATTCGGCGCAAACATCAGCTATACACATTCTATTCAGAATGCTGCATCTGGCGGTTTTTCACAGGCCTTTAACACTGCTCCTATTTATCCACTCTATTTGCGTGATAGCAGTGGTAACATCATGCAAGATAAAAATGGTGATATATATGATTTTGGTGTTTCTAATCAAGGACCTTTGAATAGACCTATTAATTCTAATACTAACGGAATAAAGCTAAGTCAACTAGACACAAACAATACCTCTGCCAACACACTGAACGGTAACGCATTTGTGGACATTAACTTCTTAAAAGACTTCAAATTTACTTTCAGCGCTGGTAGCTCCATTCGTGATAGCCGATATAAATCTGCCGGCAACCCATTTTACGGTAGTGCCCAGTCTTTAAATGGAAGTATAAAAGTGGAACATTGGCGTAGAACAACAATGAACTTACAGCAGTTATTAAACTATAATCATAGCTTTGGCTTGCACAACGTATCATTGATGGCGGGTCATGAAAGTTTTAACAATGTCTATGAAGAACTAACTGCCACAAAGAACGGCATGTTCTCTTTCTTTGAAAATCAAGAATTGAATGGTGCCATCAGCGGAACAAATGATGAAGGTTCTTATAAAAACAAGTACAATACTGAAGGCTATCTTTTCCGCGGCATGTATGATTATGATGGCAAATATTTCTTTCAACTTTCTTACCGACGCGATGCCTCTTCTCGCTTCCATCCAGATAACCGTTGGGGTAACTTCTATTCTGTAGGTATAGCATGGATACTCACCAAAGAAAATTGGCTCAATGATATCAAATGGCTTGATTTATTAAAACTAAAATTCTCAGTAGGCCAGCAAGGTAATGATAAAATTGATGACTTTTTATATGTAGATACTTATAGCATTAATAATAGCAACAATGAGCTTTCATTAGGCTTCAATAGAAAAGGAAATAAAAATATTACTTGGGAAACCAATACTAATATTAACCTAGGTATAGAATTTGAGATCCTCAAAGGGAAACTAAGTGGCAGTATAGAGTACTTCAACCGTAGAACTACTGATATGTTGAATCGTTTCTCTGTACCATTGTCTCTAGGATATTCAGGTTACTATGATAATATTGGCGATATGAATAATAGAGGTGTGGAAATTGATTTGAAATACACTCCTATTAAGACAAAAAATGTAATCTGGAATATTGGTTTGAATGCAACTCACTATAAAAACGAAATCAGTCGTTTGGCAGAGAGTAAAAAGACCGACGTTATAGACGGTCATGCCGGTTATGTAAATGGATTATACTATTATGGCGAAGGACTTCCTATGTACACTAATTATGTTCAAAAATATGCAGGTGTATCTGAAGACGGCAAACCACAATGGTACTATACAGACAAAAAGACTGGTAAGATGGAAACTACCACCACTTACTCACAGGCAGACCTTTATTTGTGTGGTGATGCTACTCCTGATCTATATGGAGGCATCAATACTTCTTTATCATTGTATGGTTTCGATTTCTCAGCCCAAATAAATTACAGCATCGGTGGACAAGCATACGATTATGGATATGAAGCTTTAATGTCACCTCCGACCTCAACTCATTTGGGATACAATTTCCATAAGGATATTTATAAAGCATGGACACCAGAAAACACCAATACAGATATTCCCCAATGGCAATTCAATGATCTGTATAGTGTTAAGACCTCCGATCGATTCTTAACAAATGCATCTTCATTAAGCATACAAAATATTCAGTTAGGATATACATTCCCTCAAAATACACTCAAAAATTTATATCTTAATAATTTGCGCATTTATATAGCCTGTGATAATGTTTATTATTGGTCTAAAAGAAAAGGATTTGATTCACGTGTCACATGGAAAGGAGATGGCGATTCATCAGGAACATATTCAGCCGTACGTGCTTTTTCTGCAGGCTTAAGTATACAATTCTGATTAACACATAAATAAAAGAAATTATGAAAAATAAATATATTACTAAGATTATAGTCGCTGCATGTATTTCATCAGCGCTGAGTTTAAATAGCTGCATCGAAGAAGTGTTTCCTGAAAATAGTAAAGCTTCTATAGATCAAATTGGAAAATCCGATCAAGCAATTAGTGCAATGGTAAATTCTGTAGTAGCATTTATCAATGCGTATAGAAGTTATGGACCTCAATTTTATCATGATTTTGGATATAGTGGTTATAATCTGATTAGAGAAGCTGCATGCGAAGACTTTTTTTGCTATGAACCTAAATTTGACTTCTTTGATACTTATGGAGTATGTAATGAAATGGGAGACGCAGACGTTGTGAACACAATATGGTATTACAATTACAAATTCTTAAACAACGTAAATAATGCATTGAGCGCATTGGAAAAGGCTGACGAAACTCCAGAAAACAAATATTATAAAGGTATTTGTGTTTCCTATAGGGCTATGATTTACATGGATTTAGTCCGCATGTATGAGTATAAGAAAACAGGAGTTGAAAGGTTAGATGCAGAAGCCGCAAGTAATAATTTATATGGAATAACAGTGCCTATCATCACTGCCGAAACAACAGAAGAAGAAGGACGTAATAATCCGCGTGCCCCATACTATACTGTATATGAATTTATCTTGAACGATTTAGCTACAGCAGAGGAACTTTTAGCTGACTATCAACGTCCAACCAAGAATATGCCTTGCACAGCAGTCGTTCATGGATTAATGGCACGAATGTGGTTAGAAATAGGATCTCGTCTGGAACTTTACCCAGAAGATTTAAATACATTGAATAGTAACACTAACCAAAGTATTGCTTCCAAGGAAGCCTGCTTTACTTACGCTGCAGAGTATGCCCGGAAAGCCATAAATGAGAGCGGAGCTACCCCCTTAACAGAAAAAGAGTGGTTTGGTGGCGATAGTTATACCACAGGGTTCAATAGTGTATTGACAAGTTCTTGGATTTGGGGATCTATCATGACTACCGAAGATGTACACAGCTCGTGGCTCAACTTTGCCGGCAGCATATGTCCTGAACAGACATTTGGCTATGGCAACAGAAAATGGCAAGGTTATAAAATGATCAGCAAAAAGCTATTTGATCAAATACCGGATGCTGACTGGCGTAAAACGACTTGGATTGCCCCTGAAGATGCACATAAAGCTCCTGGCAATAAATATAAAACATTACTAACAGATGAAGACTTTGAAGATATGCCTCCGTATACAGGGGTTAAATTCCGTCCCAAAAATGGTGAAATGAATGATTATACTATTGGAGCAGCCATTGACTATCCTTTAATGCGAGTAGAAGAAATGTATTTGATTGAAGCAGAAGCCGTAGGTATGAGCCAAGGGCTAGCTGCTGGCATCTCAAAACTGGAGGATTTTGTGAATACTTATCGTTATAATACTTCCTCAGGTACTTATACCTGCAAAGTAAATGATTTGAAAGACTTTCAGAAGAAAGTTGTTGAACAAAAACGTATTGAGTTCTGGGGAGAAGGTATTATTTTCTGGGATTATAAACGTTTGGAACTTCAAGTAGTTCGGGGATACCCAGGTACCAATGCTCCTATCGGGTATCGTTTTAACTCAATAGAAGGTCACTGTGCTCCATGGATGAATATCTTTATTAGTCTTTATGAAAATGTATATAATAAAGGTGCGATACTGAATCCAGACCCATCACAAGCTATTAATGAATGGGTAGAATAACATTAAGTACGAATATTGATCAATAGAAACTAAAAGGAAACACGGAGTCTCACAAAACTCCGTGTTTTTCTTATAGAGGAAATAGTTAACAAGTACCAACCAGCCTTCTCACAAGGTTATTCTATAAATGAGTTGTGCTGCAACACATTCCACCCTTTATTTGTTTATTATAAAAAGAGGAAAGAAATATATGGAATGGAAAAATAGTATCATCACCCAACTATCATGGTCTGCAACCATCACCAATCGGGAAAGCAAAGAGAAAGTAGCCCAAAAAATAGCACAACGTGCACATAATGGTGACATTATAGGAGCAGGCTCAGGCTCTACCGTTTACCTCGCTCTTTTTGCTATTGCCGAAAGGATTCAAAATGAAGGATTACAAATTCAGGTCATCCCTGGTTCTATGGAAATATCAATGACTTGCATTCAACTGGGAATTCCTCAAACTACCCTTTGGGAAAAGAAACCTGATTGGACATTTGATGGTGCAGATGAAGTAGATCCTTTGCACAACTTGATAAAAGGAAGGGGAGGTGCTATGTTTAAAGAGAAGTTATTAATTTGCAATAGCACACATACTTTTATTATTGTAGACGAAAGCAAATTGGTAGAGCACTTAGGCAGCAAATTTCCTATACCTATTGAAGTTTTTCCAAATGCTTTGCCTTATGTAGAAAATCAGATTAAAGAATTAGGAGCTTCGGAAACCAAATTACGATTGGCGACAGGTAAAGATGGCCCCATCCTGACAGAGAATGGAAACTTCATACTGGATGCCAGATTTAATTCAATTCCCGATTCATTGGAGAAAGAGATAAAATCTATCACCGGAGTAATAGAGAGTGGATTATTCATGGGATACCCGGTAGAAATAATAGTAGCAAAATAATAGTTACCCGCCCGACATATGGGCGGGAAACCAATTACTATAATCCTTTCGCTTTTGCCTCATTCCAAATGGCATCCATCTCCTCCAGCGTCATATCCTTTAGATTCTTTCCTTGCTTAATGGTATGTTCCTCCAGATAATTAAAGCGCCGGATAAACTTCTGATTGGTATGTTCCAATGCATTATCCGGATTAATCTTATAAAGACGGGCTGCATTAATCAGACTGAACATTACATCGCCAAATTCCGCTTCTGCTTTCTCTTTATCCATATTCTCCACTTCAGCCTCAAACTCGCCGATCTCTTCTTTCACCTTGCTCCACACCTGTGAACGTTCTTCCCAATCAAAACCCACATTGCGAGCCTTGTCCTGAATACGATAAGCCTTTATCAGCGAAGGCAATGCAGAGGGTACTCCACTCAGCACCATCTTATTACCATCTTTTTCTTTCATTTTCAACTGCTCCCAATTCTCAGTCACTTTCTCGGCTGTATCGGCCTTTACTTCCCCAAACACATGCGGATGGCGGAAAATCAACTTCTCACAAAGACGGTCACACACATCTTTTATATCAAAATCACCTGTTTCACTACCTATCTTTGCATAGAATGCCACATGTAACAGTACGTCACCCAATTCTTTGCAAATATCCTTCTTGTCATCTTTCATCAAAGCATCACAAAGTTCATAAGTCTCCTCAATGGTATTGGGGCGCAAACTCTCATTAGTCTGCTTTCTGTCCCAAGGACATTTCTCGCGTAACTCATCCAAAATATCGAGGAAGCGACCGAATGCTTCCATTTGTTCTTTTCTTGTATGCATAATCAGTTTATTAATATCATTTTGTAGTGCAAAAGTACACAATTATCCAACGACTTTTATTAATTTTGCAACCAATTATCCGATAATCAATTAAATAAACAAAATATAAGATGGAATTAGCAAGTAAGTACAATCCCGCTGACGTGGAGGGAAAATGGTACCAGTATTGGTTGGACAACAAGCTCTTTAGTTCAAAACCCGACGGACGTGAACCTTACACAATCGTCATTCCGCCCCCTAATGTTACCGGAGTACTCCACATGGGACATATGCTAAACAATACCATTCAGGATATATTAGTACGCCGTGCCCGCATGGAAGGCAAAAATGCCTGCTGGGTTCCGGGAACTGACCATGCTTCTATCGCCACCGAAGCCAAAGTGGTAAACAGACTGGCTCAACAGGGCATTAAGAAGACAGACTTGAGCCGTGATGAATTCTTGAAACACGCTTGGGAATGGACAGATGAACACGGAGGCATTATCTTGAAGCAGCTCCGCAAACTGGGTGCATCTTGTGACTGGGACCGTACAGCATTCACCATGGACGAAGAACGCTCCGCAAGTGTTATCAAAGTTTTTGTAGACCTCTACAAAAAAGGATTGATTTACCGCGGTGTGCGTATGGTGAACTGGGATCCCAAAGCCTTGACAGCCCTCAGTGATGAAGAAGTTATCTACAAGGAAGAACATAGCAAACTATATTATCTTCGTTATAAAGTAGAAGGTGATGCAGAAGGACGCTATGCAGTGGTTGCAACCACCCGTCCCGAAACCATCATGGGTGATACCGCTATGTGTATCAATCCGAATGACCCGAAAAACCAATGGCTAAAAGGAAAGAAAGTGATTGTTCCATTGGTAAACCGTGTTATTCCGGTTATTGAGGATGATTATGTAGATATTGAATTTGGTACAGGATGTTTGAAAGTCACTCCGGCTCACGATGTGAATGACTATATGCTAGGCGAAAAATATAACTTGCCAAGCATTGACATTTTCAATGATAATGGTACGCTGAGCGAAGCTGCCGGACTGTATGTAGGCATGGATCGTTTCGATGTACGTACTCAGATAGAAAAAGATTTGCAGGAAGCCGGATTGATGGAGAAAGTGGAAGCATATACTAATAAGGTGGGCTTCTCTGAACGTACCAACGTTGCCATCGAACCGAAACTGTCTATGCAGTGGTTCCTGAAAATGCAGCATTTTGCAGATATGGCATTGCCGCCCGTTATGAATGATGAACTGAAATTCTATCCGGCAAAGTATAAGAATACTTATAAGAACTGGTTAGAGAACATCAAGGACTGGTGTATCAGCCGCCAGTTGTGGTGGGGGCACCGCATTCCGGCATATTTCCTTCCCGAAGGTGGATATGTGGTAGCTGAAACTGAAGAAGAAGCATTGAAACTGGCTCAGGAAAAGACAGGTAATGCTAATTTGAAGATGGAGGATTTACGTCAGGATGAAGACTGTCTGGATACTTGGTTCTCATCATGGTTGTGGCCTATTTCTTTGTTCGATGGTATTAATAATCCTAATAATGAAGAAATTAACTACTACTACCCTACCAGCGACTTAGTAACGGGGCCGGATATTATCTTCTTCTGGGTAGCACGTATGATTATGGCAGGTTACGAATATAAAGGTGATATGCCGTTTAAGAATGTTTATTTCACCGGTATTGTCCGTGACAAACTGGGACGCAAGATGTCCAAATCATTGGGTAACTCTCCCGATCCATTGGAACTGATCGAAAAATATGGTGCAGATGGCGTACGCATGGGTATGATGCTGGCTGCTCCTGCCGGAAACGACATCTTATTTGACGATGCATTATGCGAACAGGGACGTAACTTCAACAATAAGATTTGGAATGCATTCCGCTTGGTAAAAGGTTGGGAAGTGGCTGATATAGAACAACCTGAATATGCACAATTAGCCACAGAATGGTTTGACAGCCTGTTGGTAAAAGTTTCGGCTGAAATTGATGACTTGTTCAGCAAATATCGTTTGAGTGAAGCTTTGATGGTAGTTTATAAACTGTTCTGGGACGAATTTTCAAGTTGGTACTTGGAGATGGTGAAACCGGCTTATGGCCAGCCTATCGACAAAAAGACATACGAAGCAACACTTCATTTCTTTGATGTATTGTTGAGACAACTGCATCCGTTTATGCCTTTCATTACAGAAGAACTGTGGCAGCACATCTATGACCGCAATGAAGGGGAAAGCATAATGGTAGCCCAAATGGAACGCTATGAAGACAGAAGTTTGGAAAGCTCTACCAACTTGTGCAATGCTTTCGACCAACTGAAAGAGGTTATCTCCGGAATCCGCAATATCCGCCTACAAAAGAACATTGCTCAAAAAGAGACACTGGAAATGCAGGTTATGGGTGAAGATACCAGTTTAATGTCATTTGCCGAAGTGGTAAAGAAGATGGGTAATCTTTCTGCTATCACCATTGTTAATGAGAAACCGGAAGGTGCAGCCTCATTCATGGTTAGTACCACTGAATATTTCATTCCTCTGGGAGGTATGATTAATGTAGAAGAAGAACTGGCCAAACTGGAAGCTGATTTAAAATATCAGGAAGGTTTCTTGCTGAGCGTACAAAAGAAATTGAGCAATGAAAAGTTCGTAAGCAAGGCTCCGGCTAACGTTATCGACATGGAACGTAAAAAACAAGCTGATGCTGAAAGCAAAATCGCGTCATTGAAAGAAAGCATTGCCGCTTTGAAAAAATAATTCTATAAGAATAAAAGTAAAAGAGCCGGGAGATTTTGAAAGTTTCCCGGCTCTTACATTAAAAGCATATCTTACTTTGTTCTCTCTGTTCGTGTAATTTTCAGTTCTACTACAAAAGCTATAATCAAAGCTAGGCCACCGAAAAACAAGACACTGGAACCATAAATCAATGAAGTAAGATCATCTATACGCCAGCTATGATCTGAGAAATAATCAGGTATTGTAGCAGCACAGATAATGTAGCCAACCAATATCCCCAATCCCATTCCCAGCAATAAACTACCTAGTTTCAAGCCAGAGAAAGACACTGGAGAAGACGTTATCGGAAATTTGAATTTATTTCCTAACATAGAAGCATCCAGCTTATTTTCACTCAATTTTTCAATAATACTCAGTCGTTCTTTTCTTCCCACAAACAGTTCAAACAATTTGTAGATACCCATTGTGATAATACCTACAACAATCCACGCAGTCATGTAACCCATAATTTATTCGTTTTTAAGTTATTAATTTTGTTTCTTTGTACCCTTTAGACGCAGGGTTACACTTGAGGTTACACTTTAGAGAATAAAAAAAATATTTTCCTCATGATTGTAACCTCCTACAGAATTGCGCGTCTAACAAACGAAATGAAAAACGACGAAGCACATATCATTCATCGGATACTGGAAGGAGAAACATCTCTTTACGAATATTTCCTGGATAAATACAGCCAACAGGTATTTGTCTTGATTGTGCGCATTGTAGAGAATCAGGAGGATGCGGAAGAATTAACACAAGATACTTTTCTGAAGGCCTTTGAACATCTCTCATCGTTTAAAGCGGAAAGTAGTTTTTCTACCTGGATTTACCGTATTGCATATAATACTGCCATATCGGCCACCAGAAAGAAAAAATATGATATATTTGCAATGGATGATACCCTGCTGGCCAATATTTCTGACCAACAGGTAGACAATGCCTTGAACGATGAGGGTGAAGAACAAATAAGGAAACTGAATAATGCTATCAATAAACTGGATACTGATGAACGTGCCCTTATTACTTTATTCTATGATGAGGAAAAATCGATCAGTGAAGCCGCCCTTATCCTGGGATTAACGGAAAGCAATGCCAAAGTGAAATTGCACCGTATACGAAAAAAGCTATATGTACTAATAACGCAAGAAGAATGAACAAAGAAGAAAAAGATAAAGGAATAAGAAAGGCTATGAAGGAACAACCACAGTTCCGTCTGCCTTCCAACTTCGTCTACCGCACTATGCAAAAAGTAGAGGAAACTGCCCTACTGCGGGAAAGACAAACAGAACGCCGCACATTATGGGCTACCATCCTGGCATCTATATTCCTAGTTACCGGTAGCATTACCTGCACATTTATTTTCTTTGGAAATGCCATTAAGCAGTCTTTCAGCCAAAGTATAACACAGGTGGAAAGTCCGATTACACATTTTCCTACTCCCTACCTGCTGTTTATTGCTACCATTACATTGCTCCTGCTTTTTGATCGGTGGATGAGGAAGCAATACTTTAAACGAAATGTATAATACAAAGAAAGGCATCTATCGCTCTCCGATAAATGCCTTTCTTTTTTATTGTATCATATTATTTTTCCAGCAAGTCTTTCAAGAATGAATCCAGTTCTTCATCCAGCCCCTTCAGCAATTCATCATTCAAGAACAGGGTATCTTCATCATCTATCAACAAGAGTTCTGCCACAGTTTCTTTATCATCATCAACCAGAACAAATGAGTATGGTTTCATGATACACAATTTATCCAAAACTCCCTTTTCTTTCAAAGTACTGATTTCACCCCGAAGAATACGTTCTGCAATTACATAAAAATTATCATCACTATAGTCTACCCACTCTTCAATTATGGTACGCGATAACTCTTCGTCATCATCATTAAATATAACTAGTTCGCCGCTATCCTGCTTAGGTTGTAAGTGAATATCGGTGACAACTGTTCTTTCTCCATCCGCAACGTATTTATCGATTGCTTCCCGAAGTGAAGATACAATAGAAGCATGTGACTGTGCACTGAGTTTCATACCAAAATCTATTTTACGATTATTTATATCCAAAAGTACAAAAAAAATCTTTCCCCCAACACTTATTCTTTAAAAATTATCATCGAAACGCTTCATTTGTATCCTAAGGCTCGATAATTTGCCTTCCCGCTTATCCAATTCAGAAGAATAGAAGTTTATCAACCGTTCATTTTCTGACCCGGCCTTTACCAATTGACGAGCCTTTTCAATCCATTCTTTTGCCTTCGTCACCTCATCTTTTATTTCATAGTAGAGGGCTATATTGAAAGCGGCTCTCATCTTCTGTTGTCCTTTTTTCTTCTCATACGCTGCGTTCCACAATTTATAGGCTTCGTCCCAATCATTCTCACGGAGGCACACACCGGCATCGCGCATTTCTACACTCCCTCCATCATAATAGAAACGGACTACTTCATCCCAATGAGGCAACAAATATTTCACCGGAATAGAAGCGGCATACTCCGAACCGTCCTTTATTATTTTCTTATTCGATAATGCAGAGGTTATCTCCCACGAAACCGTATCTTGTTTAGCTACAATAAACAAAGGTTTTTCACGGCTGGGAATATAAACCCTCACAATGGGAGATATAGATGCATCTACCGCATCTACAGGTATGGGATAATCGGGGAAAATAAGTATTCCCGGCTTCGTTTGGATATGCACTCTATCAAAAGAAAGTACCATATCCACTCCCAAATCGTCTGCCAGTTTCTGTACTTCATCCTGAGTCAGAATTACATTAACGCGGGGCACAGTATCATTTGCCCTGAAAGCGGAATCACAGATAATAACCTGATCGAAATAGTTCACATTAGCAATGTTTTCTGCTAATGCCTCTGTGGCTATTTTACCATCCCCTTCCATTTCTGCACTAATCGTTCCGTGATCATCTTTTATTTCTATCACGGGCATATTATTAATAACAGCTACTTTTCTGACAGCATTCGGGAAACTGACATCGGCAGCCTGTAGCTGGTCAAAAGAAATAGTCTGTAAAGAACTACAGGAAACTAATGCAGTTCCGGCAGCCAGAATCATTAACAAAATAGACTTTCTCATATAATCGTTTTCTCTCATGGAACAAAAATACGCTTATTTATGAAAGAAGTTAGTTAAAAGGAATAAAAAAAACGCCTAAGCAGTAAATTCTACTTAGACGTTTCTATAATAAGAGTTAGTTATCAGGCATTTTGTCCGTGGCAGTTCTTGTATTTCTTACCGCTTCCGCATGGACAAGGATCATTACGACCTACTGTTTTTTCTGCACGAATCGGTTCGCGTTTCACTTCACGGGTATCACGTTCGGCAGCAGCCTGCTGGCGAGGATCATTCAAATCCTGTTTTTCTTCTCTGTACTGCTGACGGGGAGCCTGTGGTTCCGGAGCTGCCTCACGCACTTGTTCCGGTTCTTGAACAGGGATCTGTCCGCGCAATAATACAGAAATGGTGTTGTTATTGATCTTGTGTACCATGTTATCAAACAAATTGACCGATTCCAGTTTAAAGATCAACAACGGGTCTTTCTGTTCGTAACTTGCATTCTGTACGGAGTGCTTCAATTCATCCAGTTCGCGCAGATTTTCTTTCCATGCATCATCAATGGTATGAAGCAGAATCGCTTTTTCGAATGATTTCACGATTTCCTTACCTTCTGATTCGTATGCAGCTTTCAGGTTTACTGAAATGTTATACAGACGCTTACCATCAGTAATAGGAATCATGATGTTCTCATACATGTGTCCTTGCAATTCATACACCTGCTTGATAACCGGATTGGCAATCTGTGCCATACGTTCCGTCTTACGCTTGAAGTTAGCCATTGCCGCTTCGAATGTTTTCTCAGCAAGGTCTTCCTTCTTCATCTTATTGTATTCTTCTTCTGTGAACGGAACTTCCATTGCCAATGTCTGCAATATCTCCATCTTCACATTATCAAAGTCACCCAATTCTACAGCATAAACGCAACGGTCCCAAATCATATTCACAATATCCATACCGATACGTTCACCCATCAAAGCGTGACGACGTTTGGTATAAACAGCCACACGCTGCTTGTTCATCACATCATCATATTCCAGCAAGCGTTTACGGATACCGAAGTTGTTTTCTTCCACCTTCTTCTGTGCACGTTCTATGGAATTTGAAATCATCTTGTGTTCAATCATCTCGCCTTCCTTGAAACCAAGTTTATCCATAACACTGGCAATACGGTCTGACGAGAACAAGCGCATCAAATCATCTTCCAATGAAACGAAGAATACAGAAGAACCCGGGTCACCCTGACGTCCTGCACGACCACGCAACTGACGGTCTACACGACGGCTTTCGTGACGTTCCGTACCAATGATTGCCAAACCGCCCGCAGCTTTCACTTCCGGACTCAGCTTAATATCGGTACCACGACCTGCCATGTTAGTAGCAATAGTTACGATACTCTTCTGACCAGCCTGAGCTACAATATCGGCTTCTCTCTGGTGCAATTTCGCATTCAATACATTGTGCTCAATCTTGCGCATGGCAAGCATCTTGCTCAACATTTCAGAGATTTCAACTGAAGTGGTACCTACCAGAACAGGGCGTCCGGCTTTTACCATTGCTTCAATTTCTTCGATAACGGCTTTATATTTTTCACGTTTAGTCTTGTAAACGCGATCATTCATATCTTTACGTGCAATAGGGCGATTAGTCGGGATCACAACAACATCCAATTTATAGATGTCCCAAAGTTCTCCTGCTTCTGTCTCTGCAGTACCGGTCATACCCGATAGCTTGTGATACATACGGAAGTAGTTCTGCAAAGTAATCGTTGCGAAAGTTTGAGTGGCAGCTTCTACTTTTACCCCTTCCTTAGCCTCGATAGCCTGATGCAAACCGTCAGAGTAACGACGACCTTCCATTATACGTCCGGTCTGTTCGTCTACAATCTTCACTTGTCCGTCGATAACCACATATTCGTCATCCTTCTCGAACATTGCATACGCCTTCAACAACTGGTTGATGGTATGTACACGTTCCGACTTGATAGCATAATTGGTCATCAACTCATCTTTCTTAGCCAACTTTTCTTCTTCGGATAGATCCGTTTCATTTTCCAAAGCAGACAATTGGGAAGTAATATCAGGCAAGACGAACAAAGTAGGATCTTCAGCATTTCCGGTAATCAAGTCGATACCTTTATCTGTCAAATCCACACTATTCTGTTTTTCGTCAATAACGAAGTACAACGGATCAGTAGCCTCAGGCATACGCTTGTTGTTCTGTTCCATGTAAATTTCTTCCGTCTTCAGCATACCTGCCTTGATGCCTTGCTCACTCAGGAACTTAATCAACGGTTTGTTCTTTGGCAATGCCTTGTGACTGCGGAACAAGGCAAGGAATCCTTCTTCCTGTTCCTTCTTGTCGTCAGAAGCAATCAAGCGCTTTGCATCAGCCAGATATTGTGTAGCCAATTTCTTCTGTGCCTCGAACAGACGTTCTACCAACGGACGAAGCTGTTCGAACAACTGGTCTTCACCTTTAGGTACAGGACCGGAGATAATCAACGGAGTACGTGCATCGTCAATCAATACGGAGTCAACCTCATCGACAATAGCATAATTATGTTTGCGCTGTACCAAGTCCTTAGGACTGACAGCCATGTTGTCACGCAAATAGTCGAAACCGAATTCATTATTGGTACCGAAAGTAATATCGGCCATATAAGCTCTACGACGCGCGTCAGAGTTAGGTTGATGCTTATCAATACAGTCCACACTTAAACCATGGAACTGATACAATGGTCCCATCCATTCAGAGTCACGTTTTGACAAATAGTCGTTGACAGTAACCACATGTACACCGTTACCGGTCAATGCATTCAGGAATACCGGCAGAGTTGCCACCAAGGTCTTACCTTCACCGGTTGCCATTTCTGAGATCTTACCTTTATGCAATACGACACCACCAAACAACTGAACGTCATAATGAATCATACCCCAAGTCATATCCGTTCCACCTGCAATCCAGTGGTTCTGCCAGATGGCTTTATCACCTTCAATACGTACAAAATCCTTTCCCTGAGCGGCCAGTTCGCGGTCAAAGTCCGTAGCTGTCACTACCAGTTCTTCATTTTCTGTCAAGCGGCGTGCTGTATCTTTTACGATAGCAAAAGCATCGGGTAGTACATCATCCAGTGCTTTCTCATATTTCTCCAGCACTTCTTTCTCCAGCTTATCAATTTGGGAGAAAATACCTTCACGGTCTTCCAGTTCGGTTGTTTCGATAGTAGCTTTCAGTTCTTCTATCTTCTTTCGTTCTTCCGTAGCCGATTCGTGAATGTACTTTTTCAATTCCTCTGTTTTTGCACGGAGTTCGTCATTGCTTAGTTTGGCAATATTCGGATAAGCAGCCTTTACTTTATCAACCCACGGCTTTATTTCTTTCATGTCGCGGGTGGCCTTGTTTCCGAATAATTGGCCGATAAATTCATTAAATCCCATTGTATTTTTGTTTTTTATTATTTTCTAATTTGATTACTTTCGAGGATGCAAAGTTACAATAAAATGCTGATTTATTTGCACTTCCCTCTCTAATATTATTTGCGGATATCCGTCATTGGAGCTAAAACGGATGCATTGGGCGCGCGAATGCGCATATAATGAGCTACTGTAGGAGCTATATTACCTATTTTAATCGGTGCATGAATGATTTCAGGCTTCATACCATTGCCTATAAATATCAATGGAGCTGACGCATACGAATAACGCTGCACCTGCGTATCCAAAGACTGTTCACGATATACACTCCAACCCGGTAATACTTCTACCCATAGGTCTCCGGAACATGCCGGATTATAGAAATTCTTAATCTTATCAATCGTAGGTGTCCATGATCCTAACTGCAAACGTTGTGAAGAGTAAGCATCTTTCACGCCACTGAATTGCACAAGGAATTCAGCAGAACGGTTTAATATTTCGGACATATTAAGCTGTTTCTGCTCTATCAGCTTATGATTCAAATATATTTGTTGCTCAAAATGAGCTTCTACCCATTGTCCTTCACCATAAATAGCTGCCAAATATAAATTCAGCAGAGCAGCACAACGCTCTATATGAAATTCGCCTCCCGGTATTCTATATTGAGAAGGATCTACAGGATCAGCATCAGCATACCCTGTGGAAGTTATAAAGAATAGAGTGTTATTTAATCCTACCTTGCGGTCTATCAGTTCCAGCAATTCGGCAATGCTGTTATCCAGACGCACATAGGTATCCTGCATTTCCATCGGAAGCTCCGCTGGTGCTTTATGGTCATAATTCCCGGCATAATAAGCAAGTGACAAAAAGTCCGGAATATCATCTTTACCGATAGGAGTATTGTTTAAACAGGCATTTACCAAACGATTTACTTCATCATTGGCATAAGGGCTGGTTTTCAGTTTGCGGTACTTATTCTTACGTTCATCATCAAAATTATGTTTGAACGTAATTTGTTTGCTTTCACTGGTCAGGTATTTATAGATAGTCACAGGTAAATAAGGAGCCCATGACATACTGCCGATACGGAAATCCAATCCCTCGCGATCATTATATGTAGTGACCCATGACGGGAAAGTACCATAATAAGTGCTTCCACTCCATTTTCCGGTTTCATCATTAATCCAGAATGCTCCTTTTGAAGCATGTCCGGCTGCCAAGACTGCCATTTCCCTCGTTGGAGCGATGGAATAAACTTCAGCAATGCCTTGTGTAGCCACCATCAGCTCATCTGATAAAGTGGAGACTTTCAACTTCTCCGGCGATGTGGATTCGGACGTATAAATTCCCATAAAGTTATTATCGTCCACACAACTGATGACACGCAAAGTGCTGCGATCCATCCACTTATCTCCTACTATACCATTGGTATAAGGGGTAGTGCCCGAGTAAATAGCTGCTACAGCCGATGATTTATCTACATTGATAAAATCATATTCGGCATTGCGGTAAATCCGTCCTTCTTTCCACAACCGTTTAAAGCCACGCTCCCCATATAGTGCCGAAAAGGCTTCTATATAGTCAGTCCGTAATTGGTCAATAGTCAATCCTACCACCAACCGGGGAACAGCAGGAACATTTTGCGCCTGCAATCCTGTCAATGCTATAACAGTGAGAAGAGAAGTTAAGATGCGTCCTTTCATTTATTGTTTCGTCTGTAATATAATAAAACGTGACATGCTGAACATATTAGCAAACACAGTGCCAAAGGTAATACCGTTGCGTTGAATTTTTGCCCTACAAACGGCATTATCATTATAAAAAGTGTTAAATACACCACATTTATCACATGATAGAGGTCTTTCTTGCCTTTTATTGCCCTATAAACCATGATGGGAAGATAAATCAGAGGAATAGGATTGAATAAAATAATCAACCAATTGGAACCCACTGTAGGATGAATGGAGAAGAATACCAGAAATGCAATAACACATCCCGCCAGCCCTTGAGCTCCAAACAACAAGATGTCCCAAATCCAGATCACCTTTTTTATTCTAAACTCTAACCATCCGATAAGACAGGTTACCCCCATCAAGATAACGACACATGCCATCGGTGACAACGGAAAACCAGTTTCTTCTTCTTCCGGTTCCACATCCACAATCTTTTTCTCTGCCAATACTAATGGTCTCAGGCTGTCCCCTTCCATTATTGTTGCTTTCTTTGCCGCCTCCAACAAGTAGAAAGGAGCAAACATCTGTTTACGGGCATCAATAGGCACATCGGCCTCACTTCCCAGGCACATATCTATACCCAGTTCATCCCATTCATGCCCTTTGGTATATTGATGAACGATATCACGAAAAGAAAGTCCTTCTTTGCCTTCCGGATAAGTAACCTTCCCGTCAATACATTCTTCAAATCTGTCCCTCGCGCGCGTGGTACAATTATCATAAAAGAAATTATAGCGATACACCCGGTTCTCCGGACGATAATTTTCCTCTAATAAATCCCATAGTTTCTGCTTCTCGGCCGATGTAAAATTCAATGTCTGCTGATACACGGACGAACCTCGCATTGCATATTGCCATTCAAAGGACTCATAAGGCGCTACCCCCAATTTGTAATCAGTCTCCCCTTTTACAAAACGAAAGATGAAATTAGGAGTGTTGAAGTCAAATATACCATAATTGAACACAATATCCTGCCCATGTGCCGGATCTTCATAACGCAAGGCCGTATGTCCAAATAACGCATAGATTTCAGTTCCGGGAGCACAAGTCAGCAAACTTACTTTCACGCTATCTTGCTGGGCATTAAGCGGTTGCATTCCAAAAGAAAGTAGTAATGCCAGTATTATTATCAATTTGTTCATAGATTCCATTTTCTGTTTTCCGCTGCAAAAGTACACCTAAATATTAATTAATTCCTCACAAATACCATTTTTTATTGCAATTCCTATTTATTTTTTGCGTTACTTTGCAACCGAAAAAGCAAAGTTGTGAATTTAATAATTGACATAGGAAATTCAGTAGCCAAACTGGCTATATTTGACAAAGGCGAATTGGTCGAAGTCTTTCGCGGTTCCAATCATTCATTGGATTGCCTCCCGATGCTTTGCTCCCGATACCCTCTTGAACGAGGTATCATCGCATCTGTCATCACTCTAAGTAATACCATCCGGCGACAACTGGAAAGGCTACCCTTTAAAATCATTGAATTGAGTCATGAGACACCGGTTCCCATCACAAACCTATATAAGACACCTCAAACATTGGGGATGGACCGCTTGGCCGCAGTATCTGCAGCAAACTGGTTGAAACCCGGACACGATGTGTTGGTTATTGATGCGGGAACATGCGTCACTTATGATTTTATTGATGCCCAAGGGAATTACCAGGGAGGAAATATATCGCCGGGGATGCGTATGCGTTTCAAGGCATTGAACATATTCACCGACAAGCTCCCCAAAGTGAATGCTAAAGGAGAAGTTCCGATGTATGGGCAATCTACTGAAACAGCCATTCGCGCCGGGGTCATTCGAGGTATGGAGTTTGAAATGGGCGGGTATATTACCCATCTTCAAAAGAATTATCCGGGACTTTTGGTTTTTTTAACGGGCGGAGATGAATTTTCTTTTGATACAAAATTAAAAAGTATCATCTTTGCAGATAGATTTTTAGTATTGAAAGGTTTAAACAGAATATTAAGCTATAATGATAAATTATAAAAGACTGATTAGTGCGTCAATTATACTCACAGTTACAGGGCTGGCCGTAGCCCAAACAAGCACAAATTCACCTTATACGCGCTATGGTTTCGGTCAGTTGGCTGATCAGAACTTCGGTAATAGTAAAGCAATGGGAGGAATAGCATACGGTTTGCGAAACGGTTACCAAATTAACGCATCTAATCCGGCATCTTATACAGCTATCGATTCATTGACATTCTTGTTTGATGCGGGAATGACATTACAGAATGCGAACTTCAAAGACGGGAATGTGAAAACCAATGCTAAGAATTCAAGTTTTGACTATATGGCCATGCAGTTCCGTTTATGGAAAAAGATGGGAATGACTGTGGGTTTCCTGCCATTCTCTACTGTAGGATATAGTCTTTATAAGACTCATGAATTTGAAGATGTAGATAATAACGGATCTTGGGGAGAGTCATTTACCGGTGATGGTGGATTCCACCAAGTATTTGCAGGAGTGGGATACAAGGTGCTGAACAATTTGTCTGTTGGTGTTAATATGTCATACCTCTATGGGGATATTACCCACCAGTCCATGACTATTATTGCTGCCACCCCTACCCGAAGCATCAAACTGGATAAATTCTCCATCAATGATTATAAGCTGGATTTTGGTTTGCAATATACTTATAAGTTAAACAAGAAGAATACATTCAATGTAGGTGCGGTATATTCACTGGGACATACCATGAATAGTGAAGCTTATAAATATCACCAGACAGCTGTGGAAAGTAATGGTTCAGTCTATGTACAGTCGCAAACGGGAGATACCATTGCCAATCCATTCAAGATGCCACATATGTTAGGTTTAGGTCTTACCTATGTATATGATAATCGCCTGACTCTAGGAGTTGACTATACATTGCAGAAATGGGAAACCACTGATCTAAGCTGGAGTAAGTTTGATAAAGAGAACCTGGAAATGAGCAAACGTACAAAGATAGCAGTAGGTGCTGAATATATTCCCAGTTATGTCAGCCATAACTATCTGCATCGCATCCGCTATCGCGCAGGAGCTTACTATTCAAGTCCTTATAATAAGGTAAGCGGACAGGACGGAGCACGCGAATATGGTGTCAGTGTAGGTTTTGGACTTCCTATGTTTCAAAGTAAGTCCATGCTGAACATATCCGGTCAATATGTTAAGGTTAGTCCTAAGGTGAAAGGAATGTTAGAAGAAAATTACTTGAAAATTAATATCGGTCTTACTTTCAATGAACGTTGGTTCATGAAGTGGAAAGTTGATTAATCAAAGAGAAATAAATAACAACTAAATTTATATACGATGAAAATGAAGATGGTAACAGCGCTGTTCGTTCTTTCTTTAAGTGCAACAGCTTCTTTCGCTCAAACAGGAGCGTCAGACGGTTCAAGATTCGGGCATGGCGAAGACAGCCTCAGATGCTTGAAGAACATCAGTATTTACACTGAATACGTAAAGACTAACAACTTCAAGGATGCCTATACACCTTGGATGAGCGTATTCACAGAAGCTCCTAAAGCTCAGGTAAGTACTTATACTAATGGTGCAAAAATTCTTCGTGCATTAATAGCAGGTGAGAAAGATGCAGCTAAGCAAAAACAATATTTTAATGAACTTATGAAAGTTCATGACCAACGTATCCAATATCTGGATGATTTGAATAAATTGGTAAAAAGAGATGTTACCAAGGGTTCTATCATCGGCATGAAAGCTCATGATTATTTCACAATGGGTGGTCAAGACATGAACGAAGCATACAAACTGTTCAAAGAAGCAATTGAACTGGAAAAGGAAAATTCTGACTACTTCGTTTTGCAAGAATTCATGGACGCTGCATCTCGTAAAATGAAAAGCGATGATTCATACAAAGAACAATTTATCCAGGATTATTTATTTGCATCCGGCGCTGCCGATGGAGCTTTCAAAGCTGCCACTAAAGAAAATGACAAGAAATTATTGAAAGTCGCTAAGGACAATATTGATGCATTCTTTATCAATAGTGGTGTAGCTACTTGTGACAACTTGCAAGCAATCTATGCTCCCAAAGTAGAGCAGAACAAGACAAACTTGGATTATCTGAAACAAGTTATTTCTGTAATGCAGATGCTGGGCTGTACAGAGCAGGAAGCATACTTTGCAGCATCTGAAGCAGCACACGCTATCGAACCGACTGCCGAAACAGCCGTAGGTTGCGGATACATGTACTACAAGAAAGGTGATATGGACAAATGTATCGAATACTTTGATCAAGCTATCAACCTGGAACAAGATCCTGTCAAGAAAGCTGACTATGCATACAAGACTGCTACTATTCTATATAGCAAAAAACAGTTTAGCAAAGCAAAACAATATGCACTGAAATCTATTTCTTTGGATGGAAACAACGGTAAGCCATACATCTTGATTGCAAACATGTATGCATCAAGCCCTAACTGGAGCGATGAACCGGCATTGAATAAATGTACTTATTTTGCCGTTATTGATAAATTGCAAAAAGCAAAGAGTGTAGACCCAAGTGTGGCTGAAGAAGCAAACAAACTTATCGGTACTTATGCAGCTCATACTCCGAAAGATGCTGACTTGTTCTTCCTTAGCTTGAAGAAAGGTGACTCAGTAACAATCGGTGGATGGATTGGTGAAACAACAACTATCAGATAATTATGTCATCTGAAAAGAAGCAAAAATCACACCTTATATATCTAAACATAACAGTTGCCATATGGGCAACTGTTATGTTTGTTTTATTCCCTGCATGTTCGGGAGGAGAGAAAAATATGGCAGAAGCCATCACTGAACGCGATTCACTTCCTAGCATGAGAACGCTGGGAGTCACTACCTTGGTATCCGACTCCGGCATTACCCGCTACAAAATTATCACAGAAGAATGGGAGATTTACGACAAAAAGAATCCCCCCTACTGGGCCTTCGAAAAAGGTGTTTATCTGGAAAAGTTCGATTCCTTATTCCATATTGATGCCAGCATCAAAGCCGATACAGCTTACTATTACGAGAAAAAGAAACTTTGGGAACTGAGAAGCAATGTGCATATTCGCAGCCAGAGAGGTGACAAATTTGACACAGAGTTACTCTTTTGGGATGAAAAAGAAGAAAGAGTTTACTCAGACAAGTTTATCCGCATTGAGCAAGAAGATAAAATCATCACCGGATATGGCTTTGAGTCCAACCAACAAATGACAGAATACCAAATCTATAACAACACCGGCATCTTCACCGTAGAAGACACAGCCCCGGTAGATAGCACCAAAACGGCTGCCGACAGTACTAAAACTGTTGCCGCCGGTACCAGAACAGACTCGATACGTTAATTCGATCATAATTATGGGAATTATTATACAGATTCTTATCACAATGGCCTTTTCCGCTTTCTTCTCCGGAATGGAAATCGCTTTTGTATCCTCCAATAAATTACGCTTTGAGATGGATCGTAGCAACCAGAGCATCAACTCCCGCATACTTTCTATCTTTTTTCATAATCCGAACAACTTCATTTCTACCATGCTGGTAGGAAACAACATAGCCTTGGTCATCTATGGTATATTGATGGCACAGGTTATTGAACAGAACTTATTAGCCGGGCTGATTGATAACCACTTCCTGTTGGTATTCATTCAAACGATTATCTCTACACTTATTATTCTGGTTACGGGAGAGTTTTTACCTAAAACCCTTTTCAAAATCAACCCGAACTTTACGCTGAATATCCTTGCGATTCCTACATTCATTTGTTACATCATCCTCTACCCCATCAGCAAATTTGCTTCGGGAGTATCCAATCTCTTACTCCGTATACTGGGAATCAAAACAAATAAAGAAGCCAGCGAAAAAGCATTCACCAAAGTAGACCTGGACTACTTTATCCAAAGCAGCATACAAGATGCCAAGAACGAACAGGAAATAGATACCGAAATTAAGATTTTCCAAAACGCACTTGACTTCTCGAACATCAAGATACGCGACTGTATGGTGCCCCGAACAGAAATCGTAGCCATAGAGTACGGTACTTCCATAGAAGAACTGAAAGCCCGTTTCATAGAAAGCGGCATAAGCAAAGTCATTGTTTACAAAGAAAACATTGATAACATCGTGGGCTACATACACTCCTCCGAGATGTTTCGCGAGCTGACGGACTGGACTAAGAATATACGCCAACTACCTATCGTACCGGAAACCATGGGAGCACATAAACTCATGAAATTATTCATGCAGCAGAAGAAATCCCTGGCAGTCGTAGTAGACGAATTTGGAGGAACTGCCGGCATTGTAGCCTTGGAAGACCTGGTAGAAGAAATCTTTGGCGAAATAGAAGATGAACATGACACCACCTCCTACATTGCCAAATCCGTAGGAGATAATGAATACATCCTTTCCGGACGTTTGGAAATAGAGAAAGCCAATGAATTATTCTCACTGGATCTGCCCGAAAGTGACGACTATCAGACTATTGGAGGGCTGATCCTCCATCAGTATCAGAGCTTTCCCAAAATGCATGAAATAATTGCCTTTGACAAGTTCCAATTTAAAATAATTAAAGTGACGGCAACAAAAATTGAGTTGGTAAAGCTGAAAGTGACAGAATAACAGATTTTTTTCACAATAAAGTAGCTTGTAAGCCGCATTTTTTGTATCTTCGTGCGCTAAATCTATGAAGTATAGAAAAACAATAAACAAAAATAGTAAAATTAAATGGCAACATTACAAACAATCAGAAGTAAAGGCCCTCTGTTGGTCGTTGTAATCGGTCTTGCCCTCTTCGCATTTATTGCCGGAGACGCATGGAAGGTTCTCCAGCCGCACCAGGGTAAACAAGACGTAGGTGAAGTGAATGGAAAAACACTTACTGCACAAGAGTATCAGAAAATGGTGGACGAATACACAGAAGTCATTAAACTGACACAAGGTGTATCCGCTTTGAATGATGACCAACTGACTCAAGTGAAGGACCAGGTATGGCAATCTTACGTAAACAACCAGTTGATTGCAGCAGAAGCTGCTAAGTTGGGGTTGACTGTCAGCAAGGCAGAAGTTCAGGCTATTATTGACGAAGGCACTAACCCGCTGTTGATGCAGACTCCGTTCCGCAACCCGCAGACCGGTACATTCGATAAAGATATGCTAAAGAAATTCCTGGTAGACTACGCTCATCTGGACGCAAGCAAGATGCCTGCACAGTATGTAGAATACTATCAGAAGATGGGTGCTTTCTGGAGCTTCATCGAAAAGACTTTGATCCAGTCTGCATTGGCTGAAAAGTATCAGAACCTGATTTCAAAATCATTGATCTCAAACCCTGTTGCAGCCGAAGATGCTTTTGCATCACGTGCAGATCAGTCTGATGTTTTGTTGGCAGCTATTCCTTATTCTTCTATCAGCGATTCTACCATCACTGTTTCAAACAGCGAAATCAAAGACCTTTATAATAAGAGAAAAGCAACCTTTGAACAGCCGGTTGAGACTCGTAACATCAAGTACATTGATGTATTGGTGACTCCGTCTGACGAAGACCGCAAGGAAGTATTGAATGAAGTAACAGAATATGCTACCCAGTTAGCTACCGCTGCCGACATGAGCACATTTATCCGTTCTACCGGTTCTGTAGTTCCTTTCTCGGAAGTAGCAATCAGCAAAACAGTATATCCTAACGACATCGTTGCCCGTCTGGACTCTGTAAGCATCAACGAAGTATATGGTCCTTACTACAACCAGGCTGATGATTCTTACAACGCATTCAAAGTCGTTGCTAAGCAAACAGCACCGGATTCAATCCAATATCGTCAGATTCAGGTATATGCCGAAGACGCAGCTAAGACTGCAACATTGGCAGACAGTATCTTCACTGCACTGAAAGGTGGAGCCGACTTTGCTGAAATTGCCAAGATATACGGTCAGACAGGTGAATCAACTTGGTTGACATCTCGCAACTATGAAGGTGCAGCACTGGATGCTGAAAACGCTAAATACATCAATACGTTGATTAACTCAGGCGTTAAAGAACTGAATAACCTGCAAATCGGTCAAGCTAATGTTATCCTCCAGGTATTGGATAAGAAAGCGATGAAAGATAAATATAAGGTAGCAGTGATCAAGCGTCCGGTTGAATTCAGCAAAGAAACTTATAACAAGGCATACAATGATTTCAGCCAGTTTGTAGCACAGAACACTACAATGGACAAGATTGTAGAAAATGCAGAAGAAAACGGTTACCGCTTGTTGGAACGTGCTGATTTCCGTAGCGCTGAACACCGTGTAGGTGGCGTTAAGGGTACACGCGAAGCATTGAAATGGATTTTCGCAGCTAAGGAAGGTGAAGTATCTCCGTTGTATGAATGTGGTGAAAACGATCACTTGATGGTAGTTGCTCTTGAAAAGATCAATCCTGCCGGATACCGCAACATCAACCTTGTGGCAGATATGCTGAAAGCTGAAATCATTAAAGATAAGAAAGCTGAAAAGCTGATGGCAGAAATGAAGGGTGCAAGCAGCATCGACCAAGCTAAAGGCATGGCAAATGCTGTAAGCGATACAGTGAAACATATCACCTTCGCTGCTCCAGCCTATGTATCTGTAACCCGTGCCAGCGAACCTGCACTGAGCGCTTATGCCAGCAAGGCGGAAGCTAACAAACTGGCAGGTCCTATCAAGGGTAATGCAGGTGTTTACCTGATCCAGGTTTACAACAAGGAAAAGAGTGCAGAAGAATTTAATGCAAAAACTGAAGCAGAGAACTTGTCTAATATGGCAGGACGTTATGCTAGCAGCTTCATCAATGACCTGTACAAGAAAGCTGACGTAAAAGACGACCGTTACCTGTATTTCTAATCAGAGTAACTAGCTAATATAATAAAGAAGCGAGCTGCATTGTCTTGAACAACAATGCAGCTCGCTTCTTTTATTATATTATAACATTCACCCGTTGGCGCGATGACAGCCCCTGTTTAATTCCGCCAATGAGTAATATTCAGCTTTTTCAAAGTTTTACCGTCTTCACCTTGCCCGGAATAACGGTCAGCCTCGCCGTTCCATCGCTGTCTATCTCCACCTTTTGGTATCTGGCTTCCACCACCACCCTGCCGTCCAATGCCATCAATCCCCACTGGCAGGCGTTCTCCTCAAAGGCGCAATAACTGCCCACAGGAGGACGGATGTTGCGGTAACAGGGAGGCACCACAATGCGTTCGCCCCACTTCAGCCCCCACTTCATCCCCATCCGGAAAGGCCGGACATCCCTTATTTCCTCCAGCCTCTTCCGCCTTTTTTCTTCCTCGTCCTGTTGCTGCTGCCGACTCATTTCCTCCGCACGCCGTCCGGCTTCCTCCTTCAGCCTGTCCATCACCAAGTCAAAATCATCCTCTCCCGTTCGGGGAATATTGCGTGCTATATATTGCTTCCTTTTCCCTTTCTCCGCATGATAATAGTTCCCGTCTCCGTCCATCACCACGATGCTCCGGTCCGCCAGATGGCCACAGCACCAATAAACCTCCTCGTCATCACCTTCCAGCAGACAGGCAAAGACATCAAACACGGTAGACCATACGGGATTCACCAGTTTGCAGGACTTCGGGACACGATAGTCCGGTATCTTCAGGTAGAAACCGTAAAAACAAAGACTGTCCTTGTGCAGACTGCGCATGGAGGCATACGCCTTCTGTGTGCGGCTATAGAAAATGTTACCCACCTTTAGTAACTCTACACTGCCGTAAAAAAGCACTGCCGGCTTCTCCCGATAGCCCCTGTTCGTTTTCAAGTCGATGTAGGAATCAGTACCGTCATCGCCTGTGACGCCAAGGAGGTCCCCTTTCAGAAATCTCAATTTCCGGCAATGATCTGTCAGTATCACCGGCTTTCCGGAACCATCCACGACACCCGTCCGTCCGTCTTCAAAACGGACTGCCGCCCGGTCCGCACAAGTGTCGAACACCTCCCGATACCGGGGCATCACCGTTATCCTGTTTCCACGCCTCAAGCCCCACAAGTCGCTTTGACGGTCATGGCAGGCTTTCAAACCGGGTGGCGGCGCTTTACCGGCTTGCGCCCCTTCTCCCGGACAAACGGATTCACGGTTCCTGATAGCGTCCAGCAGTTGCCCATGCGTCATCACAACCTCCAGGTCCTCATCCCTTTTCACATCCTCCGGTGGCGGACAAGACACAGACAGCCTGTTCTCCGCCCTTATTCGGAATAGCGCATTGCCCACCATCCTCCCCTCGAACATCGCCTCCCAGTCATGGTCACGGACAGGCAGACCGAATATCCGGTGCAGACCCACATTGTCTATCAGCATACAGGACTCCTTGTCACCCGACTTCCGCAGTCCACGTCCCACCTGTTGCAGATACTTCGCCAGCGAAAGGGTGGGACGCGCCAACTGCACGAACTCCACATCGGGACAGTCGAAGCCCTCGGAGAAGATATCCACATTGACCAGCACCCTGATTCGTCCCTGCCTGAAACCCTCCACCAGTTCCCTGCGTTCCGAAGCGGGCGTTTTGCTATCAATAGCCACGGCTTCCACACCGTGTGCACTGTAACAAGCCGCTATCTGCCGGGCATGGGCTATGCTGACGGCATACACGATTCCCTTTTTCCCGTTGGCGTATTTCTCAACGCTTTCATACAGCCGTCGGATACTTGTTTCCCGGTTCAGCACCGCATCCATTTCCTTCACCTGATAATCCCCGTCCGCACCACGTTTCTTCAGCGAATCAAGGATCCGTTGCTCCCTGCTGTTCGCACGGATGGACACGTAGTCGAATGCCGACAGCCAGCCTTTCCCGATAAATTCCGCAATGCTCCACGAGGTAATCAGCGTATCAAACAAATCTGTGAATCCTCTCCCGTTCAACCGGCAGGGCGTGGCAGTCATGCCCAGTTTCCTCGCTTCCGGATATCTCTTCCAAAGCTCCCTGTAAGTCTCCGCCAGTGCATGATGTGCTTCGTCAATGACTATCAGGCCGGGACTTTCATCTATATCCCTCCGGTTACGCGACAGCCATTGGATGGACAGTACCCTCACCGTTCCGTCCCCTTTGCCCATTCCATACCGGGCTACGGTTTCTTCTATCTGTTCCACCAATTCCCTGCGGTGCGCCACTATCCACACCCGGGTAGCGGAACGGTGGAGGAACTCTCTCACCACCGCCGCCAGCAGGTGCGTCTTTCCCGTACCCGTAGGCATCTGTACCATGACACTACGATGAAGTTCCCACTCCTCAAAGAGCCGGGACTTCATCTCCTGCTGGTAGTCACGAAGACCATCGTCCTTGCAATACATTTTATTTCAGGTGCACTCTGAACACCATTCCTGCGCTTGGGTACTTGCATTCGGTCAATTCCACCACGCCACTGATATTATCTTTCCAAAAGTTATATCCGATGCCGCAGTTCACAGAATAACTGTCATATTCCGCTATTATATTCAGCCCATTCACGGCTTTGTTCCAAAAAGAAGTGGCCGGCAAGCCCAACCGGAAGTTTACACCTGCCGTAGGGCCGTTGCGATGATAATCCAGACGTTTGTTATAGACATAGCCGATGTGCACTCCCAGCTCTCCCACATTCTTCATGCCGAAATGCTTCGTGGCCGCAATGTAGTAGCGGTTCCAGTGCCCGTTGCCCACCGAAGAGGTGCCCGTAAAGCCATAGTCGCCCTTGTTCGGATCACCCAGCTTGTCGTTGGTGGACGGATCATTCGCCCCCATGACTATTTGCGGGGTCCATTCCTTCCACCAGCCTTCCTTCCACAGCCGCAACCGACCCGAGAACTGTCGGTCCTGGTTGCGGAACTTGTACGAGTAGCCATACTGGGGCAGCCCGATTTTGTGCAGCGTACACGTATAGCCTACTTCCAGCCATGGAAAGAGCGTGATGTTTATGTAGTAATTCCACGTGTCATAATTCCAATGCTTCGGGGTGGCCGCCACTTGCAGATAGGAAAATCCGCACATAAAGGTCTTGTCACGTTGCATATCCGCGCTGGGGACATGAAGCAGGCCTGTGGTGCCATATACATATTGAGCCTTCGCACTCAGAGGTATCAAAAGAAAAGCTGCTGCCAACGCAAAGAAGATCAACCTTTTTGTTTTCATCATGATTCCCATTATCTTTTCTGCTCCATCAGCCACTCAAAATACTTCTCATGCTCGTCCACCAACTTCTCCCACGAGTATTTACTGCGAATCTCCTCCAAATTAGCATTCACACACTGTTCACGATACTTACCACTCAAAGCATAAATATTGTCCAACAGTTGCGTCACGTCCTTGGCATCACCATAATAGTGAGCGTTTCTCTTCAACACGGCACGGTTGAAAATATTATCGTGCGCCAAAATGTAACAACTTGATGCCATCGCCTCCAACAGCGAGGGATTCGTGCCACCCACACTGTGACCGTGAAAGTAGGCAAACGAATAGTAGCGCACAGAATTCAACTTTTTGAAATCGTAGATGCCACCCACGAAACGGACGCTCTCCCTGCTACCATACTTTGCCAGCAATTCCTTGCCGTGAGGCGTGTTGGTTTTGCCCACGATAATGAGCGGCTTCTTGCCACATTCATTCGATACAAGATAACCCTCTATTGCCATCATGATGTTATTCTCCGGCTCCAATCTGGCCACCAACAAATAATAATCACGAGCTTTCAATCCAAACTCTGCCAAGAACGACTTGTCATAGTCATCGTGAATGTTCGCTCCGTATGCCAGAAATTTGCTCTCCTTGCCATACTTTTCCTTGTAATAGTCGTGAATACCCATGTTATCGGCTATCAGATAATGGCTGTGCTTCACCGTGGTGCGCTCCTCCCAAAACAGAAACTTCTGCACCCACTTGTTGAACTTTGTGCGTTTATACTCCAGTCCGTCCATGTTGGTAGTAAAAATAGGAGTCTTGATATTCTTCACGTCAAACCAGATGTAGGCCGGTACGATGCTCGTGTATCCGGCCTCATAAATGATGTCAAAATTCTCTCGCTTTAGCGCATCCCTCAATGAAAGGAAGTCGTAGAAGAAGCTGCCCACCGAACTGCCCATCCAGTCTTCGGGCGAGTAAACATGCTTAATACGCACACCTTTATAGTAATCTTCCTTATAGGGATGAAACCGGGGTGAGTATACCACCACTTCATGTCCACGCTTCGCCAAGCCTACCGAAATATACTCGGCAAACTGCTCAAAGCCCCCGTAGTTATTAGGGATACCACGGGTGCTGATAAATGCTATTTTCATTCGTAAAAAGAGTTGATTTAAGTTTTCTGCCATCAATATAATTAGAGTTATATTTCGAGATTGGCGAACTTATCACTGAAAAGATCAATCTATAAAGCTACATTTCAGCATAGATTTTCATTATTTTCTCGTAATATATCTCCGCATTGTAACGCTTCTGTGAAGCCTCGGCAATGGCTGAATAATCAAAGCAAGTTGCATACATGGCTTTTATTTTCTCCTTCAAGTCATCTATATTGCGGCTTTTGAAAACCTTCCCTGTTTCTTCTGAGATCAGTTCGGGAATGCCACCGATATCAGCTCCCAAAACGGGTGTTCCCAGGCTCCCGGCTTCAATCACGGAAATAGGATTGTTCTCATACCATTCTGAAGGAATCACGGAAAAACGAGCCTTTCCGACCAATTGTTTTATTTCATCCCATTGTTTGAAGCCTACAAATCGGATATGATTTCCGGCAATCGTCTTCAATTCCTTTTCCAAGGACCCACCACCAATAACGACCAGCTTGTACTGAGGTAGCATATTAGCAGCTTCAATCAATGTCCCAGTTCCCTTCTCGTGACTTAACCGTCCTATAAAGCAATAGTAATCCCCACGATTCTCATAGCTGTCGCAATAACATCTCTCCACATTGATAAAATTACAAATACTATGTAATTTGTCTTTACAAAACCCTCCTTGTGACATCTTTCGCGCCATAAAAGCACTTGGACAAACAAAAGCATCCGTACAATCTTCCAATCTGCTCTTATGCCATTTTTTCGCTTCCCAATATGACAGCAAACTTGCAGCAGATGAGTTTTTCATACACCTGTACTTTAGCACATTTTTTTTATCTTTAAAACATTCTTCGCATATTTCTTTTCCATTTTTTAAACAGTCATATCGCGGGCATAGTAATTTATAGTCATGTATAGTCCACACAACCTTCATACCTCTTTCGTGCGCCAGTTCGGCAATGACAGGCGAGAGCTGCGAGTGTATATTGTTCAGATGTACCACATCCGGATAAAAATCATTGAGCAAAGCACTGAATTTCCTCCGCACTTCCCGCGTACCGAATGGTCGCATCAGTGCCTCAATCATGCCCATTCCGGGCTCGAACTTCACCTCTGAAGGGAAATACTTGCTCCACGGAGTTTCCAGATTTTCAGGATAATCCATGGCAAACACCGCCACTTCATGACCGTGCGCTTTGAGCAGTTGCTCCAAATCAAGCATATGGACACAGTCACCTCCACGCCGATAATAAAATTTATTTGCTAGTACTATTCTCATTAAAACATTCTTATCTATTTCCAAAACACTTCATCAAGGGTATGAGGTGATTTCTGCCGATTTGCGGGAGGTAATGCCATATAATTGCCATATTTCACTTTAAGGTATGTATCGAAATCCTTAAACCCATAAAACTGAGTATCTTCAAAATCATACAAGTCAAGGCTATTCATTTGCGAGCATGACATAATTTCCTTTATTCCATTGCCCCATACCACAACCCCCACATACCGTGACTTCCGGCGAGACATCGCTTTGCCAATCATTCGTTTCGCAATTACATGTTGAGAAAAGCCCGCAAGTAGTATCTTCCAAAAGATAAGGACAGCCTTCTTCACAAATGAAATTTCGCTATCCAACTTCAGCAATTTTACGAGAAGAAGCTTCCGCCACAATCCCATCCCATTCATCCAATGTTCACTTTCTTTCAATGTGTCGCCCACATAATCCGTTGGAAAGACATCTATATTTACGCCTATCATCTTACCATTGACTCTCTCTTTCAATACAGTCCGGCTATCTTCAATCTTCGCATACGGATAATCATAATCAAGATTCTTTCTTACCTCACATAAATCATATATGCCCCTCGAATCGCAAAAAGAGGCCACAAAGCGTTCATAGTCCTCACGGGGCATCTGTATATCTATATCATCATCCCAAGGTATATATCCCTTATGGCGTATCGCTCCCAACATGGTTCCACCACACATGGAATATTGAATTTTATTATCAACACAAAAACAATGTACATATTTCATAATATCCAATTGCACCGCTTTCAGTTCATTCATTGTCAGATATTTCATCGTCTTATCCATTTAATATTCATCAATATGCTTGTACAATTCTTCCATTATAGCAATATCTTTGGGATAAGTTACCTTATACAGATTGTCTGCCCCTTCTATAAATGTCGGTTTGATACCATATACGTCATTCATGAGACGGGTTTCGTCTGTACGCATCTCACTCAAGTCTGCTTCGAAATACGCTTTCCACAAAAGCTGGAAATCAAAAGCCTGCGGCGACACTAATGAAAGACATTCAGACCGGGTAAGATATGTCTTATCCTTTAATATTACGGTATCCACAACCGGAATAACATAGCAACAAGAGAGGGCATCGTTCATGGCTATGTCTTCAATCTGCTTCCGTGTCACCAATGTACGCGCCGCCTCCATTATAATGACACGATGGCAATTTCCACGCGCATAAATCCAATCCAATCCTTTCTTGACCGAACCAGAACGCGTTTCCCCACCCTCTATGTCGACACCCACCACTATAATGTTTTCACTAGGAATAACGTCAGCCACGTTATCATAAAGATGTTTCCATAACGGTTTGTCATGAAACTCCAAAAATTGCTTCCGGCCATGAAACCGGGTACCTTTACCTGCCGCCAAAATAACGGCATATACGTTCTTTAAGTCTTCCATATCAATTTATAAATAAATTATTTTTAATATCAAATTACAATTTATCCCCCTCATCATCCTTGTTTCACCTTATTTATCTGCGTTCGAATATTACCCGTCGACGCTCCCGATTTGAAGGTCAGAAACTGCTGAAGCGCTTCTATGAAGTCCTTGCTTACCATACGTTCGGAAGTAAGAATGGTATGCTTATGCATATCATTCACCACAAGGTTCGCCAAGTCCGAGGCATTGCGGCAGTCGGCTATGCGGCGGATGATGTCATTCAGTTCCGCTGCGTCGGAGTAGTAAATGGACAGCGTGCCGCGGGCAATACGCACCGCCTCGTCCTCACCTTCTTCCTCCATATTATTATGAATTTTCGCATGGGCAAACCCAGTACCATAAAAGTTCTGCACAGCTCCGGTAGCGTTGGGCAGTATCTGGTTATTACCGCCGTTGATATTGATAATGACAGTCGCCATAGCGGTGCTGTTTTGATTTTCCGTATCGTTTTCCATTCTAATTTTATCTAATTTCTGATTATTCCTGATTATTTTAAGCTCCAGACTGATTATTTTGAATCGCTATTGTTTGCCCGAAAAATTACGCCGTACTTTACAGACGTAAACATTTATATATTGTAAATTATGAGTAACGATCATTCTATTTCAACCGACCCATCGCACTTCCGCTCCCTGCGCGACACTCAGCCGGTGCCTACCACATGGCAGGAGATTTTCAGGGAAATTACCGACGGCACACATGCTGCCGCCACCGGCCATTACCGCGCCCATCTCGCCA
>ERZ791737.399-NODE-399-length-39426-cov-94.410023_pt1 | contig 39426 bp, 36 predicted proteins | sample MGYA00510042_ERZ791737 | MGnify/ENA primary metagenome ERZ791737 (study PRJEB30046, sample SAMN00791965) | human gut metagenome | study: EMG produced TPA metagenomics assembly of the A metagenome-wide association study of gut microbiota in type 2... | reverse complement strand
AGTACACCATTCGGAATGTTATCGGGCGGACACATGGGTCCGCCCCTACGGGTTACCCGGGTGCGCCGAGGTATTGCACGATCAATGCCACCTCCCTGGGCATATAGCAGCGGCGGTAACGGTTATAACCAATGGCTTGCAAGGCAAGCCACAAGGCATGGTTCTTACGGATCCATGCCGATAAATTGCGCATGGCAGTACTTATGGCAAAATCCGGACAATACAACACCGCCAAATCCGCCTTGGAATAAATGCGGATGGGAAAAACTTCTTCCTCTAATTCGTTTTGTTTCATTTTATTATTCTGTTTATCACTCTACGAAGTTACGAAAATAAGGTCGTATCTGCAATTTTATACCCGCTTTTCTTACCGCTTTATGTGTAATAAACGGCTTAAATATCAATAGATTACCCACTGCTTCACGGAACCGCGCTAACCCGATCCCGCTGCTGCCACATATACTATCTTTGCAGTGTTCGAACAAACAGAGAGAGTATTATTTTTTAATTTTCAATTCTTAATTTTCAATTTATCATGGCTATACCTTACAAGAAAGTACAGAGAAGTAACCCTATTGATCCCAAGGCTGATCAGTTGTTTTACATTCAGTTGGTGACACTGGGACAGACGGCCACCTTGGAATCCATCGCTTATGAGATGAAAGAAACCAGTTCTCTTTCGTTGGGCGATATAAAGAGTGTGTTGACAAATTTCGTGACGGCTATGCGCCGGGCTTTGTATAACGGTCATTCGGTAAACATTCCCGGTTTCGGAGTCTTCAGCCTGTCGGCGCATTGCGACGGGGCGAAGACGCTGGATCTTTGCTCGGTGAAGATGATTCGTAAAGTGAAGATCAATTTCCGTGCTTCCAGCAATGTGAAGCCCAGTCTGGCATCGAAGAATGCGGGTGATGTGATGGAGTTTGTAGATGTGGAGAAGGCTTTGGACAGGGGGACGGAAGGAGTGCCTCAGGAGTAACGCGCCGGGGACGGCCCCGGATTACCTCCACCGTAGGGGCGGATTGAATCCGCCCGTATGCACAAAGTAAATTGTTATCGGGCAGATTCAATCTGCCCCTACAGTAAACCATCAACCTTAATAAACAAAATGAGTACAAGCAAATCTACCTGGGGATTGATCCTCAAAGTAATAATCGCAGTGGCTACGTCCATTGCTAGTGTAGTGGGAATCACTTCCTGCATCAACTAACTAAAAAAACAGAAAGAACAGAATGAAGAATCAAGAACTACTCGCGGAAGACTACCTTCCGCGAGAAATCAAACTCATCGTAATCCATTGCAGCGCCACGCGTTGCAACATCCCTTTCACTCCTGCACAGTTGGAGGAATGCCACAAGTCATTAGGCTATAAAGGAACCGGTTATCATTTCTACATCACCCGCGATGGAGTGGTACATCACACCCGCCCCATAGAACAGATCGGGGCGCATGCTTATGGTTTCAACTTGCACAGCCTCGGCATCTGCTATGAAGGCGGACTGAATGAGGAAGGAACTCCCTCAGACACCCGAACCACTTTCCAAAAAACAGCCTTACTAAATCTTCTCATGGAACTGAAACAGCAATTCCCGAAAGCATCCATCAAAGGGCATTACCAACTGAGTGCAAGCATTCATAAAGCCTGTCCCTGCTTCAATGCCGAGAAAGAATACCGTTCACTGTAGGGGCGGATTGAATCCGCCCGAACCAACGGTCACGATCTTGGGAGTAATACATTACTTCCGAAAGCATTAGTCAAATGTATTCAGTTGATGTTATCGGGCGGATTCAATCCGCCCCTACGGTAGCTCCCCTTCGAACTACCATTTTAACATCATCCCTGTTTCTCTAACTGAAAAATAAATCCTCCCCGCTGATAAATTGTTTCAATTTTAGGATTGAAGTTCCAAAATAACCTTTATATTTGTAATCGTTAACAACTTACAAACAAGAAAATACCATGATGAACAAAATGTGCATGGCAGCCATCTTTGCTGCCACTTTGTGTGCAGGAACTATCTCTGCACAGCCTGCCGCCGTAAAAAAGATTATTGAAACGGGGCAAACAGACAATCAGGTAATGCATCAGCTGGACATTCTCACGAATCGTTTCGGGGGGAGAGTCATCGGATCGGACGCATACGAGAATGCCGCCGAATGGATGATACGCGAGTATAAGCGATGGGGAATTGAAGCCCATCTGGAAGAAGCCGGAGAATTGCCCGTAGGATTCAACCGCGGTCCTTGGTTTGGACGCATGATAGGTGGCGACCAGGCAATGGATCTGCATTTTGTAACCCCTTCCTACACCTCGGGAACCAAAGGACTGCAACGCGGACACGTACTGATAGAACCACGCACTGAGGAAGAACTGAACCGCATGAAGCACCAGCTGAAAGGAGCATGGGTATTGGTATGCGGCGAAAACGTGGGCTGGCCTATCGACCACTCCGCTAAGGGAGACTCCATACGTGCTGCCATAAAAGCCGAGAACATAGAAATAGAGAAGAAGAACGATGCCTTGATGGAAGAAAACTGGAGCAAGGGAACCAAGCATGCCATGATTCCTCTGCGCGAAATGCCGGGATTGTTCTATAAAGAAATGTGCGAAGCCGGTGTGCTGGGCTTTATCCAATCCGCCCCTGTGCCCCTGCGTGCATTGTATGACCGCGCTTTGCTGAACGACCCCAATACCACTTTCGACAATCTGCCCGAAGTATGCGACATCAAGCTGGACGAACACCAATACAAGGTAATAAAGCAGATGGTGAAAGAACGTCGCAATTTCTGGCTGGAATTTGACATCCGCAACCACTTTAAGCTGGGCCCGGTGAAGTATCACAATGTAGTGGCATCTATCAAGGGTACTAAATATCCCGATGAATATGTAATGGTAAGCGGCCATCTGGATGCTTTTGATATAGCAACCGGAGGTATTGACTGCGGCACAGGCATAGGACCCATGATGGAAGCGGCACGCATGATAGCCCTGTCCGGCGCAAAACCCAAGCGCACTATCTTGTTTGTTGCCTTTGCAGGCGAGGAATTCGGGCTGCTGGGCTCCAAAGCCTATGTGAAGACCCATGCCAAGGAACTGGGCAAGATAGCCAACCTGTTCAACCGCGACGGCGGACCTACCCCTCCGGTGGGCATCTCTGTTCCCCAAGCCATGTATGACGACATGGTAGAGGTATGCAAACCCGTGAAAGAGATTCGTGCCGACTATCCTTTTGAGGTGAAAGTGGCAAAACCCTTCCGCCGTCCTACACAGAGTGGTGGTACCGATGCCAGCGTGTTTGCCGTGGAGGGCGTGCCCACTTTCGGCTTTAACACACAAGACATCAAAGGATACAATTTCTCTTATGGGGAAATATGGCACACGGAGCGCGACCTGTATACCAAGAATATTCCCGAATATCAAGAACATGCAGCAACTGTTACGGCTGTTGTGGCTTTGGGAATTGCTAATTTAAGTAAACAATTATCTCGCGAAGGCATGTATAAAGAGTAGCAGAATTGTTCTATTTTTCCTCTTTTGGTGGAATAATGTCGTTTTGATGTGTAAAAAATGTTAGCTGGAGTTCCATTTACTGAGATATTCTTTACCTTTGCGGTACTGGTTTTGGAAAAAAGGTGGTAAACAAAATCATCGGCAAAATTGTTAATACGCAAAAGGTAATTTATAAAATAAAAGTAAATAGAGAAGCTTATGTCACAGATCATTGGACATATTTCACAAGTTATCGGACCGGTGGTCGATGTGTATTTTGGTGGCAAAGACATCGACGCCGATCTTCTTCTTCCAAGCATACACGATGCTTTGACTATCAAACGCAACGACGGCAGAATACTAGTCGTGGAAGTGCAACAACACATTGGTGAAGACACGGTGCGCACAGTGGCTATGGATAGCACGGACGGACTGCAAAGGGGCATGGAAGTCATTTCCACGGGTCACCCCATCACTATGCCGGTGGGCAACCAGATAAAAGGCCGCCTGATGAACGTAGTGGGCGAGGCCGTGGACGGAATGAAGCCGCTGAGTAAAGAAGGCGCATTCCCCATTCACCGCGAACCGCCTAAGTTTGAGGAATTGTCTACGGTGCAGGAAGTGCTTTTCACAGGTATCAAGGTGATAGACTTGCTGGAACCCTATTCCAAGGGTGGCAAGATCGGACTTTTCGGCGGTGCCGGTGTGGGCAAGACGGTGCTTATCATGGAGTTGATTAACAACATTGCCAAGAAGCACAACGGATTCTCCGTATTTGCAGGCGTGGGCGAACGTACGCGTGAGGGTAACGACCTGTTGCGCGAAATGATAGAATCCGGCGTAATACGCTATGGAGAAGAATTTAAGAAAAGCATGGAAGAAGGTCATTGGGACCTCTCCAAAGTAGACTACAATGAAGTAGAGAAGTCACAAGCCACGTTGGTGTACGGGCAGATGAACGAGCCTCCCGGCGCACGTTCTTCCATCGCCCTGTCGGGGCTTACCGTTGCGGAGTCTTTCCGCGACCGCAAGAATGGCGACGCCAACGGCCCGCGTGATATCTTGTTCTTTATCGACAATATTTTCCGTTTCACCCAGGCAGGTTCCGAGGTTTCGGCTTTGCTGGGACGTATGCCCTCCGCCGTGGGTTACCAGCCTACGCTGGCTACGGAAATGGGACAGATGCAGGAGCGCATCACTTCTACCAAGAACGGTTCTATCACCTCCGTGCAGGCGGTATATGTGCCTGCCGATGACTTGACAGACCCTGCGCCCGCCACTACCTTTACCCACCTGGATGCCACAACGGTATTGAGCCGCAAGATAACCGAACTGGGTATCTATCCGGCTGTAGACCCGTTGGAATCCACATCCCGCATCCTCGATCCGCTTATTGTGGGCCAGGAGCACTATGATGTGGCACAGCGCGTAACCCAGATATTGCAACGCAACAAGGAATTGCAGGATATTATTTCTATCCTGGGTATGGACGAACTGAGCGATGAAGACCGCCAGACGGTGAACCGTGCCCGCCGCGTGCAGCGTTTCCTGTCGCAACCCTTTGCGGTGGCAGAGCAGTTTACGGGCGTGCCGGGCGTTATGGTTTCCATAGAAGACACCATAAAAGGGTTCAGAATGATTCTGGACGGCGAGGTGGACTATCTGCCCGAACAGGCTTTCCTGAACGTGGGCACCATAGAGGAAGCCATAGAAAAAGGAAAGAAATTGCTGGATGCTGCCGGCTAAAAATAAAGAAATATGGAACATCATGAAGAACTTCATTTGATTGTGGTTTCTCCGGAAAGTACATTGTTTGACGGCAAAGTGGAAATGGTGACACTGCCGGGGGAAGTGGGCTCGTTCACTGTGCTGTATGATCATGCTCCGCTTATATCGTCGCTGGTGCAGGGGGAGATAAAGTACAGGGAAGACGAACTGGAAAAATCAATTGGAATATCGAGTGGGTTCGTTGAGGTGAGAGATAATATAGTTTCAGCCTGTGTAGAAATCTAATACATAATTATGTTTTTGTTAGCCGCAAAGAAAAAGTTTATAGTTTCGTTGACCATCTTGATGGTGATCATGAGTTGGGGAGGAGCCCTGGTGTTTCACACCTTATTGCCCAGGTATTATTTTGCCTGGTATCCCTCCATACCGATATTCTTTTATCTTTTCGGTCTGTTCTACATATTTATGTTTGGATATTGCTACCGGGTGAGTCCACAGAGAATGGTGGCGGTTTATCTGGTGGCAAAGGTCACAAAGATGTTGCTCAGTATTTTGATTATGTCGATATACGCAGTAGCGGTGGCGCATCAGGTGTTATCATTCATAGGAACCTATATGGTATTCTATTTTGTCTTTCTGATCTTTGAGACTCGCTTCTTTTTCCACTTTGAGATAAAACATAAAAGTAATAGGTATAAGTATAAGTAAGTATGAGAAATTTACGATACATAGGAACGGTTTTAGTATTGCTGGTTGCTTTCCTGCAAGGGGCAGGCGCCCAAGAGGAATCGAAGGCCGATTACAAGGAGCAGCAGGTGGACGTGAATGAAATCGTTTTCGGCCATATAGGTGATTCCTATGAGTGGCACATCACCGACATAGGAGAGACCTCCATAGCTATCCCCCTGCCGGTCATCGTAAAGAGCAGTACGGGCTGGCACACCTTTCTTTCTTCCCGGTTTGAGGAAGGAAACGGCGAATACGAAGGCTTGTACATAGCCCGCGACGGTGAATACAAAGGCAAGATAGTAGAAAGGGATGCCACCGGCAAGGAAGTAAAACCTCTGGATATCTCTATTACAAAGGACGTTACGGGATTGTTTATCAATAGTGCCCTGCTGGTGATACTGGTATTGAGTTGTGCCCGCTGGTACAAAAAGCATCCGGTGGAGCAAGAAGCTCCCAAGGGCATGGTGGGGATGATGGAAGCCTGTATCCTTGCCATAAACGATGATGTGATAAAAGGTTGCATCGGTAAGGATTACAAGCGTTATGCTCCTTATCTGCTCACCGCCTTCTTCTTTATCCTGATAAACAACTTGATGGGACTGGTTCCCTTCTTCCCCGGCGGCGCCAACATTACGGGCAATATTGCCATTACGTTTGTATTGGCTGTGTGCACGTTCCTGGCCGTGAACCTGTGGGGAAACAAGGAATACTGGAAAGAGATTCTGTGGCCGGATGTGCCTTGGTGGCTCAAAGCTCCGTTTCCCATGATGCCTATCATCGAGATATTCGGAATCTTTACGAAACCGTTTGCATTGATGATCCGTTTGTTTGCCAATATGATGGCAGGTCATGCGGCTATCCTCAGCTTGATTTCCATCATCTTTATCACGGCAAATCTGGGGCCGCTGATTAACGGTTCGATGGGATTCGTGGCGGTGGCTTTCGGCATATTCATGACGGCGTTGGAGATACTGGTTGCCTTTATCCAGGCATACGTGTTCACCATGTTGTCCGCAGTCTTCATCGGGCTATCCCGCACGGAAGAAGTGAGTGAGGAGAAAAAAATGAAATAAAAAATCAAATAATTAATTTAAAAACAGACTATTATGTTACTAGCAATTTTATTACAGTCCGCTGCTGCGGCAGGTTTAGGAAAATTAGGTGCTGCACTTGGAGCAGCTATTGCAGTAATCGGTGCAGGTATCGGTATCGGTAAAATCGGTGGTTCGGCCATGGAAGCTATTGCCCGTCAGCCCGAGGCGGCAGGTGATATTCGTATGAATATGATCATCATCGCTGCGTTGGTAGAAGGTGTGGCTCTGATTGCCATTATCGTTTGTTTATTAACTTTGTTCTTATAATCTTTAGAGTAGTATGTCATTATTAACACCTGATAGCGGTCTGTTATTCTGGATGGTCATCGTCTTCGGCATCGTCTTTGTCCTGTTGGCAAAGTACGGTTTCCCGGTGATTACCAGAATGGTGGATGAGCGGAAAGAATATATCGACAAATCACTGGTAGCCGCCCGTGAGGCCAATGAACAATTGGCAAACATCAAGGCGGAAAGTGAAACGATATTGGCTAAGGCTCACGAGGAGCAGGCGCGCGTCCTGAACGAGGCTCTCGCTACCCGCGAGCGCATTGTGAAGGAAGCCAAAACACAGGCTCAGGTTGAAGGACAGAAACTGCTGGACGAAGCCAAAAGGCAAATCCAGATAGAAAAAGACAGCGCTATAAGCGACATCCGCCGCCAGGTAGCTGTACTGTCTGTAGACATTGCTGAGAAGGTTTTGCGCAAGAACCTCGATGACGAGAAGAAGCAAATGGAAATGATAGACCGTTTGCTGGATGAATTGACTGTTTCCAAAAACTGATTGATATATGTATATAGGAGTATTCTCAATGCGTTATGCCAAGGCTTTGCTGGCGTATGCCAATGAAAGCGGGGTAGAGGACCAAGTGTATGAGGAAGCCAAAAGGCTGGCAGACACCTACACACTGGTGCCCGATTTGCGTCAGGCGGTAGAGAATCCCGTGTTGCCGGTAAAGACAAAGCTGCAACTGATATGCGAAGCTGCCGGAGGTGCCGGCGTAAGCAAGGAGATGAAGCGCTTTGCCCAATTGGTATTGCAGGAACGGAGAGAGAAATTCTTTCAGTTCATGATAATGTCGTATATCGACCTCTATCGGAAACAGAAGAATATCAGTGTCGGCAAAATCACCACGGTCTGTCCCGTGTCGGACGAAGTGGTGAACCGTATACGGGCAATGGTCACCGAAAAGACCCACGGAACTGTAGAGTTCAGAACCAGACTGGATGAGAAACTGGAAGGTGGTTTCATCTTCGAAATCAATTTCTACAGGATGGATGCGAGCATCGCCAACCAGATAAGAAGGGTGAAGCGACAGTTCATTGCCAAGAATAGAAGAATCGTGTAAATTAAAAGAATTATGTCTGAAAATATAAAACCCAGTGAAGTATCCGAAGTCTTGCTTCAACAACTGAAAGGCATCAATACCAGCCTCCAATTCAAGGAGGTGGGAACGGTGTTGCAGGTGAGTGACGGTGTGGCTCGTATCTACGGGTTGACCCATGCGGAAGCCAATGAGTTGCTGGAGTTTGACAACGGCATCAAGGCTATCGTAATGAACCTGGAAGAAGATAATGTAGGTGCGGTGTTGCTAGGTCCTACCGATCAGATAAAGGAAGGAATGGTGGTGAAACGCACCAAGCATATTGCTTCCATCAATGTGGGCGAAGGAATGTTGGGACGTGTCATAGACCCCCTGGGCGTGCCTTTGGACGGACGTGGACGCATAGGTGGCGAAACCTGCGAGATGCCGTTGGAACGCAAAGCGCCGGGAGTAATCTTCCGCCAGCCCGTGAACCAGCCGTTGCAAACCGGATTGAAATCGGTGGATGCCATGATCCCCATCGGCCGTGGACAGCGTGAGCTGATTATCGGCGACCGCCAGACGGGAAAGACTTCCATCGCCATAGATACCATCTTGAACCAGAAAGCCAATTATGAGGCGGGAAAGCCGGTGTATTGCATTTATGTAGCCATTGGCCAGAAAGGTTCTACGGTGGCAAGTTTGGTAAATACGCTGCGCGAACGCGGTGCCATGGATTATACCATTGTGGTAGCCGCTACGGCTGCCGACCCTGCTGCATTGCAGTATTTTGCCCCATTTGCCGGAGCTGCCATCGGAGAGTATTTCCGTGATACCGGCAGGGATGCGTTGGTGGTGTATGATGACTTGTCCAAACAAGCCGTAGCCTATCGTGAAGTGTCTTTGATTCTTCGCCGTCCTTCCGGCCGTGAGGCTTATCCGGGTGATATTTTCTATCTGCACTCCCGTTTGCTGGAGCGTGCGGCAAAGATTATCAACCAGCAGGAAGTGGCGGAACAGATGAATGACCTTCCACCCAGCCTGGTGGGCAAGGTGAAGGCAGGCGGTTCGCTTACCGCGCTCCCCATCATCGAGACTCAGGCAGGGGACGTTTCGGCTTATATCCCTACCAATGTAATTTCTATTACGGACGGTCAGATATTTCTTGAAACGGACTTGTTCAACCAAGGTTTCCGCCCGGCTATCAATGTGGGTATTTCCGTATCCCGTGTGGGTGGTAGTGCACAGATAAAGAGTATGAAGAAGGTGGCAGGTACACTGAAGATAGACCAGGCACAGTATCGCGAACTGGAGGCTTTCTCCAAGTTCAGCAGTGATATGGACCCGGTGACTGCCATGGCGATAGACCGCGGACGCAAGAATAACCAGTTGCTGATACAACCGCAATACAGCCCGATGCCCGTGGGTGAACAAATCGCCATTCTTTATTGTGGCACGCATGGCTTGCTGCGCGATGTGCCTTTGCACAAGGTGCAGGCCTTCCAAAAGTCATTCCTGGACATGATGCACGCCGAACATCAGAAAGATGTGCTGGATGTGCTGGGAAGCGGTGTGATAAACGATGAAGTAACTGCCACCATAGAGAAAGTAGCGGCCGCAATGGCTCAACAATTTAAAGTGAATCAATAATCATGGCATCACTGAAAGAAGTAAAAGGAAGAATAGCCTCGGTAAACAATACCCGAAAGATTACCTCGGCTATGAAGATGGTGGCATCTGCCAAGCTGCACAAGGCGCAGGCGGCCATAGAGAATATGCTTCCTTACGAGCGAAGACTGAACCACATACTGACCAACTTTCTGAGTGCGGGCACTGAGGTGGAGTCTCCTTTCATAGTGAAACGTGAAGTGAAGCGTGTGGCTGTTGTGGTGTTTGCCTCCAATACCAGTCTGTGTGGTGGTTTCAATGCGAATGTCATTCGCCACCTCACGGTGATTTTGGACGAATATAAGTCGCTGGGTATGGAGAATGTGCTGGTATTCCCGGTAGGCAGAAAGGTAGCGGAAGGTGTGAAGAAGTTGGGCTTCAAGATGGAGGGTGACTTTCAGCACATGGCGGACAAGCCTTCTTATCAGGAGGCTGCCGATTTGGCTACAGACCTGATGAACCGATTCCTGCATCATGATATAGATAAGGTGGAGTTGCTGTATAATCATTTCCGTTCTACGGCAGTTCAGATTCTGACCCGTGAAACTTATCTTCCCATCGATTTGTCTAAGGAGGAAACCGGGGAAAAGAGTGGGAGAGAGCCTGATTATATCATAGAACCATCCTCGGAAGAAGTGATGCGGGAATTGCTGCCCAAGGTGCTTCGAATGAAGATGTTCACCGTATTGCTGGACTCGAATGCTGCCGAGCATGCGGCACGCACCATGGCCATGCAAATTGCTACGGATAATGCGAATGAATTGTTGCAGGATTTGACAGTGATGTATAACAAGAGCCGCCAGCAGGCCATTACGAATGAGTTGCTGGATATTGTGGGCGGGTCGATGGCATAAATCTATCTACCGTAGGGGCGGGGTTTGCCCGCCCGATAGCATCCAGACAGTATACTCGGTGGGTGTATTCGGGCGGGCGAACCCCGCCCCTACGGTAGGTGATAATATTACCCTTTCCTCCTCAAACAAGCCAAATAATCATAATGCCCCCCTTCCTTCACCAACTCCGCCTCAAATCCACACCGGTCAGCATAAAGACTAAGCGTCTGAAAATCTACATACAACCAATCAAAAGCCCCGCCTTTTATATTCTTATACTGCATCCGGAAATCAATCTCCCCGTAATAATCTCCGGCAAGATCTATTAAGTAGCTACCATCTTCATCCTCAAAAAGATAACGCAAATCACTGGAATCCATCAAGATGCACCCACCGGGACGAAGCAACTGTTTCATCTTCCCAAAGAACCCATCCATATTCTCCAATTTCCCGATAATTCCCGATCCGTTCATCAGCATCACAATCGTATCAAATGTATCCAGGAAATGCTCACTAAAAAGATTCACCAACCGGGCATCACGTACCCCTCGCTTCTCCATCACTTCCACAGAAAGGGGAGAAATATCAATGGCACACACCTCTTTCCCCATTTCCTGCAAAGCCAGCGCATGGCAACCGCTTCCCGCACCTACATCCAGAATGCTTCCCTTTGCCATCTGCAAAGCAGTCTGTTCCAGTTCCGGCATCTCCCCAAAAGAACGGAATAACTGGTCTACCGGAATCTCATCTTCATCAAATTGTGAAGAAAACACACGCAGTTTTCCGGCTTTGTGGTGGTTGTAATAATCGGATATAGCAGCCCCCATGGGGTCTTTATCGGTAGTAAGTAGGTTTGTTTCCATTTGAATTATCATTTGTAATTAAAGGCGCAAAGGTAGATAATTCAAGGCAGAAAGTATCTATTCTTTGCTCTTTTTTGCCGATATTTGCAGGGTAAATAATAAAAACATACGAATGAATGTATTAAAACCCCGCATAGTCTCCCTGTTGCAACAACTGAATGAACGGGTATTCGAGAAAGAGCACGTGGTAGCCCTTTCCCTTTTATCAGCCGTGGCAAGGGAAAGTATTTTCCTGTTAGGCCCTCCGGGAGTCGCCAAGAGTATGGTGGCACGCCGCCTGAAACTGGCTTTCCGCAACGCATCCGCTTTTGAGTATCTGATGTCCCGGTTCAGCACTCCGGATGAAATCTTCGGCCCTGTGTCCATCTCCAAACTGAAAGATAAAGACACGTATGAGCGCATTGTAGATGGCTATCTGCCTTCTGCCACCATCGCCTTTCTGGACGAAATATGGAAGGCAGGCCCTGCTATTCAGAATGCCTTGCTCACCATTATCAATGAAAAGATTTATCGTAACGGACAGTTCTCTATCCACGTCCCCCTGAAGGGGCTGATTGCCGCTTCCAACGAACTTCCCGCGCAAGGGCAGGGATTGGAAGCCTTGTGGGATCGTTTCTTGCTCCGTTGCCTGGTGAGCGGAATAGAGGATATGGGAGAGTTTGACCGCATGATTTCTTCTACGGACGAATCGGAGCCGGTGGTAGATGAATCTCTGCAAATAACGGACGAAGAATACATTCAATGGGAAAAGGAAATAGCTGCCGTCAAGATCCATTATTCCATCTTTGAGATAATCCATGCACTGAAAGATAAAATAGAGCAATACAATCTCCAGGTGCAGAATGAAGGAGGTATCTCCGCCCCCCTATACGTCTCGGACCGCCGGTGGAAAAAGATGATAAAGCTGCTCAAGACTTCCGCCTTCCTCAATGGCTCGGATACCATCCGCCTTTCGGACTGTACCCTGCTGGCATATTGCCTTTGGAGCGAGATAGACCAAATGGAAATAGCAGATGAAATGGTGAGCTCTGCCATCCAAAAGAGTGCCGAAGGTTATCTGCTGAACATCAAAGGACTGGAACAGGACATTGACGAACTGAAAGACCGGCAATCTTCCGAACACAGCTTGCGCGAGGTGAATGATCCCGGCATTCAGATTGTAGATACTTATTATTATCAGATAGAAGGGGTACGCATGAAGGAACGCCTCCTTATCTTTGCGGCAGATTACCAACACTTGGACAAGACCGGAAAACTATTCTATCTGCATAAAGACAAGTACAAGGCGAATTGCTGCATCTTGAAAAAGTATGATGCAATACTCCATGCCAAAGTGCCCCGTGACAAGATGTACACTTTAAAACGGGGTACCCGTTCCGTTTATATAAATAATTATGAATACCACTTGATGTGCTACGAGGATTGCGCCCCTCCGCCACCCGAACCGGAACCGGAAGACCTGGGCGCCAAATATCGCTCGGTGGCAGAAGCCGTGGGAAGGGCGGAAAAGGACTGGAACGAACTGATGAATGCCGAAACGGAGTACTACGAACAACATTTGTTCCTGGGCGAAAAGCAGCGCGGGATAATGAGGCGTATGCTTCGTCATCAAAAGAATAATATAGACCGATACAAGAACGATTTGAACGAATTAGGTGATGCCTACCGGAAAGAGAACCAGGAATATAAGATTGAGAAGCCTGAAAATGATTTATTCTCATGAGCTGAAAGAGAGGACCTTCAAGGCTTACGAAGCGGATGTGAATAACGGGATAGTGCGTCAGCGCGAACTGGAAGAAAAGGTGCTGATGTATTATCGCCGCACTACGCCCTCCTTGCAGGAATATTACTCGCGCTACACGCCGGAGTGGGAGGCTTTCTACTCCTCGGAACGCTTGTCGGACATGGCTTTCCTACAATATCTGAAACAGATGCGGGGGGCTTTCAAGAAGCGTTACGAGCTGTCTGAACTGAACATAGATTATTACATTACTCAGATGGAGAACCGTTCCTTGTTGAAAGGTGAGGCATCGCAGATCAAAGAATTCTTTTTGGACAAATGGCATCAGTTGCTCACCCGCAAGGAGTATGATTACCAGTATGTGCACATCGATGCGTTGTGCCAAAGTTTTGATCTTCTGATAAGGAAGCAGGGACAGGAATCGGGTAATCGCACGCTGGGTTCGCGTATGCAATGGCTGCTCCATAACTATCCCGATTTGTATCAGCGTATGTTACCCTTTGAACAGGTGATGAAGCGTAATCCGTGCATTCAGGAACTGGCACGCTTGTTGGGGAAAAAGCATAGGGAGCAGCAGAAGTATGACTCCCTGTCGGGGGTGGATAAGAAGATGCTTCTCCGTCACTCTCCGCACAGTGACATTACCGGGGTGACGTTGGGGAATGACTTGAACAGTCTGTTGCCCATAGAATATTGTTACTTGGCGGAAGACTCGCTGCGTGCCATATTCATGGAGCGATATGCCGAGAAACGCCTGCAAATGTTCGATTATAAATCGAATGAAAAAGATCCGGTACAAGATGATAAGCATAAAGTTTCGGGACAAGGGCCGTATATCATTTGCGTGGATACTTCCGGCTCCATGCAGGGAGATCGCGAACTTCTTTCCAAATCTGCCATCCTTGCCATTGCCCAACTGACGGAGAGGACGCATCGCAAGTGCTATGTTATCAATTTCTCGGACGAAGCCGTGTCTCTGCTCATAGAAGACCTGGGACGCGATATGCCCAAACTGGCGGAGTTCCTGAATAAGCGGTTTGATGGCGGAACGGATATTGAACCTGCTCTCCGTGAAGCCACTCACATTATCAATGGCAATGACTTCCGGGAGTCGGATATTGTATTGATCTCCGATTTTGAAATGCCTCCGCTTTCCAGAGATCTGCAAGAGCAGATGAAACAAATCAAGCGAAGGAAAACTTCTTTCTTCGGGTTGGTGTTCGGGAATAGACCGGAGATGGAGTATCTCAATCTTTGTGAACGGTATTGGGAAATGTAGGGTGTCATGTTGTCTTTCTGCACATCTCGTTAACATTCCCGGTAACGCTTTCATTCACCGTAGGGGCGGGGTTTGCCCGCCCGAAAACGGTTCGCTTTATGTATTCGGGCGGGCAAACCCCGCCCCTACGGAAAATGTTAACGAAACGTGTAGAAAAAGAATAGCTTCCAAAGGAGGAAGCTGTGCAAATCAAAATTATTTAGCAACCACCATTTTGTCCAATTCTATTTTTTGAGGGACATAAAGCATTCTCAATAATTCTTTTACTCTGTTTATTTCTTCAGTCTGTGCATTGGGCGAAAATTTTAATTGCACTGTCATTATATCATTCTGATCATGTTTTAATTTAGTAAGTTTATCTTTCAGTTCATTTTCAGTAAAGTCTTTTATCCCAATGACTTCAGTGTCTTCATTGTAAAGCTTCACTTCTATACCTGCATATCTTTTAGAATCTGCTTCTTTACTGAATGATTTAGGATCATCGAAGAATACAAGAATCGGCCATTTCTCTTTAGAGCCGTCCAACTCCATCTGAGGGGCCAGTTCCGGCAGCTTCTCAAGAGCCCGTTTTATTTCACACAGGTATTTGTAGACCACATATTCATTCGCATGAATGTCATAAGTGATTCCCAAACTTTGAACAAGATCTTTGCCTGTCTTTCCCTTATGGTCAGCAGCAGAATTAAGGAAAGATTCTACGATTACTTTCAGAATCTCATCTTGTTTGACAGCCTTCTTCCGGTCATACAAAATTTGATTGTTTTTGTTGATGAGGAAGCTATGAATAACTCCCGACTTTGTTTCTTGCAGGGCCATCTTATTCTTCTCCATTTCCCGGTTGAAGAACTCTTTCATAGCAATCAAGTCCTGTGGCTGATTATTCTCCTGTTCGGTAACCGGAACCATTTTATCCAATGTTTCCTTTACTTCGGGGCGTGCAAATACAAGCATTGTCCCCATGACTATGGGCACTGCTATAAGCAGTTTCAGCCTTGCCCATCCATTTGTTCTTTCTTTTAACATCATAGTAATACGTTTTTTAAGTTTACTGTGATTAAAGCCGTTGGCCATAGAGTAGAGCCTTGTGCCCACAGCTTTTTTCACTAATAATAATTGATATTGCGTTGCATCGATGCCTTGTTTTATCACTCCCTCGTCTGCCTCAAATTCGTGGAGTTGCTGCATTTCCAGTCTCATGAGCCATACCACAGGATTAAACCAGTACAGAATGGTGATGAGCATAAACCATAATGAATCTTGAGTATGCCGATAGTGCAGGTGCATTTGCTCATGCACCAATACGATGGAGTTGTTTTGATAGTCCTCTTCGCTTAGAACAATATATTTACCGAAACTAAATGAATGAATAGAGTGAGGGATCACAATGAGCCAGTAACCATTTTCTTTTCTTCGTGGTGCATTGCGTATGACTTGCCACATACGGAAAAGAGAAGAAAGTATCAAGCCGAGTGTAATAACCATTCCTATTATATATACACTACCCAGAATGCCAGTAAGCCCCCATTCCGAAGTGGGAGAGCCTTCCTTAATCAGTGTTTCCTTTCCTGCTGTCGGCATATCCGTAAATAGGGCAGAGGGCGAGGCGCTTTCTCCTACCAACACCTCACTAAGCACCTGCATGGGAACCTGTACCAATTGCCCCTGACTTATCGTAACAGGGAAAAGCGGCAATAGCATACATACTACCGTTCCGATAAGCAGGGTGATGCGATTGAACCGGAAAAATGTACTGTTACGCATTGCCAGCACAAAAAACAGGTAGAACAGCGTAAGGCAGATGCTGCTTTTTATGATATATAACAGGAAGAGTGCCATGATCTATCTATCGTTTTTTAGCGTTTTCTATCCGGTTGATTAATTCTTTCAATTCCTCTATATTCATTGATTCTTCTTCAATAAATTGGGACACTACATTTGTATAAGAGTTATTATAGTATTGAGATATTACATCATTCAATGCCGAACTCTTATATTCTTTTTCGCTGATTGCTGCATAATATTGATTTGTATTTCCACAAGGGCGGTGGGCTACGAATCCTTTTTCTTCTAATAGCTTGACCAGGGTTGCCACGGTGTTATAATGAGGTTTGGGCTCATCATAAAAACTTAGCAATTCGCGTATGAACATTGCATCGTGTTGCCACAATATATTCATTATTTCTTCTTCTTTTGCAGTAAGTCGTTTCATGGTTCTTTTAGGGTTATGATGAATGTATGGAGCAAATGTATGGAATATATTTCAAACAAACTACTAAAAGTATTAGTAGAATTACTAATCTTAGTAGTTATTAACTTATCGGCGACTGTGGGGAGGAATTATTCCCCCAAATAAAAAGAAGTGAAGGACTTTCACAAGCCCTTCACTTCAACCGTAGTAGACACATCTGTTGATGCGTCTCAAAAAGTCAAGTTTTTATTTTCTACATCAATACCGGCGCCAGATATTTCACCAGGAAGTATCCGCCTACTATCAGCCAAACGTATAATAGGGAAGCGAGTACGAATGGTTTGGCACCTGCCTTCCGGAATTTGTCTATGCTGGTTTCTGCACCCAGGGCAGTCATCGCCATAGTCAACAGGAAGGTATCGAGGTTATTGATAAATGTGATCAAGCTGTGTGGAAGCAGGTCGAAAGAGTTGAATCCGATAACTGCCAGGAATCCGATAGCAAACCAAGGGATAGATATATTCTTCATGCTTCCGCCTTTGCCCCCTTCTTTTATGGCTGCTCTGGATACAAAGAAACTGGTAATCAGCAATACCGGAACCAGCATCATGACGCGTATCATCTTTACGATGATGGCAATGTCTGATATTTCCTTTCCCATGGCATTTCCCGCACCTACCGTATGTGCTACTTCGTGCAGGGTGGCGCCGGTAAATATACCCATTTCATTGGCAGGAAGAACGAATGTTCCGTTTCTGTACAGTATAGGATAGATGAACATGGAGAGGGTGCCGAAGATAACGACTGTAGATACGGCAACCGCCGTTTTGTACGGTTTGGTTTGTATGGTCGATTCGGCTCCCAGAATGGCTGCCGCACCGCAAATGCCACTGCCTATGGAGGTGAGCAACGCGATTCCCCTGTCCATTTTCAGCATTCGCCCTATCAGGATACCGCCGCAAATGGTGACGGTTACTATAATGGCATCAATGAATATGGCGGGCAGTCCCACGGCCAGCACATCCTGGAAGGTGAGTTTGAATCCATAAAGGATAATGCCGATGCGAAGGATTCGTTTGGAACAGAACTGGATGCCCGGCACCCATGTATCGGGCAAGTTATTTCTTAAACTGTTGGCATATAGCATACCCAGAATAATACCGACAATCATCGGACTGAATGAAAGCTCTTTCACAAAGTTCATCTCGCCAATGTAAAAGGCGGCACATGAAAACAACGCTATTAACAGAACTCCGTGAAGCATACTACTTCTTTTTTCACTGAACATAATTATATTTGTTTAAGGTGTTAATGTCTTGGAATTGCGATGCAAAGTAAGGTCTTTTTAATAGAATATGACGAATTTATTTTTTTATCGCCTATAACCTTTTATTATTGCTCTAACTGTAGCGGGGGATTATTGTTCACGAAGAATGCGTGGCTAATGATTTGATTAATGTGCAAAAATCAAAAAAGAAAGAACGTTTGTTTGGGAAAGTAGCGGAAAGAAATTACCTTTGTCTATAGTAATTTCAAAGTATACTCCTAAAAACAGCGTAAATTATGGAATATGTATTCTCGGACAGGAAGTTGATACCTTATGGCATGATGAATTTCAAGGATATTCGTCTGGACAATTATTATTATGTGGATAAAACCTCGTATATTCCATTGATAGAACGCTCGAACCGGTTCTTTTTCTTTATCCGTCCCCGTAGGTTTGGAAAGAGTCTGACGCTGAATATGCTGCAACACTATTATGATGTGCGTACCAAGGATCTGTTTGATGCTTTGTATGGCGACCTCTACATAGGGAAACATCCCACGCCGGAGCGTAACAGTTATTTGGTGCTGTATCTCAATTTCTCCGGAATCTCTGGCGGATTGCACGACTATCGTGAAGGACTGGATGCGCATTGCCAAACTTGTTTCGACTACTTTTGCAATGTCTATGCAGAGTATTTGCCGCAAGGTATCAGGGAAAGGTTGGACGAAAAAAACGGAGCCGTTGAACAGTTGGATTATCTCTATCACGAGTGTGAACGTGCCGGGCAAAATATTTATCTCTTTATAGATGAATATGACCACTTTACCAATGCTATTCTCTCGGATGCCGGAAGCTTGAACCGCTATACGGAAGAGACACACAAGGAGGGCTACCTGCGTGCATTCTTCAATAAGGTGAAAGCCGGAACCTATTCCAGCATCAAGCGCTGCTTTATTACCGGAGTAAGCCCCGTGACGATGGACGACTTGACCAGCGGATTCAACATTGGTACCAATTACTCGCTATCGCCGGAATTTAATGAAATGATGGGATTTAATGAGAGCGAAGTGCGCCAAATGCTGGAATACTATTCCACAAACAGTCCCTTCAACCACACCGTTGACCAGTTGATAGCAATCATGAAGCCGTGGTATGACAACTACTGTTTTGCAGAGGAATGTTATGGTCAAGCCACGATGTACAATTCCAACATGGTTCTCTATTTCGTGATGAACTATATATTATATGGTAAGCAGCCGCGAAATATGATAGAAAGCAATATCCGCATTGATTATGAAAAATTGCGTATGCTTATCCGCAAGGACAAGGAGTTTGCCCATGATGCTTCTATCATACAGACTTTGGTGAGCCAAGGTTACATCACCGGAGAATTAAAAGAAGGATTCCCTGCTGCTAATATTGTTGACTCTGATAATTTTGTGAGTTTGCTCTATTATTTTGGTATGCTTACCATCAGTGGCATGCATAAGGGGAAAACCAAGCTTACTATTCCCAACCAGGTGGTACAGGAACAACTCTATACTTATTTGCTGAACACGTATAATGAAGCCGACCTCAGCTTTAGCAATCATGAAAAAGATGAACTAGCCTCTGCCTTGGCCTATGATGGCGCATGGAAATCTTACTTTGACTACATAGCCGAGTGCCTGAAGCGTTACGCTTCCCAGCGCGACAAGCAGAAAGGCGAGTCTTTTGTACATGGTTTTACATTGGCTATGACGGCTCAGAACCGTTTTTACCGTCCTATCTCTGAAGCAGATACGCAGGCAGGATATGTAGACATCTTCCTCTGCCCGCTACTGGGTATTTATCAGGATATGGAACACAGTTACATCATCGAATTGAAATATGCCAAATACAAAGATCCCGAAACTCGTGTGGAGGAATTGCGTTTGGAAGGTATTGCCCAGGCAAACCGCTATGCGGATACCGATACGGTGAAGGAGGCCATAGGTAGTACGCAGTTGCACAAGATTGTAGTGGTATATAAAGGGATGGAAATGAGGGTATGTGAGGAAGTGTAAAGGGGAGGTAGGATCTATCCCTCCCCCTATAGTGAAATATTTCTACTTTCCACAAGCCAGCTCAAATATTTCCCTGCTATACTCTCGGTTCAGCTTTACATAGTTTCCTACCAGTTCTCCTTTGTTCTCATGCAGTTTCTTAACCAGCAGGTCTATGTCGGGATTCTCAATTCCTAATTCCCGGAATGTCACCGGTAGTCCCATATACCTGAAGAAATGCTTCAATCGGGATACGCCTGCCAGAGCCATTTCCTTCAAATCCTCACTTTCGGGAACTCCGAATACACGGTTGGCAAACTGGGCTATCTTCTTAGGATTATGCTCTGCCATGAAAGTCATCCAGGCAGGGACAATGACTGCCAAGCCTGCACCATGCGTCACATCATATATGGCACTGTCCGCTGCGTATAATTGAGCCTCCGCCGTAAACAATCATTGCTTTCCGGGCGTTATACTTCTTAGTAAGAGCACCGGTTTGTGCTTCTGTAGCCTTGCCAAATACAAACTCGGTAGGGCTGTAAAAAACGAAATTATTCATTTGATTATTCCTTGTTATATTTTGTTGTACGAAACCAAAGCAAAGTTAAGGAATTTAATTACCTTTGCCGCCTAAATTTAGTAAAAACATGAAATCGGATATTGAAATAGCACGCAGCATTGAGCTGACCAAGATTAAACAGGTAGCCCGCGACACAGGTATTCCTGTAGAGCACATCAGTAATTACGGGCGCTATATCGCCAAAGTGGACGAAAACCAGATAGATGAAGAAAAGGTAAAACAAAGTAACCTGATTCTGGTGACTGCCATTACCCCTACCAAAGCCGGTATCGGAAAAACTACTGTTTCCATCGGATTGGCTTTGGGGCTGAACAAGATCGGAAAAAAGGCAATCGTGACCTTGCGTGAACCCTCTTTGGGTCCTTGTTTCGGCATGAAAGGTGGAGCAGCCGGAGGCGGATACGCACAGGTATTGCCGATGGATAAAATCAACCTCCACTTTACCGGAGACTTCCATGCCATCACCTCTGCACACAACATGATTTCGGCGTTGCTGGACAATTACCTCTATCAGAACCGCGATAATGGCTTCGGACTGAAAGAAGTATTGTGGCGCCGTGTACTGGATGTGAACGACCGTTCTTTGCGTTATATCGTTACAGGACTGGGCCCGAAAACCAATGGCATTACTCAGGAATCAGGCTTTGACATTACTCCTGCTTCCGAGATCATGGCTATCCTTTGCCTTGCCACAGACGAGGAAGACCTGCGCCGTCGCATTGAGAATATCTTGTTAGGATTTACTTATGAAAATAAACCGTTCACGGTAAAAGATTTGGGCGTAGCAGGCGCTATCACCGTATTGCTGAAAGATGCCCTGTCGCCCAATCTGGTGCAGACCACCGAGCATACCGCAGCCTTTGTTCATGGCGGACCGTTTGCCAATATTGCTCATGGATGCAACTCCATTTTGGCCACCAAAATGGCAATGACCTTTGGCGATTATACCATCACCGAAGCCGGATTTGGTGCCGATTTGGGAGCAGAAAAGTTCTATGATATCAAGTGCCGCAAGGCCGGTATTACTCCTAAACTGACAGTCTTGGTAGTAACGGCACGTGCCTTGAAGATGCATGGTGGCGTGTCTCAGGACAAGATAAAAGAACCCAATTTGGAAGCCTTGAAGCAGGGTATAGCCAATATGGATAAACATTTGCGCAATCTGAAATACTTCGGCCAAACGGTGGTTGTGGCTTTCAATCGTTATGGCGATGATGCCGATGAAGAAATAGCCTATGTACGCACCCATTGCGAGAAGAAAGGAGTGGGCTTTGCGGTGAATAACGCCTTTACCGATGGCGGCGAAGGAGCTAAGGAACTGGCGGAACTGGTAGTGAAGACTATTGAAGAGAAACCATCTGAACCTTTGCAATATGCCTATGATGATGAAGACAGCGTAGAAACCAAGATCTCGAAAGTCGCTTGTAATCTGTATGGTGCCAGCATCATTACTTATAGCGCTGCTGCTCGCAAGAAGCTGAAACAACTTGTAGAATTGGGTTATGAGAAATTCCCCATCTGCATTGCCAAGACTCAGTATTCATTCTCTACCGATCCGAAGATTTATGGTGCGGTAGATAATTTTGAGTTTCATGTGCAGGACATTGTGATGAATGCCGGTGCCGGAATGTTGGTAGTGGTTGCAGGTGAAATCATGCGTATGCCGGGATTGCCCAAAGAGCCGCAGGCATTGCATATAGATATAGTGAATGGAGAAATAGAGGGGTTGTCATAACCCCTCATTTTTTTATTCCTTTTTTTAGAGTACATCCTTTTATTTTCTTCGTCTTCCTTTAATAAAAGTTAGACGTAAACATGAAAATAAAATGGATAGCAGGCGGCCTGCTATGGGCAAGTTTTTATCTGCAAGCAGCCGCACAGGAATATAAGTTATGGTATGACACCCCTGCCCATGTATGGACAGAAGCCCTTCCGCTAGGTAACGGAAGACTGGGTGCAATGGTCTTTGGCAATCCCGCCATAGAGCATATACAACTCAACGAAGAAACCATATGGGCAGGGCAGCCCAACAATAATGCCAATCCCGATGCACTGGAAAACATTCCCAAAGTGCGTCAACTGGTCTTTGAAGGAAAATATCAGGAAGCACAGACGCTCGCCACCGAAAAAGTAATGGCGAAAACCAATAGCGGTATGCCTTACCAGTCGTTTGGCGACCTGCATATTTCTTTCCCCGGACACGCCCGTTACTCCAATTATTACAGGGAACTGAGTCTGGACTCAGCCCGTACCGTGGTGCGTTATGATGTAGACGGAGTAACCTATCAGCGGGAAACCCTTACTTCATTTGCCGATCAGGTGGTAATGATCCGTCTCACCGCCAGTCAGCCCGGAAAGATAACTTGTAATGCAAACTTTACCACTCCCCATCAGGATGTAATGATTGTCTCGGAAGGAGAGGACGTTACCCTTTCGGGCGTATCATCCTTGCACGAGGGACTGAAAGGTAAAGTCGCTTTTCAAGGTAGAATGACCGCCCGTACAAAAGGGGGAATGCGTCAATGTCGCGATGGAGTACTCAGCATAGAAGGGGCAGATGAAGCTGTGATCTACGTCTCTATTGCTACCAATTTCAATAATTACAAAGACATTACCGGCGACCAGGTGGAGCGTGCAAAGAACTACCTGCACCGGGCCATCACAAAAGACTATCAGGCATCCAAGCAGGCACACGTATCTTTCTTCAAGAAATATATGGATCGCGTTTCCCTGAATCTGGGCACAGATAAATATGCCGATGTAACCACCGATATGCGTGTGCAGAACTTCAAGGAAACCCACGACAATTATCTGGTCGCCACTTATTTCCACTTTGGCCGCTATCTGCTTATCTGCTCCTCGCAGCCGGGTGGGCAGCCTGCCAATCTGCAAGGCATTTGGAATGATAAGTTATTTCCTTCCTGGGACAGTAAATATACTTGCAATATCAACCTGGAAATGAATTACTGGCCTGCCGAAGTGACAAACCTCACCGAACTGCACGAGCCACTGATGCAACTCATTCGCGAAGTAAGCCAAACCGGACGCGAATCGGCAAAAATCATGTATGGAGCCGATGGCTGGGTGCTGCATCATAACACCGATATATGGCGTGTCACCGGAGCCATAGACAAAGCTCCTTCGGGAATGTGGCCCACGGGGGGCGCATGGCTTTGCCGTCATTTATGGGAGCGTTATCTCTACACAGGTGATGTGGAATTTCTTCGTTCCGCTTATCCTATCATGAAAGAAGCGGGTCTTTTCTTTGATGAAATTATGGTAAAGGAACCTTTACATAACTGGCTGGTGGTATGCCCCAGCAATTCTCCGGAGAACGTTCATGCCGGCAGTCATGGAAAAGCCACTACCGCCGCCGGATGTACATTGGATAATCAGTTGATCTTCGACCTTTGGAACCAGATCATCACTACCGCCCGTCTGCTGAATACCGATACGGATTTTGCTTCCCATCTGCAACAACGCCTTAAAGAAATGGCGCCCATGCAGGTAGGTCGTTGGGGGCAATTACAGGAATGGATGATGGACTGGGACGATCCGCAGGATGTACACCGCCATGTATCACACTTGTACGGCTTGTTCCCCGGTAATCAGATTTCTCCTTATCGCACTCCGCAGTTATTTGATGCGGCACGCACCTCACTCATTCATCGCGGAGATCCCTCTACGGGTTGGAGCATGGGATGGAAGGTATGTCTCTGGGCACGTTTGCTGGATGGCGATCATGCCTATAAGCTGATAACCGACCAACTGACCTTGGTGCGCAATGAAAAGAAAAAAGGTGGAACTTATCCTAACTTGTTCGATGCTCATCCGCCTTTCCAGATAGATGGTAACTTTGGATGTACGGCAGGTATTGTAGAGATGCTGATGCAGAGTCATGATGGTTTTATTTATTTACTACCCGCCTTGCCTTCGCTGTGGCAGGAGGGAAGCGTAAACGGAATCATTGCCCGTGGAGGCTTTGAACTCGATTTGAGTTGGAAGAACGGCAAAGTGAGCCGCTTGGTAGTAAAATCCCGCAAGGGAGGTAATTGCCGATTGCGTTCATTAACTCCACTGGCAGGCAAAGGGCTGAAAAAAGCAAAGGGTGAAAATCCCAATGCATTGTATGCCGTACCGGAAATATTGACTCCGATTATAAATAAAGAAGCCCGATTGAATAAAGTGGAATTGAAAAAAACTTATCTTTATGACCTGGATACGAAAGCAGGTGCGGAGTATACAATAATAGGTAGATAATACAAACACATCCACCGTAGGGGCGGATTGAATCCGCCCGAATGCATTCGCAAATACACTTTTAGTATGTTATCGGGCAGATTCAATCTGCCCCTACGGTGAATGAAAACCATTTTTTTAACGCAGAAAAACAAAAAAAATAAATATGAAACGAACAGGATTAAACATCATTTGGTCATTACTGTTAGCGGGCGGAATGTTCTCATGCACTGCCACTCCCAAACAGACAGAAGAAATAAAATGGAGTGAACGCATGGCACGCTCGGAGATGCAGCGCTTCCCGGAGCCTTGGATGATAGAGAAAGCAAAGAAACCACGTTGGGGCTACACCCACGGGTTAGTTGTAAAATCAATGTTGGAAGAATGGAAGCATACGGGCGACACCGCATACTATACCTATGCAAAGATATATGCCGACAGCCTGATAGACCCCGATGGAAAGATAAAAACCATGAAATATCTCTCCTTCAATCTGGATAATATAAACTCAGGCAAAATCCTGTTCGACTTCTATGCCCGTACAGGAGAAGAACGCTATAAAACGGCTATGGATACCCTCCGCAAGCAATTAACCGAACAACCCCGCACCGGTGAAGGCGGTTACTGGCACAAATTAATCTATCCGCACCAAATGTGGCTGGATGGCATTTTCATGGCATCTCCTTTCCTGGCACAATACGGAGAAACCTTTGGGGACACCACCGTGTATGCCGACATTGTGAATCAAATAACACTGATAGCCCGCAAAACTTACGATCCTAAGACCGGACTGTACTATCACGGTTGGGACGAAAGCAAGGAACAAGCATGGGCAAACCAGGAAACTGGCTGTTCACCCAATTTCTGGAGCCGTAGCATAGGCTGGTATGCCGCAGCCGTAGTCGATGTCCTGGATTATATGCCGCAACAATTCAACGGACGCGACAGCATCCTCACCATCATCAACACTTTGGCACAAGGTATCGTGAAATACCAGGAACCCGAAACCGGAGTATGGTGGCAGGTTACCGACCAGAACAACCGTAAAGGGAATTATCTGGAATCTTCCGCTTCCTCCCTCTTTGTCTACTTCCTGTGCAAGGCTGTAAATAAAGGCTACATTCCGGCGGAATATCAGGCTGCCGCCCAACGGGGTTTCAATGGTCTGATTAAGACTTTTATAAAAGAAGAACCCGATGGCTCGTACACTATTACCAACTGCTGTGCCGTTGCCGGACTGGGCGGTAAAGGGAACCGTGACGGAAGTTTTGCCTACTACGTGGGCGAACCGGTGATAGAGAATGATCCGAAGTCGGTAGGCGCCTTCATCCTGGCTGCCATAGAATATGAAAAACTCACCTCTCAAAATAATGAAAATGAATAAACGTGCTTTCTTTTCGGTATTGATTACCCTCCTGGCATTCCCGCTTTTGCTGGAAGCTGCGGCAGTATCCGTTACCACCCTGCGCACCGAGCAGATGGTGAATCCTATGGGGCTGGATACCGCCACTCCCCGTATGAGTTGGCAACTGGAATCCTCACAACAGAATGTGAAGCAAACGGCTTACCATATACTGGTAGCTTCCTCTCCCGAACTTCTGGCGCAAGCCAAAGGCGACCTGTGGGACTCCGGCAAAGTATCGTCCGATGATTCCCAATGGATCACCTATCAGGGTAAACCCTTGAAAAGCAACCAGCGTGCTTATTGGAAGGTAAAAAGTTATACCACCCAAGGCGAAACCGAATGGAGCAGTCCCGCCCATTGGAGCATCGGCTTACTGAAAGAAGCCCATTGGCAAGGCCGGTGGATAGGTATGGACAAAGCGGCCCCCTGGGACAGTGAAACCACTTGGAGCCGACTCAGCTCCCGCTATCTGCGCAAGGAGTTTGCCTTAAAAAAACAGGTAAAACAAGCCACCGTGCATATAGCCGGAATGGGTATGTACGAGCTATTTATAAACGGCCGGCGGGTGGGCGACCAAGTACTGGCTCCGGCTCCAACAGATTATCGTAAGACTATTATTTATAATACCTTTGATGTAACTCCGCTGCTGTCTTCCCAAAATGCCATAGGCGTAACGCTGGGCAACGGACGTTTCTACACCATGCGCCAGCACTATAAGCCTTATAAGATACCCAACTTCGGCTACCCCAAACTGCGCTTGAACCTGATAGTAGAATACACTGACGGCACCCGTGAAACCATCTCATCGGATACCAACTGGAAACTGACAGCAGACGGCCCCATCCGCAGCAACAACGAATATGACGGCGAAGAATACGACGCCCGTAAAGAGCTGACCGGATGGACTACCCCCGGCTATGATGACCGCAACTGGACGGATGCGGAACGTGTCAGCATCCCCACAGGAACCTTGCGCGGAGCCATGGCTCCCAATATGAAAGTATTGCAGACTATTGCACCGTTGACTATCAATAAGGTAGGAGATAAGTACATCATGGATATGGGCCAGAACATGGTAGGCTGGGTACGGATGAAAGTACGCGGAGCGGCAGGTGATACCATCCGCCTTCGTTTTGCCGAACTCTTGCAACCCAGTGGCGAACTCTATGTAAGGAACTTGCGCGATGCCCGCGTTACCGATACTTACATCTGCAATGGCAGGGAGAACGGTGCCGAATGGGCTCCCCGTTTTGTGTATCATGGTTTTCGCTATGTAGAAGTTACCGGCTGCAAAAATCCCAAACTGAGTGACTTTACCGGCGAAGTAGTAAGTGACGAAATGGAAATCTTGGGCGATTTCTCTTGCTCCAATGATATGCTGAACAGAATTTATAAGAATGCCTATTGGGGCATTCTGGGCAACTATAAAGGTCTTCCGGTAGACTGTCCGCAGCGCAATGAGCGCCAGCCCTGGTTGGGCGACCGCGCCATGGGTGCATGGGGCGAGAGTTATATATTCGAGAACGGCCCTCTCTATGCCAAGTGGACGCGCGATATTTACGAAGCCCAGCGCGAAGATGGTTGTATTCCCGATGTAGCCCCGGCATACTGGAATTATTACACGGATGATATGACCTGGCCCTACGCCCTGCCTTCTTCCTGCGATATGGTTTATACCCAGTTTGGCAACAAACAGCCGATAGAAAAATCTTATCCTCATATCAAGCATTGGCTGAAACATATGTGTGAAGAGTATATGACAGAAGATTATATCATCACCAAAGATAAATACGGTGACTGGTGTGTTCCCCCCGAATCCTTGGAACTGATTCATAGCAAAGACCCTGCCCGCCGGACAGATGGCTCACTGATAGCCACTGCCTATGCCCTGAAAGTATTGCAAACCCTGCATCGCTTTGCCGATGTGCTGGGACTGGAAGCTGACAAGCAGGAGTGGGAGGATTTGGAACATCGCATGAAGGATGCCTTCAATGCCCGGTTCCTCACCGTAAAACAGGGAACTTCACTCTATCCGGGACATACGCTCTATCCCGACAGTGTTTTCTATGGAAACAATACAGTGACAGCCAACATCCTGCCGCTAGCCTTCGGACTAGTCCCCAAGGAATATCAGGATGAAGTAGTAAAAAATGTAGTAACAGGCATCATAACTACCAACAAAGGGCATATCAGTTGCGGCGTGATAGGTGTGCAGTGGTTGATGCGCGAACTTTCCCGCAAGGGTCATGCCGATATTGCATGGCTGCTGGCTACCAACAAGAGCTATCCTTCATGGGGATACATGGTAGAACGCGGCGCCACTACTATTTGGGAACTTTGGAACGGCGACACTGCCAACCCCGAGATGAACAGTGCCAACCACGTCATGCTGCTGGGCGACCTTATTCCCTGGTGCTATGAGAATCTGGGCGGCATACGCAGCGACCGCCGCAGTGGAAAGGTCGGTTTCAAGCACATTATAATGAAGCCTAACTTCGATATACAGGACATCAGTTATGCCAACGTTTCTTACCGCACCCCATACGGAAAGGTGGTAAGCAACTGGAAAAAGACCCTCCAACATTTGGAATGGGACATTACTATTCCTGCTAATTCCACTGCCGAGGTGCATCTGCCCAATGGCAAAGTAGAACAGATAGGTTCGGGAAACTACCATTACAGCATAGCCATTACGCCTGCCCATCCGGCTATTGTGGCAGACCAGTTTCTGTATGAACAGGCCTCTTTTCCCGAATGCCACGGCGCTACGATTGTAGAATTGAAGAATGGTGACTTGGTGGCATCTTTCTTTGGAGGCACCAAGGAGCGCAATCCCGATTGTTGCATCTGGGTATGCCGCAAGCCCAAAGGGGCAACCCGGTGGAGTGAGCCTTATCTGGCAGCCGATGGTGTGTTCAGTCCGGATGATCCCCAGGCAGTTCTTGCCGGTATCACAGGTGATAAGACGCAGGCACGCCGCAAGGCTTGTTGGAATCCTGTACTTTTCCAGATACCCGGTGGCGATTTGATTTTATTCTACAAGATAGGGTTGAAGGTAGCCGACTGGAGCGGCTGGTTGGTTCGCTCCCGCGATGGCGGAAAGACTTGGAGCAAGCGCGAACCGTTGCCTCAAGGTTTCCTGGGCCCCATCAAGAATAAACCGGAATATGTGGATGGCCGCATCATTTGCCCTTCCAGCACAGAAGGAGAAGGGGGATGGCGCATCCATTTCGAAATCTCGGACGATAAGGGCAAGACCTGGAAAAAGGTAGGCCCGGTAGAAGCGGAACTGAATGTGCCTACCGCCATGCGCAAAGCAGGTGTTTCCAATGTAGACGATCAGGAAGGAGGAGAAGCCATAAAAGGGGAGGGCGCAAAGCCTATTTATGCTATCCAACCCAGCATCTTGCGTCACAAGGATGGGCGTTTGCAAGTCCTTTGCCGCACCCGCAATGCCCAATTGGCTATCTCGTGGAGCAGTGACAATGGCAACACATGGAGTAAAGTTACTTTAATTGATGTACCGAATAATAACTCGGGGACAGATGCCGTAACCATGAAGGACGGCACTCATGTACTGGCCTATAATGATTTCAGTACCTTGCCGGGTACTCCCAAGGGGCCTCGTACACCCTTGTGCATCGCTGTCTCCGATGATGGCGTACAGTGGGAAAATGTTCTTACCCTGGAGGATAGCCCCATCAGCCAATATTCTTACCCTTCAATTATTCAGGGGAAAGATGGGAAACTGCATGTTATCTATACATGGCGTCGCCAGCGCATTGCCTACAAGGAAATAGACCTTAGCAAACTGCAATCAAAGTAATTTGTGTTCTCATTTCACCATCGGGCGGAAAATCTTCCGCCCGATGAATCACTTTCCCCTCAACCCTTCTCCCCAAAAATTGTTTCCTTTGTTTTTCTCTTTATTTATAAACAAAAGAAACCCTTATGGAAAATTTCTTATCCTATATGGATTCTGTGGTGCACAGCTTGAAATCCGTGTCCCATTTCTCCGCTGCCCACGTGTGCAGCAGTGCCCTGCATTCCTTTTCCTGTTTTCTGGAAGCAAAGAAGCGGGACAAGTCCGTGCAACGTCTTGATGGTTGCCTTCTGCGTGCCTATGAAAGCTGGCTTTTGGGGAATAACCGTGCGGCCAATACCATCTCCACCTACATCCGTTCCCTGCGTGCCGTTCACTACCGCATGGCTGCGGAATATGATTTTAATCCCACCCCCTCCATCTTTAAGGATGTGTATACAGGCGTAAAGAGTACCGGCGGTCGCGCCCTTGCCCGGCGCACCTGTTCCCACCTGCTGGGTGTGGATGGCGTGTTGCAATCCGGTGGCATACAGCAACCCGGCGGCACGGGGCAGCCTGATGCCCGCCTGCGTGTTGCCGCGGACTTCTTCTCCCTCCAGTTCCTGTTTTGCGGCATGCCCTATGTTGACTTGTACCATCTGCGCAAGGCGGACCTTCGAGGCAATGTCCTGACCTACCGCCGCCACAAGACCGGGGTGGAAATCTCCCTTGCCGTGCCTGCCGATGCCCTGGCACTGCTCCGCCGACATGCCGATGCAGATCCCGCTTCCCCTTACCTTATTTCCATGAACCGCGGGGCATACAAGTCATTCCACGAAAATACCCCGGAAGCCGAGGTTGCAAATGCCATCTATTGCCATTCCCTGCGTATGTATAATGTGGAATTGCACCGCCTTTCCGCCTTTCTGGCACTGGGGGAGAAGCTGAGTTCCTACAGCCCGCGCCACACCTGGGCTGATATTGCTTTCCACAACAATGTTCCTGTGGGGCTTATCAGCCGTGCGATGGGCCATACATCTATCCCTACAACAGAGTTTTATCTGAAACCTTTTGAAAGCGATGAGATAGGGAAAGCCAACAGTAAAGTAATCAGACTGGTGAAAGGAGGGGGTAAAATAACCAAGTCCGCATAATCGTCTGTATTACAGTTTGTTAAAGGCGCATTACTTCCTAAGTAACGGAGAAACTTGTTCTGCCTGCAAATTTCACGTTTTAAAACTAATCACACAAGAAAAAGGGGAATTATTTTCATGGCAAACACAAAAAATTAATATTTGGGGCACAAATAATTCGGAAAACTACATAAAGATTCTTATCCTGCCATTTTTTCGACACGATAAATTGCTTTCCATGTTCATTCTTTGACGATGGTTAAGCCTTTATATCCTTAATCCTGATAAAATCAGCCTAATATCGGTCTGTCGTTATCGGATTCTTCCTCCCTTCGTCCGTCAGAATGACAGATGCCCTGCCTCCGTTACTTAGGAAGTAACGGAAATTATTTATATCATAAATATAAACATAACCATATACAATAATCACTATGACCCCAAAGGACTGTAAAAACGTAATTATCCTTACAGGAATGAGCCTGACGCTTCTTTTTTCCTCCTGTGGAAAAGATGATGACATTCCTGATCCCGATCCCGTTCCCCCTCTTCCCACTCAGGGAGCCTTGCAGGTTACTACGGATTGGAGCGCTTGCCTGGATGCCTGCCTGCTTCCTTCCGGGTATATCCTGCGCCTTGGTGACACTTCGCAGGCCGTTAAGGATAAGGTTTATGACTATCCCACGTTGCTGGATCCCGGCAAGTATTCCCTATTAGCTTATAATGAAGCCGACAAGGTCACCGTCAGCGGAACCACCGCCACCATAGATGTAACGGCCGATGGTACATTGGAACCTTTGCCCGGATACCTGTTTTCTGCCGCAACGGAGATAAGCATAACCGCAGGCGATACCCTGCAAGCCACCTTGAAGATGCAGCCACATATCCGTGAACTCACTTTGAAGTTGGCACTTGCCGCAGGCGATGAATACCGTATCCTTGGCACTTCCGCCACCCTGTCGGGCATTGCCTCCGCTTTCAGCCTGGCGGATGGTGCCATCCTTTCCACTTCGGGAGCATCCATCGTTCCTGTTTTCTCTGTCATTCACCGGGATAAGGGCCGTGCCGCCGGTGATGCCTTCCTTTCCGCTACCGTGCGTATAGCAGGTATAGTGACAGGAGAGAAGCAAGAACTCACTCTGGCGGTAACCTTGTCGGATGGCACCCGGCAGGAATTGGAAGCCGACCTTAGCGATAGTCTGGAGGATTTCGGAGATGAATACATCCCTTTGGAATTGGAAGCGGAATTAATCCTTCCTGTCCATGCAGGAGTCACTGCCACCATCGGAGGCTGGAAGCATGCGGATGAATACATAGAGATAGAACAGGGAAAAAAGGAATAACCACATAATAACATGAATATGAAACCATACACCTATTATACCTGTATCAAAGCAATCCTTCCATTGCTTTGCCTTGGCATGTGCGGTTGCAACACTGAGGACAATTCATTGCCTTCGGGTGGTGATGCACCCCTTTCCCGCACCGCGCTTTGCGTATCGGGCAAGATTGACTTCCCAAGCTCCGCCCGTGTGTCAGACAGCTCTTGGGAAAGGGGCGACCGCATCGGCATCTTTATGGTGGAAGCAGGCAAAGCACCTACTGCCACCTATATTGTAGGAGATGCTTTCAACCGTAGTTATACCTATTATGGAACAGACGGCGTATTCTCTCCCTTCACCGCCACGGACACCATCTGGTTTCCGCAAGACGTGGCGCAGAAAGTGGATTTTATAGCCTATTATCCTTATACCCACAGCGTGGATAGTGATAATCCTTCACTTTCCATCAACCTTTCCGCCTCGCAAACGGATTACCTGTATGCCGCGCGTGTATCGGGTTGTGACCGTACAAAGCCTGCGGTTTCCTTTTCCTTTGCCCACCTGCTGGGTCGCGTGGAAGTGGAGTTGATAGCAGGCGAGGGGATGGACGCATCCACCCTTTCGGGTGCAAGGGTTTCGCTTTTGGGCGTTCCCGTCTCCGCCACCTGTTCATTGGTGGACGGCTCATTGGCTATAGATGGAAACAGTTCGGGTATGCTTCCCTTAACCGGAAACTCCACGCTTGTGCTTCCTTCCTCGGGTTCGGGTCGCAGCTTGGTCATTTCCCTTCCGGGTGTTGATGAAGCCCTTTCCTGGGAAATCCCTTCGGACAAGTTCTTCCGTGCGGGTGAAAGCACCGTCTACCATATCACATTGAAGACGAAAGCGGAAGAAGTACCTGATGATCCCGTGGAGCCTGACGACCCGGACACTCCCGACGATCCTGCCCCCGCCCCCCAAATAGAACTATCGGTCACCTCGCAGGTCGTTGACTGGATTCCGGGCGGCAGTGAATCGGGCAGTGCCGACTGACAATAACAATAAAGTAAAAAACCAATAAAAACGAAAAGAACATGAGAACAGCAGTATTTATGACTATGGCGGCCGCCGCACTGGCATTGGCGGGTTGCAGCAATGGCGGGAACGAAGAAATAGATAATTGGAATGGTGAAATCCGTTTGGGTAGCGGCCTGATAGTTCAGCAGGCTCGTTCCAATAATGGGGATGTTCCCGACAAGCAGATAGCAGAGGGGCAGACAGTCAAGGTTTTTGTTACAAAGAAATCATCAGACACCGGTACTGCCTATTCCGGCTATACGCAGGAAATGACCGCCGATGGCAGTGGAGGATTGACAGGCGGGACTTCCATGTTTTATCCGGAAAGTGGTGAAGGCGTGAATATCCGTGCCTACCATCCGGCAGATGTAGGCACAACTTTCACTGTAAAAACAAACCAGAGTGGCAATGACGGCAAGGACTATTTTGCCTCAGACCTGCTTTATTCGGCGAGCCAAGACTATGCCCGTCAGAAAGAAGCCCATTCTCTCAGCTTCAATCATCAGCTTTGCAAGCTGACTTATGAGTTGACTCAGGGTGACGGCAGTCCCAGTCTTACCAATGCCAAGGTACAATGACTCAATGTCGCTACTGCCTGCAGCTTCGATGCTTCCACCGGTGTGGTATCTGCAACGGTAGATGGCAGCAAGGCTATAACTTCCGTCACTCCCCATTCCACTTATGGTGCAGTGGTCGTTCCCCAGACGGTAACAAGTGGCACCAAGATGCTGCAAGTAACCCTTGCCGATGGAGGAATATTGACCTATACTCCGGATGCTGACCAAGTACTTGATGGTGGCAATGTGTATAATTACACCATAACGGTAAATTTGACAGAACTTAAGGTCACATCAGCTATTACTCCTTGGACTTCTGTTAGTAAGTCGGGCACTGCCACTATGGAATGAAAATTAAATTAAGGAAAAAGAAAAGCGTTCTTTGAAAGATTGTGTTGGAGATTAAAAAGAAACCATTACCTTTGTATTGTAAACCAATAGAAAGGAGGAAAGCTGCATGGCAAGGCCTATTAAGGAAACCCCGATACTTTATGGGGAAGATGCCCGGAGATTCCTGGAACGGATGAAGAATCCACCCAAGGAAACGAAGGAAGAGCGTGAACGTCGTTTGGCGCATTATAGAGCTGTAATGAGTGTTTTTAAAGATTAATGCGTTATGGTTTTGACGGATGAAATATTTCGGGCAACGTATGAAGTACGACGCTTGAAGAAAAAAGAAACAGTAAAATCGTTCGATTGCGGTGACACCGACTTGAACGATTTTATTTTGAATGAATCCCATCATTACAGGAAAGCCTTGTTGGCGGTAAGCTATGTGGCGGAAAACAAATTGGATAATTACAGAGTTTCTGCCTATTTCAGTTTGGCGAACGATAAAGTTTCTCTGAATGATTTTGAAAGCAAAACAGATTTTAATCGTTTTCGTAAGCATCGTTTCGTAAATGAGAAACGCTTGAAAAGTTATCCGGCTACTAAGATATGTCGTTTGGGTGTGGACACCTCTGCAAAAGGTTTGCACATCGGTTCTTTTCTATTAGATTTCATCAAGAGTTATTTCGTCATCAACAACAAGACCGGTTGCCGCTTCCTCACGGTTGATGCTTATGCCGATGCCATTCCCTTTTACTTGAAGAACGGCTTCGTTCCTCTGAATGACGAAGATGCTGATGCCGATACCCGTTTGCTCTACTTTGATTTGGCAACCATAGCCGATGATGAATTAGACGATTAAGCTTTTGTTCGGTTGGACTTGCAATCCATCCGCCTCCACACAACCTTTCAACAAGAACGCTTATAGTTTTACATATAAAAACCTATAAGCTCAATGATTCAAACCAAATTATCTCCCTCCCGCCTATGGTTGCTTATAGCAACTATAGCAGGACTTTGTACCTCCTGTTTAGACATCACGGATAGTGGGGGAGAGACCTCTTTACCCGATGGGAAATACCCCATAACATTTACCGCCACCGTAGACGGTCTGACCGTGAGCCGTGCCGCAGGCAAGGATGCGTGGGCGAAAGACGACCCAATAGCCGTCTCCTTAAACGAAAGCAGCGACAGCAAGACCTATAAGATTACAGACGCATCAAACGGAACAATGCAACCCGTCAACCCAAGCGATGTGTATTACTGGAAAACGAATACGGAAGAATTGAAGATACTGGCATGGTATCCTGCCGAAGCTGTTACCGCTAAAGACATCAGCGACCAATCCCAAGGCTTCGCCGACTTCGATTACCTGAAAGCGGAAACAACCGCCAAGTTCTCCGCCACTGGTGCTGTTTCATTATCCTTTGTGCATCAGATGGCGAAAGTAACCTGTACCCTAACAACAGACAATAGTACTACTACAGACATAACCAAAGCAACCGTAAGCATCTACGGCTATACCAAAGCCTCTTTCGCGAAAGGGATAGTTGGCAAAGTAGAAAATAGTAACGGCTGGATTACCCCCACCACAGACAAGGAAGTGCTTGTAGTGCCGCAGGATATGAAAGGGCAACAATTTATCCGGGTGGCGATAAGCGGTCGTGAATACTTCTATACTCCCGGCGAGAATGACCCCGACCTCGAAGCCGGCAAGCGATACGACTATACCATTAAGGTGAATGAAAAAGGTCTGGAAAGTGTAACAATAAATACTTATCCTTCGTGGACGGAGGGCAGCAGTGCAGGAGGCGGTGAAGGGACGGAAGCTACATTCCATGTGCATCTGCCCGCAGATCACGGACTGATAGCGGACAATATTACAGGAGCCACACAGGTAGGAACTTCCAATGTTTATGAGATAAGCAACCACGGTAATACTTTCTCAATCAGCTATACCGTGACAGGTAGTGACCCCTCAAAAGGTTATCTTATATCAAAAGGCATAGGAAACTGTAAACGTACAACCGAATCCGACGGGAAGTATACTTTTACTTATAGTAATATCCGTTCCGATATTTGGTTGAGTTATGCATTTTATTCTGAAGTGGGTTATTATTACTACAGTGACGGGACTTGCTCTCCCGATTATAATAGCGGTACTTCCTCTACCTGTATTGGCATCGTATTTAAAGTCGGTGCGGGCGAAGGCGACAATGCTTCCAATTATACCGCGAGCACATTTACTGATGATGTGATTCATGGTTATGCGGTAGCTCTGAAAAACACAGGTGCTAAGCGTGAATCATGGGGAAATATTAGTAGCGTAACCCTCTCTACGGATAATGAAAAATTCTATGGTTACAGTAATACACAAGCGATCAAAAAAGCAATTGATTACAGCGAATCTAATTTCCGGGCTTGCTATAATGCAGTAAATTATACTCCGGCTGCTCCTGCCAACAGTAGCGGCTGGTATCTTCCCTCTTTGGGAGAATACAACGCCTTGTGGCAGGTCTATGACGTGATACGGAGCAAATTTACATCAGCCGGTGGTACGGATATGCAAATAGGATTTGGCTTTTATTGGACAAGTTCCAAGAAAAACAGTAGTGCCGCATTTGTTGACTTCGGTACATGGAATGTGGGAGGTTTTATGGGTTCCATAAGGACAGATGATAGCAATGCCTATGTCCGTCCAGTCTTAACTTTTTAAAGAATAAATAAAATGAAACGATTCCATCTATATACAGTAAATGTTGTCTTACTTCTTCTTTCTGCTTGTGGCAACGATTATGACGAACTGCCGGACGGCGGCGACAATACTCCGTCTGCCGCACTCCGTATAGAAGTCAACACGAGCGACTTCACTCCTATGGGCGCTCTCGATACCCGTGCCACCGACAACGGCAATACAGGCAGCTTTGAGGAAGGCGACCGCATGGGCATCATTGTGTTGGATAAGGACGGTGAAATACTGTCCGACAACATTCCTTATATATACAGTGGCAGTGCATGGAGCTTTGACAGCAATAGCAATGAAGGAAAGGTGGCTGTCAACTATAACAATAGAGCCTCCACTTATCTTGCCTACTTTCCTTATAGTAAGGGTGCTAACGGCATAAATAGTATAGACGGCTTGAAAGAGAAATTCCAACCTCTTTCCGACCAACGTACCAAGGACGCTTACCGTACTTCCGACTTGTTGGTGTGGAATGAAACATACACAACCTCACCAAATGCATTGACAATAACCCTTGAACACGTTTATTCCTGCCTTTCGTTGCCTTCTGTCAGTGTATCGTGTAATATCAACGGGGCATCAGCGGCAACCACTTATGAAAGTAATTGGATAAGTGACGTGAGTTTCACCCTCAACGGCAATCCTTATTCTGCTTATAAGGCTACTGAAGGCAGTCACCGGATTATCATAACTCCGCAGAGTATAAGCGCAAGTGATCGTTGGTTCTTTACATATAACGCTAAAACATATAACGGCAGTATGTCGGTAACCACTTTAGCCGAAAAGACTCGTTACACATTGACTCCAAGTTTGAGTTTCGGTGATTATTCTTTAGATAAAGCTAAAGTGGGTGATTTCTATTGCAAGGATGCAAGCGGTAACGGCTACTTGATACCGGGTGAAGTTGCTTCGCTTACGAATGACCAAAAGACAGCTTGCATAGGTATTGTTTGTTGTACGGACGCCAACCGTATAGGCGAAGCAGCCAAAGAAGCGTTGAAAGAGAATGGCGTAACTACCCCTCACGGTCTTGTAATGGCATTGACCAATGCTTCGGAAGGTTGCCAGTGGGGAGAATACTATAAAGATGAAAATAAAGATGGTCGTGAAGGAGAACCTTTCTACGGAAATACCGACAAATTAAATAAACAATACAATAACGTTGACGGTTACGCTGAAACGCATTGGATGTTTGAAAAATTAACAAATGGAGGATATAGCTCAGATACCTATAAGGCTTTCGCTGCAGCCAGGGACTACAGTGTTGCCGTTCCTAATAATACCACCGGTTGGTTTATTCTCAGTATGGGTCAGTGGTGGGATATTCTGTCCAATCTGGGTGGGATAGACTTAACCGTCTATCAAGAGAGTACAAGCGGTTCTACATCTATATCCGGTGCTGCTGAAACAGCCACAAAAAATATGAATGTGTATTTGGAAAAAGTAAATGGCGCAACGACATTCAGCAAGGGCACATATTTTTGGTCGAGTTCGGAGTCCGGTAGCGGCACTGCCTGCAACGTGGATTTCCGCAGCGTTGGCCCTCTCTACCTGGGCGGCAGCTATAAGGACCGCACCGACATTAAGGTGCGGTGTGTTCTCGCTTTCTGATTTTATTTATCTATTTATAAATTTATCTATTTAAATCTATTCCCGCGAAGCGGGTCGAAAACAAAAAAAAATATGGCCTTATCCGAAGATTTACCCCTCTACCGTGCCATGTACCGGTTATTGAACCTGCTGATCCGTGCTACCCAGGACTTTCCCCGTTTCTATAAGTATAGTTTGGGGCACGGATGGTTGACATTTGTCTGGACATGTCCATGCTACTTTATAAAGCGAACAGCAGCTATGAAAAGAATCCTCAAATATTGTGGACTTTGAAGGATTTGTATTACCTTTACTATCCGAGGCGCTTGTCGATGACAAAATTGGTTTGGAATCGGTCAGGGTAAATATAAAAAACGGACGCCCATTTTCCAAAAATGAACGTCCGAATTTAAAAAACAGACGTCCGTTTTCCAAATTCGGACGTCCGTTTTTTAAAGAACATAAAA
>ERZ791737.392-NODE-392-length-39876-cov-21.317395_pt1 | contig 39876 bp, 37 predicted proteins | sample MGYA00510042_ERZ791737 | MGnify/ENA primary metagenome ERZ791737 (study PRJEB30046, sample SAMN00791965) | human gut metagenome | study: EMG produced TPA metagenomics assembly of the A metagenome-wide association study of gut microbiota in type 2... | reverse complement strand
GTGAACTGAGCAATGCCCAGATTAATCTGGAAGGCCAGTTGAAAGAGTCCTCCACGTACACCGTAAGAGAAAAAACTCCCGGAAGTGGTTCAGGAGGTAGCAGTGACGGCGGAAGCGACGGTGATCAGGGAGAAAACCCACTGGGATAACCGTCAATTAAAAATCATAAATCTTAAATCATAAATCCTCCGTCATCATGAATGAAGAAAAGAAGTCAAAATCCGTATGGGGCATTGTCCTCAAAGTAATCATCACCGTAGCCACCGCCCTGGCGGGAGCTTTAGGGTTAGGCGCCTGTAAGTAGACATGCGCACGGTTACCCTCATCATTATTCATTGCTCGGCCACGCCTCAGGGCGTGCGCCTGAGCTTTGAGGATTGTCGCCGTGACCACATCCGTCACCGCGGCTTCAGCGACATCGGCTACCATTTCTACCTGACTCGCGACGGTGAGATCCACCGCGGCCGTCCACCGGAAAAGATAGGCGCGCATTGCCTCAATCACAACCGCCACTCCATCGGCATCTGTTACGAAGGAGGGCTGGATGCCGAAGGCCGGCCGGCCGACACCCGCACCTTAGAGCAAAAAGCTTCACTGCTGGCTCTTCTCCGCGAGTTGAAACGCATCTTTCCACGTGCACTGATTGTAGGGCATCATGATTTGAATCCAATAAAACCTTGTCCTTGCTTCAATGCGGAAAGGGAGTATAGGGGGCTGTAAAAGGCTCCCTATTTTTTCTATACTAACGTTTTATAAATTCCAATGCAAATCGAGTTCCTTTATCCAGATCCCGATTTACCTTCTCTCCTAATATTTCCTTCAGATATTTCGGATGCAAGCCAAATCCCGGACGAACGGAGCGAACATTCTGTTCCGTAATTACTTCTCCCAACTTCATATTTTCGGCTACATAGAGTGAACGACAGAACTTCCTACCCGACTTCATTTTATCAGTAAGTTCATACGAAACAGAACCGATAGCTGCCTCTGCCATACGAACATCTTTCACCATTTGGGCAAACTCCAGCTCATTCATTGACAAATTCCTAAAATACAAGGAAAAGTGGAAATGAGAACTCAAAGCAAGGAGTCGCATTTAAAAGTTGAATTCAGCGATTAGTAGCACAGATGCTATTTAAAATATGCTCCCTATGATAATTCCAGAGATAATGACGTCTGGGCAGACTACACATACTACTACCCCTAATAAAATTATCGCTGAAAATATAACATAGATAAACATTACGAAATTAAGTATGAACGATAGGCCTTGCCAGAGGTATATCTTTAAATAGTTCTTCTAATAACGGGGCATTACCTGCTAAATATTTCTGTCCTTTTCTGGTTTAGGTTGCATGCTAGACCTTATTGATTGAATGTTATTACCTCCTCAATATAGGTTAATATTCTTTCTTCCCCTATGATTCTCTCAACGAACTCGCGGAAAGCGCCCTCTCCTCCTCGCTTATTTGTTATTATATTAACAAAGCGCTTAACATAATCCGGTGCTGAAGATGGGGTTGCTGACAATCCTACGCGTTTCAAGAGTGCTATATCATTGAGATCATCTCCAATGTATGCAACTTCTTCAAGCTTCATGGAACGTTCTTCACATATTTTTTGGACACAACTAACCTTGTCCTTGACCCCAAGGTAACAATAGTCAACCTTTAATTTATCTGCTCTTCTCCTAACAATTGCTGTATCCTCCCCTGTGATAATTCCAACCGGTATATTCAGCCGATGGGCAAATAGAACTCCGGCACTGTCATATGTATGAAACTTCTTCCATTCATTGCCAGTTTGGTCGTAGTACATTCCCCCATCGGTCCAAACACCGTCAATATCTGTTAATATTAGTTTTGGCAACATAATAAATATAATGATTTACCATGCGGTCTGACCGCCATCAATCATTATGTTTATTCCCGTTACGTATTTGCTGGCATCGGAGGCCAAAAATATCATTGCGCCAACAAGGTCATCAGGATATCCAATACGTCCCATCATTGTCTTATAGGAAAGACGATCTTTGAAGAGTTTATTCTCTTGAACATTCTCATGAGGAAATGATCCCGGGCTTACGCTGTTTGCACGGATATTGTATTTTGCCAGATAAGCAGCACAATATTTTGTTAGCTCAACTGTGGCTGCTTTTCCTGCTCCATAGTTAGGCGTGCTATTAAATGGAGTATCAAAATATGTTCGAGGGTCAGGGGCTCCAACTGCATAGAGAGATCCGATATTAATGATACTTCCGTGTTGACTCTTTTTCATATAAGGGATGGTTTCTCTGATTGTTCTGAAGGTATAGCCGATTGTACCATCAATACCTTTCTGCCAATATTCATCATCCATATTCTCTACGCTACTCATTACACCAGCACCAAGATTGGCTGCCATTGTGATAAGAATGTCAATTGCACCTCCGCAAGAGGCTGATTCAAGGGTTCTTTTTATTGACTCTGTATCTCCCAGATTACACTCGATATAATGAATCCGGCTCTTATCCGAGACTTCTACTTCTGAGATTTTGTAATCAACTACATGTACATTGGCTCCAAAATCTACAAGTCCTTTAACAATTTCACGGCCTAAATAGCCGCATCCACCAGTAATAACTGCATTGCGGCCTTCTAACGAAAATAGATTCTTGTATTCCATTTTATATTCTATTTTTAAATTATTCCTTTTGTTACCTTTAATGTTTGATAAGCTTTTGACGGAGTGTTGATATTAATCATTTTCCCCTCAGATAAAACCAGTTCAATAAAATATGCCATTTCATTCTGATAGAATTGATTCTCCTCACCATACTCTTCGCTCTGTGAGGTTACACGTCGCTCAGTACTATGCTTGTTAAAGTCAACAACAATAACATCGTCTTGTGTATAAAGCTCGGTTTGACGATTGCGAACTCTTCCAAAATAATCAAGATGAATCTCAACTACTTTATCCTTATATTCCAAAATATACACAGCTAAGTCGCAAGCATCCATCTCCAAGTTAGAATATTTACCGGCTACTCTATACACCTTTTCTGGCTTCCCAAACAATTCGAGAGCATAATCCAACTCATGAAGCAGGTCAATATCAACTCCACCGCCCCGTGATTCAAAGCATCTAAAGCTTTTCCTGTAATCACGTCCAAGCTGCCAACTTGGCATATAGCTAGAAAAGATGATGCGAGCTGAATACACATTATTGTTGTCAACCAGTTTGCGAAGCTGGTTGTAATAGTTTGAAAATCTTATAGGTGCTGCTACATAATAAACCGATTTATCACTTTGAGGCTTTATCTCGTCTATTGGATAATCCAATGTATCAAATATGGGCTTTTCAATAAACATATGTTCACACAGGCTCCGATAGCGAATGATATTATCATAGTGAGTCCTTGTTTCATCTGTCACGAAAAGAATATCATAATGACTTTCAAGTTGTGACTGAACTCTTATTTCATTGCGTATCTTGCTCCTTAACTCACTACTTAATTCTCTTTCACTATACCGAATAGCATCAATCGTCAGATCGATACCCTTTTCTGCACAAAGAGCTGTAAGATTGTTAATGTGTCGCGATCCTATTGAACCGACTGCTGTAAATAATACATTCATGATTAACTATTATGAATTAAGTCGTATTTCATCTCTGCAATAGCCCAATCCTCCATTGTGTCAATATCTTGCGACTCCGAAGACTTTATTATAAAAGGTAAATTTTTGTTTGTATAAAGTTTTTTATAGTGCAATAATGCTTCTGTTCTATAAATAAAGAACTGATTGCTGTCATGATATATCTTCTGAAAATCTTGAGAGCGACATGAATAATTTTCAGGATGAAGCATCTTTAGGATGCCTTCCTCTATAATCAAGCCTCTTTGAGGAGGGAAAGAATACTCCTCTGCTGTTGATATCGATTCAGCGTCAGGAGTGCATTCTAATTGATGGAAAGCATCTGATAGATTTTCAGATCGCAATAATGGATCTGTTGCAAAAACACATATAACATATTCGAATTCTTGCCCTATTTCTTTATATTTATTAACTACTTCCACTAAAACATCAGCTACCCCCGCAAAATCATTTGAAGTTGACTCGTCCCGAAAAAAGGGTACTTTAGCGCCATATTGTTTCGCTATTTCCGCTATTTTTTCATCATCAGTTGAAACCATTATCTCATCGGCTATTCCGCTATCCAGAACGGTCTTTATTGAGTATGAGATTATAGGGGCTCCCTTGAATAAGGATATGTTCTTATGAGGAATTCTCTTGCTCCCCCCTCGTGCTGGTATAATGCACAGGACTTTTTTTTTCTCCATTTTATTCTATATCGTCTTTATAAATGACCTCGTTTGCTTTAATTTCTCTTGCTGCTGCGTGGCCTATTACCTTTTCTTTCTCATCCCACTTAAAACCATCTCCAGGGCTGAGCATATGAACGTCTTCTTGCTTAATTATTTCACCAGCCTTTATGACATGCTTAGATGCAATTGAGCGTTCTAGCTTTATTTTTGATGACGTAACGCTCTTGTCTATATAAATATCCTCAATCCCGAGACTCATTTCTGTATATCTGATATCGCGCACCATGCGATTGACACCATCAGGCCCTAATGATCCTGCTTGGTCAGTTCCTTTCATTCGTCTATCAATTGTCACATGCTTCTCAATAATCTCAGCTCCCATTCCTACTGCTGCGATGGGAGCCGCTATCCCTATTGTATGGTCAGAAAATCCAATTGTATACTGGGGATAATGCTTTTTGAGATAGGTTATTGTACGAAGATTAAGATTCTCTGGGTGAGTAGGATATTGACTTACACAATGAAGGATAGATATATCATCATGATACCGTGTTATAACTTTAAGTGCTTCGTCAAGTTCTTTTTTACCCGCCATGCCAGTTGATAAAATGATGGGGATCTTCGTCTCTGCAAGAGCAGCAAGAAGAGGTAGGTTTGTCAAATCACGGCTCGCAACCTTAAGCCTATCTGGTATGAAGAGTTTTAGCATTGAAAGACAATTCACGGCACACAAAGTTTCGACAAAATCTACCCCTAGTGTTTTCGCATGCTTATAAACCTCAAAATGTTCTTCATCAGAGAGCTCTAGAAACGCCCGGTGCTCACCATATGTCCTACCAAATGAATTGGGAGAGTCATAGATTCTGTTCATCTGAGAATCAGATAACTCTTCATTAAGATCTCTCTTAGTTAATTTTACAGCGTTCATTGGTTTTAATTTCAAACCAAATGCTTCTTCCTTGATAGGACGTGACACCAAATCAACAATCAAATTGGCTAAATCCACAGAACCATTGTGATTTTGCCCAATCTCACCTATAATATAAGTTTCCCTCATTCGTAAATATTCAATTGCGAGGCTAATTGTAAAGCAGCCTCTTGGTTAATTGTAAGCACTCAATTTAGGGCATACCCCTTAATTAAGGTACCAGATAGTGCCCTAAACCGAGTTATGTAAAAAAATAATTCTGATTTTAACATTAGCCATTGGCCAATGAGATTTTATTGGGAATTAAATTCAGATAATCCGTAAGTGTATAAAACATAGTATATACCTTTCAAGTGAGTGCCAGGTAGCATCCGTTAAAAATCTTTTTGAAAAAATATTCCGATGAAATCCCATACAAAACTGCCATGAAGCTTCACCATACTTATGATGGACAACACACGGCTGTGCTTGCAGCACATATCGGAAAAGTCACGCACATAATAGAGATGAGTTAAACCCGAGTGCTACTCGACCAATATGAGCATATTCAAGAAAGTAAGTCTTCCAACATCACCCCTGTAACTTTCCAGTTTCTGATTAACCCCTCACTATCAATGGTCATATATACATAATCTCCAAAATTGGTATCATCTTGACCAAATATCTTCGGAACATACCCTTTTTTTTCTTTTATAAGTTTTTTATTTGAATCGTATATTTTGTAAATACCTTCATCACAAACTTTATAATTAACACGGGCTCTGATGCCTTTAGGCCAGTTAAGTATACATCCCTTTTTTATATCTATTTCAATTAACCATCTGCGGTCAACAATAAAAGGCATCAATGGCGCTTTTTCTTTTTCAGGAATACCATTAACTTCAGCATCTTCAAAATGCCGGACTCCAAAATCAGCCTTGACATATTTTACATCAACTTCTTCTATGAGTGATTCCTCTAACTCTTCCCAAGGATAAGGATTGTCAATCACATTCTGAAACTCGACGATAGCTTCCTGCTGCTCGGAAGTAAGCGATGCTGCGTCCCAGGCGGCGATAATAGCGCGGGCTTCATCGGCCAAAGGCTCGTCGAATACTTCACCGTAACAGGCAGTAAGCAGACGGAGCTTCAACAACGAAGCAGGAAGAGCATCGAGAATGTCCCAACAACGGTCCAAGACTTCCTGGACGTGTTTCTGCTTCTCGCCGTGGTCGATGAATGATGCGCTATAGCCCATCAGGAGAGCAAGACAGACATTAGCCTGCTCTTCAATGGTAGATCCTTTGACACCGGAATTATATAAAGCCGTGGTCAGACGATAAACTTCGCCGTTACGGCGGGACAAGTCATCGCTATAGACGGGACTCCCGTCCATACCCAAATACATCAGATCGTGCGCGGCACGCTGAAGAGTGATTGTTTCTTCGGAAAGAGACATGATTATTTATGATTTATGATTTCAGATGTTATTTGATTACTTCTATAAGATCCGGGTGGATGGTGGCCATGGCAACAGCGATGACACCTTGTATCTGGATGACTACACGACGGTCGCGGGCACCTTTTACTTTCAGGAAAACACCTTCCTGGCCTTCGAATTCTCCACCTGTGACACGAACTTTAGTGCCTTTTGACAAGTTCAGTTCGTCAGGCTGGAAGTATAGGAGATGGTCGTTGTAGGTACCGGATACGGCGATGAAACGCTGCATATCCTTGTCGGGGACGATGATCTTCTGTCCACTACGAGTATCGGTGATATATTGCAGGTAAGTGACCTGCGACTTGACACGCTTCAATTCAGAGGGACGGGCATGGACAAAGAGCAAATTGTGAACGACGGGAACCAAAGCGCGGACTTTCTTCCCTTTTTTCATGCTGATTTTGTATTGCATGGGGACGAAACAACCTAATTTTTCCTTTTCGAGCAACCGCATGGCATCGGGCTCTCTGCGGTAAGTAGCACGCATGGCATACCATATTTCGCTCTCTTTCTCTGTTTCCATCCTATGATTATTTCAGAAAAGGGTGTTCTCCCGGGGCTTTGAATTTCTTGCATACACTTGAAATTCAATCACTTGCGAGCACTTTATATGAAATACGACAAGCTTTGTACTCTTCTTGCCAACAGATTTTATGTAGTTGTTCATTACCTTGCAGGTAAAAAGCTATAAACGAAGTAATTACAAGCAAAAAGCGTTCAATAGACGTTCGTTTTTTGGACGTCAAGATTTAGAAAAACAGGAGGAGTAGAGTTTAATAAAAGAGAACGGAATTTTAAATTATAGAGAATGAATCCCATTGTACTAGACACCAACAGATTACGCAACAAATAGAGATATAATCTAAAAGATTTTTATTAAACATTTTGCGGATAAAAAAAACAGCATTATCTTTGCGTCCATTAAACGAACGTTTAAAAGACACTTCTAAAAACTTCCAATACACATCTAAATATCAATCATTTACGCATCAATATTACATTTTCAGTAACTTCTCTTCAAAGGATTATCCTCATTCACACAACTTCATCCCACCTTTGCATCTTTTTCAGATTTCATACATCCCCCATTATCTGCTAAAAAAGATTATGAAACAAGATGAAAGGCTGAAAAGTCTTAATGAAAAGAGTTTGGAGAAGCACACAGCCATTGTATGATAAAGACATAAGAAAAAAAGATTTGAAGCTTTTTATTCATCAATATATTCCCACGGATTGGGTAAAATCTATTAGTTTTTGCCTATCTTTGTACTCCCTTTTGCAAGCCCAGGCACGCATAAGGGATAGGTATAAGTAACTTAAGTAACAATAAATCACTAACTAAAAAACAGAAAATTATGGCAATGCATACATGGTTTGAGTGCAAGATCCGTTACGAGAAAACAATGGAAAACGGAATGAACAAGAAAGTAACCGAACCGTATCTCGTAGATGCCCTCAGCTTTACAGAGGCAGAAGCGCGCATCATCGAAGAAATGACACCGTTCATTTCGGGAGAATTCACCGTATCGGACATCAAACGTGCCAACTATAGCGAATTGTTCCCCAGCGAAGAAGAAGCCGCCGACCGCTGGTTTAAATGCAAACTAATATTCATCACACTGGATGAAAAAAGCGGTGCCGAAAAGAAAACATCGACCCAGGTATTGGTACAGGCTGCCGACTTGCGTGATGCAGTGAAGAAGTTGGATGAAGGGATGAAAGGCACGATGGCCGATTATCAGATCGGATCTGTAGCAGAAACTGCGATTATGGACGTATATCCCTACAGCGCAGAACCTGATGACAAACCGGAAGTCTGATTAACTTTTAATCGTCAATCTTCAATCGATAAAAGTATGAACATTGCAGAGAATCTAAAACAAGTACTGAGCGAACTGCCTGAAGGGGTACGACTGGTGGCTGTTTCCAAATTTCACCCCAACGAGGCGATAGAAGAAGCATATCGTGCCGGACAGCATGTGTTCGGAGAAAGCAAGGTGCAGGAAATGACGGCCAAGTACGAAAGTCTTCCCAAAGACATAGAATGGCATTTCATCGGGCATCTGCAAACCAATAAAATAAAATACATTGTTCCCTACGTAGCGCTGATCCATGGCATAGACTCCTACAAGCTGCTTGCAGAAGTCAACAAGCAAGCTGCAAAGGCAGACCGAACCGTGAACTGCCTGCTGCAACTGCATATTGCCCGCGAAGAAACCAAATTCGGATTCAGTCCGGACGAATGCCGGGAGATGCTGGCAGGCGGCGAATGGAAGGAGCTAAAAAACATCCGGATATGCGGACTGATGGGCATGGCAACGAACACAGACAACGTCGAACAAATCAAGGCTGAATTTTGTTCATTAAGTAGCTTCTTCCAGGAAGCGAAAGCCACCTGGTTTGCCGACGCAGAGTATTTCAGGGAGTTATCCATGGGAATGTCTCACGATTATCACGAAGCCATCTCAGCCGGAAGCACTTTAGTACGCGTAGGAAGCAAAATTTTCGGAGAAAGAAACTATTAAATTACATTATCATGGCAACATTAGAAACTACTTTTGCAGGGTTGAAACTGAGAAACCCGATCATTATCAGCAGTTCCGGACTGACAGACAGTGCAGCAAAAAATCAGAAATTAGCTGAAGCAGGCGCAGGCGCCATCGTACTAAAATCGCTTTTTGAAGAGCAGATTATGATGGAAGCCGACTGGCTGGGAGACCCGAACATGTATCCCGAAGGCAGTGACTACCTTGTAGGATATATCCGCGAACACAAATTGGGTGAATACCTGAATCTGATTAAAGAGAGCAAGAAAGTATGCAACATACCTATCATTGCCAGCATCAACTGCTATCAGGATGCCGACTGGATAGAATTTGCAACGAAAATAGAAGAAGCCGGCGCAGATGCATTGGAAATTAATATCCTCGCCTTGCAAACGGATGTGCAATACACTTACGGCTCTTTTGAGCAACGCCACATTGACATCTTAAGCCACATCAAGAAAACCGTTAAGATTCCCGTTATCATGAAGCTGGGAGACAATCTTACCAACCCGATAGCGCTCATCGACCAGTTGTATGCGAACGGTGCTGCTGCGGTAGTGATGTTCAACCGTTTCTACCAACCGGATATCAACATCGAAAAGATGGTACAAGCTTCGGGCAATGTATTCAGCAACGAAGCAGATTTGTCCAAAGCATTGCGCTGGATAGGCATCGCCTCGGCAGCCGTTACCAATTTGGATTATGCCGCTTCCGGTGGCATCCACTCTCCTGAAGGAGTTGTAAAAGCGATACTGGCAGGTGCATCGGCCGTAGAAATATGCAGCGTACTTTATCAGAACTCCGTTTCAATCATCGGAGAGTTCGTTCGTTTCCTTAATTTATGGATGGACCGCAAAGGAATGGAAACTGTCAATCAGTTCAAGGGCATCCTGAACGTAAATGATCCGAAGGGAGTCAATATGTTCGAGCGTACGCAATTCCTGAAATATTTCTCTTCACGCGAATAAGGAATAAAGAGATATTGAAAACGAAAACGCCCCGTAATGATGTTACGGGGCGTTTTCTATTTTAGTAAATTCGCTTTAAGACTTCTTATCCAATGCTTCAAAGCAAGAATTCTTGCTGACAAACTCCGGAACGATATCCTTCATGGCAGCTACGATCTTCATCTGATCGTAAGTATAGCTTACGTCGATCAGCTTCTGTATGCGTTCCTTCACTTCATCATAATCATATTCGCGCACAGTGGCTATCATGATCTTCTCGTGATAGGTCGGCTTGGTCAACTCTTTCACATTGAGCAACTCCTCATACAGTTTCTCGCCATGACGAAGACCCGTGAATTCAATCTTCACATCGGTACGTCCCGAAAGACTGATCATGCGCTTGGCAAGGTCTACAATCTTCACCGGTTTGCCCATATCAAAGATGTATATCTCTCCCCCATTACCCATACTGCCGGCTTCGAGTACCAGGCGGCAAGCCTCGGGAATGGTCATGAAATAACGGATAATTTCGGGATGGGTCACCGTCACCGGGCCACCGCGCTGTATCTGATCGCGGAAACGGGGAATAACAGAGCCATTGGAACCTAATACATTACCAAAACGGGTCGTGATAAACTGCGTGGCCTGTTTTCCCTCCTTCTGCAATTTCTTAGCCAAAGACTGCACATAGATTTCACATATACGCTTGGAGCATCCCATTACATTCGTAGGGTTGACAGCCTTATCGGTAGAAATCATCACAAACTTCTCCGCACCGTGCTTCACAGCCAAATCGGCAATTGTACGCGTGCCAAACACGTTGATCTGAATTGATTCGGAAACATTATCCTCCATCATCGGTACATGCTTATAAGCGGCAGCATGGAAAATGTACTGAGGCTTGAACTCCCGGAAGATATCCTCCATACGGGTTGCATTAGAGATATCGGCAATAATGGTTTCCGCATCGATATCGCGCCAGCGGTCTTGCAATTCCAGGCGGATGTCGTGCAAAGGAGTTTCAGCCTGATCCACCAGAATCAGTTTATAGGGATTGAAGGATGCTACCTGACGCATGATTTCACTACCGATGGAACCGGCCGCACCGGTAATCATAACCCGCTTGCCCTCCAGATGGGAAGCCACCTTACGAATATCGATCTCGATAGGATCGCGCTGCAAAAGGTCTTCAATCTGGATTTCTTTCAATTGGGTACGGTTCAGGACCTGGCCGTTCCACTCACTCAACGGAGGAGCAGTCATCAGCTTGATGTTATGCGCCAGCAGACGATCGGCCATATCCGATTTCTTCAACTCCTCCATCTTGGCAGGAGAAATGATGATAGTATGCACATCACGGTCACTCAGGTTATCGATCAAAGTATCGTCATTGGGGAATACCCTGACACCCATCATCACCTTATTGATCAGTTCCGGTTCATCCGCAATAAATCCACGCAAACGGTAGTGGTTGCGCAAATTGACGCGCAACGCTTTGGCAATATTAACGCCGGCTTCCTTGGCGCCGTAGATAAACACATTGGCACTGTGCGTACCGTCAAAATTCAATGCCTCAAAGAAAGTCTTGACAACCACACGCGAGCATGCCATCATGGCAAAACTGATGATATAAGACATGAACAGCACGCTGACCGGAGCCAGATGAAAGTCCAGATAGCTTTCCGTAAGAACGCTGGTAATCATCAACAGTGCATACGACACGGTCAACGACACAAAAATCCGCATGATATCTACAAACGAAGAAAAGCGCAGTACGTTGGAATAGGTACGAAATACACGGAAAAATATAAGATTAATGACCACCGTCCATAAAATAGTTTTATCGATAGTAGACGATTCCAGGAAGATACTTCTGAAATCATACCGGAGAGCATAGGCCAATAGTGTCGATATGACGATTATAAACACGTCAATTAACAGAATAGTCCATATCGGCAACACTTTCGCAGAAAGGTACCGACGAAAAATTTTTCGCTTCATTACACTTGACAATTTTGTTTTAGGCGACGCAAAGATACATTATTTTGGTCAAAGCAGACAAAAAACAGATGAAAAATGTTATAATAAAAAATTATCACCCATAAAGAAGACTATCCCGCCTCTTCTTTTAACAGAAAGAGAACGGGATAGAAAGGGAGTATTCCACAATAAAGAACTTTTCTTACATCAAATTACTTGCCAGTTCGCTCAGCTGGCTGCGCTCTCCCTTCACCAGGTTTACATGGGCAAACAGGTTCTGGTCTCTCATGCGGTCAATCATATAGACAAGCCCGTTGGACTGGCTATCCAGATAGGGTTGGTCTATTTGCTGGATGTCACCGGTGAACACCATCTTTGTGCCTTCACCGGCACGGGTTATAACGGTCTTTATCTCATGGGGAGTCAAGTTCTGGGCTTCATCGATGATACAATAGGTCTCACTCAGACTGCGTCCACGGATAAAAGCCAGGGCTTCGATAACCAGCTGTTCACTTTTCTGCATATCTTCCAGGCGTTTTACTTCGGAAGAATTGGAAGCGAACTGGTGTTTGATTACGTTCAGATTATCGAACAACGGTTGCATATAAGGAGCTACTTTTTCGTTCGCATCCCCGGGGAGGAAGCCCAGGTCTTTATTAGACAAAGCCACAATGGGACGTGCCAATAGAATTTGCTTATAATCAGTGAGCTTACCAAGGGCGGCAGCCAATGCCAATAAAGTCTTACCGGTTCCTGCCTTACCGGTCAGAGCCACCAATTTGATATTGGGATCGTTCAGAACTTCGAAAGCAAAACTTTGCTCGGCATTACGCGGCTCGATGCCGTAATTCTTCATCTTGTTCACCCGGCAAACGGAATGGGTAAATGGATTATAGCGCGCAAGCACACTGCTGCGGTCGCTCTTCAGCACGAAGCATTCATTGGGATGAATGATATCCTTAAAATCGAATTCGCTGATATCCAATCCCTCTTTGGAAGAGTAAATGCGGTCTATCAAAGTAGGATCGACTCCTTCGAAGGTTTCATTCGACTTTTCGAATATATCTACATTAACCACTTTGTCGTTGATATAGTCTTCGCACAGCAAGCCGATGGAACGGGCCTTCATACGAAGATTTATATCTTTCGTAACAAGGATGGATTTCATTTTCGGTTTCTTCTCGGAAAGCCAGTCTGCCACTGCCAGAATCTGATGGTCGGGGATGCGTTCGGGGAAAGAGTCGCGCACCCGGGGAGAATCTACCGTACCGGCAATCACAAACAAGCGTCCCAGGCCTTCGCCCAGGGGGGCACCTTTGGTAAAGAGGTTGTCATCGGTAATCAAATCAAGTTCGCGGACAAACTCACGGGCATTGAAATTAATCTGCTCGTTGCCTTTCTTGAATTTATCCAGTTCTTCGAGGACTACAATGGGAAGGTAAATGTCATTTTCCTGAAAATTCTTCAGACAGTTATAATCGTGAAGGATAACGTTCGTGTCGATCACAAAATTTTTCTTAGCTCCCATACTCAGTTAGATTTAAATTGTTAATATCTTTAGATAAGACAGGCGGCACCTCAACAATAAAAATAAGCAAGCTTATTTTGTACTGCTTGCGGTTTGCACTATCTTTGTTGCTTCTAAAGATAAACAAATAAATAAGGAGAAAGGATTGCTTCCCCGTTAAATTTTATAAAAGATGGATTATCAGAACACTTTAACTTACTTATATAACAGTGTGCCCATGTTCCAGCAGATAGGCGGCTCGGCGTACAAAGAGGGGCTGGAAAACACTTTGACATTGGATGCGCACTTCGGACATCCGCACCATGCCTTCCGCAGCATACATGTAGCGGGGACGAACGGAAAAGGATCTTGCTCTCACACGATTGCCGCCATATTGCAAGAAGCGGGTTACCGGGTGGGACTTTATACCTCTCCGCATCTGGTGGATTTCCGCGAACGCATACGGGTCAACGGCCAGCCGATATCGGAAGAATACGTGATCCGTTTTGTAGAAGAGGAACGCAGTTTTTTCGAACCGCTGCAACCATCATTCTTTGAACTGACCACCGCAATGGCCTTCCGTTACTTTGCCGATGAAAAGGTAGATGTAGCTGTTATCGAAGTGGGTCTTGGCGGCCGTCTGGATTGTACCAACATCATTCACCCGGACTTGTGCATCATCACCAATATCAGCTTTGACCACACGCAGTTTCTGGGAGATACATTGGAGAAGATAGCCGGGGAGAAAGCAGGGATTATCAAAAGCGGTGTCCCCGTTGTGATTGGCGAGACGACTCCCGAAACCAAACCCGTATTCCTGAAAAAGGCACAAGAGATGGATGCTCCCATCTATTTTGCCGAAGAGAATGACCGCGAAGATTACTCCGGCGTAGAATGCGAGTTGAAAGGACTCTACCAGATAAAGAATACCCGTACCGTCCTGACTGCCCTCCCCCTTCTGAAAGAAGCCAATTACCGTCTGGACGAACAATCCATACGCAGCGGCTTTGCCCACGTCGTTGAACTGACAGGACTGATGGGACGCTGGCAGAAGTTGCAGGATGCCCCTGCCCTGATCTGCGACACCGGACATAACGTAGGTGGCATCACTTACATTGTAGAACAACTGAGGCAACAATCCTACCGCCAGCTGCACATCGTGATAGGTATGGTGAACGACAAGGACATCCGGGGTGTGCTGGCATTACTCCCCCGGGAAGCTATTTATTACTTTACAAAAGCCAGTGTGAAACGTGCATTGCCCGAAAAGGAATTGCAGGATCTCGCTTCTGCTGCAGGACTGCAAGGAACCTGCTATCCCGATGTGCCTGCCGCCGTACGTGCAGCACAAGAAAAAAGCCTCCCGGAAGATTTTATCTTCGTAGGAGGCAGTAGCTTTATTGTAGCAGATTTATTAGCGAGCCGCGATGCACTCAATCTCCACTAAGGCATCTTTGGGCAATGCTTTCACCGCAACAGCCGAACGTGCCGGAAATGAGCCGTCAAAATAGGTGGCATAAACCTTATTCATATCGGCAAACAAAGACATATCTGCCAGGAAAACAGTTGTCTTTACAATATCTGCCATGCCCCATCCCGCTTCTTCCAGGATATGCTTTATATTCTCCAAAGACTGGCGGGCTTGTGCCTCGGCACCTTCTGCCATTACTCCGGTAGCTGCATCGATAGGAAGCTGTCCTGAAACAAATATCATTCCGTTGGCTTCAATAGCCTGACTGTAAGGACCGATGGCACCCGGTGCCTTCTGGCTGCAAATTACTTTTTTCATACTTCTGTTAGTTTATTAAATTAATAATCATTAGTCATTCCATGGTGAAAAAAAACGGAGGCATGTGCAGTATTCCTGAAATTCGCGCATTTATTAGATAAATATACAAAAGTAGTAATTTCACTCATAACCTGTTTACACCTAGACTTAACATTAAACTTGGGGGAGTTTCCCCAAATAAAGGCCCTGCTTGTGAAAACAGAGCCTTTATTTTTTCTTTATTTACAATGCTTTTCAATCAGCGCATCCACATTAGGATCGCCCAGCTCTTTCGCCTTGGCAAAACTTGCACAAGCTTCCTTGTCCTTCTTCATCTGAATCTGCGCGATTCCCATCAGGCGATAGGCTTCTGCATATTTAGGATCTTTTTCCAAGGCTACCTTCAGCACTTCCATAGCCTCGTCATTGCGTCCCACACGGATGTTTATCACCGCTAATTCCGAACGATACGTCAGATCATCCGGGTTCAGTTCGATAGCCTTGGCCATGTCGTCAAGCGCACGTTGGTATTGCTTGGCCTTCAAGGCAGCCTGTTCGCGATAATAGTAGAACAGATCGTTTACATTTCCGTTCACAGCTTTATAGTATGCATCGTAATCCAACATGGCATTACGTGCCTGGTCGGCATTCATACGTGCCTGGGCACGCTCCAACAGGTAAGGAGCGGCTTCTTCCGTATACGGCTGGGTGAAACGAACCATGCAGCTATCCATCAAAGCCAACACCTCTTCGGCGGGCGCCTGCATCAGCTCTTTGGTTTTGGCAGCGCTAAAGAAGGTAGCCGGAGATACCAGATTTGTTTTGTTTACCTTGTCGTAACAAGTATATGCTGCCGGATAATCTTGCTTCGCAAACAAGATGTCACCTTCCATCTGAACATATACGGGAAGCTCTTCAATAGCCAGCGCTTTCTTTATTTCTTCCAGAGCTTTGTCATACGACCAATCCTTATATGCTTTCTCCGGTTTGCTCAATACGTAGTTGTAAATCATCTTGGCACGATTGAAATAAGCATCATCTTTCTTCACCGCAACTTCCAGCGCCTTATCCATATCTGCAGTAACCTTATCCATGGAAGCATCTTCCTGAGACAGGTATAATTGCTGGGAAGCACGACGGAGATAACCGTCGGCACTATTGGGATATTGGGCTATATAGTCGTTCAGAAGTTCCATGTACTTCTCCGGGGTAAGCTGTGCAGAAGCCATGTACAAGAATACCAAAGCCTGTTCCTCCGTATCGGGCAATGCCTTTTTAATGCCGATGCCTTTCAGTGACATATCACCGTACGACAGCGCCGATACATTCTGCGCCATGGCAAAATTTGCATCAATGGCATAGCAGATGGTAGCAGTATCCTGACCGGATGATTTCTGAGCCAGACCAAAGACCTGACCGTCCACGGTCATCACCGGGCAACTCACCATCTTGTCCTTCAGACGCATGTCGAGGGTATAGTAAAAGTATTGTCCTGCCACCTTATCCTCCTCTTTTACCTTTCCGGCTGTATAGGAACGGTCTTTCTGGGTAGAATACGGCAACAGATAAACATCGGCACCCACCGCCGGAGCAGTAGCCGCCAGCGTCAGTGCAGGAACTTTCTTCCCGCCAATGCTGACACGGAACTTAACAACATCGTACATATCATTAGCTCCCATAATTGTTTCCACCGGCATCTGCGCACCTTCAGAACTTATGACGACCGCACGCTGGGCGCCTTTAAACAACGTATAATCGGACAGTGCAACACCATCTTCCGTTACAAAGAAACCGTTCCCGGTATTCAATATCTTATCGTTCTGGTCGTAAGTTACCACCGAAAAGACAGATCGCTTGGCTTTATCTACCCATTTGGGGGCTTGCGCCACACTCCACTGAGCCAATAAACAGAGGGTGAGCATCAACAGCAATTTCTTTTTCATATCTTAGTTGTTTCTTTGTTTCACTGCTTCATAAATCAAAATACCGGCAGCCACAGATACGTTGAGGGACTCAATCGTTCCCAACATCGGTATCTTCACCCACTCGTCGCACAACGCCAGATTATCATAAGAGACACCTTTGTCTTCGGCACCCATGATGATGCACATCGGACCGGTATAGTCTGCTTTATCGTAATCGTAGTCTCCCTTTTCGGTAGCCGCTACAATGCGGAACCCGCTGTTCTTGAGGTACTGCAGGGTTTCCTTCAGACTATGTTCGCGGCAAACGGGCAAGGTATGCAACGCTCCCGCAGAAGTTTTCATAGCATCCGCATTGACCGTCACACTGTTCTTGGCAGGGATAATCACTGCATCTACTGCCGCACACTCACAGGTACGGGCAATGGCTCCGAAGTTGCGGACATCCGTAATTCCGTCGAGCATCACAAACAAAGGATTCTTGCCTTGCTCGAAAAGAAACGGCACCAGGTCTTCGGTCTTCTGATAAGTGACCGATGAAATAAAGGCAACCACTCCCTGGTGATTCTTGCGCGTAATGCGGTTGATACGTTCTACCGGAACGCGCTGCACCGGTATCAACGTCCCCTTCAAGACAGCGAACAACTCTTTGGACAAGTCACTCTGAATATCCTTCTTCACCAATATCTTATCGATATCTTTTCCTGCCTGAATGGCTTCTATCACGGCACGAACGCCGAAAATCATTTCACTATTATCAACCATCTGATTATTTATGATTTAACTATTTACTATTTCCGAGCAAAACCTTGGCATTGTTCAGCGCCGCTTCGGTCAAAGTAGCTCCACTCAGCATGTGTGCGATCTCCTCTACCCTCTCCCCGTCGGTCAGGCGGCGGATATGACTGTTTGTTTCGGTTTCGTTATCTTGTTTATATACTTTGTAATGGGCACATCCGCGGGCAGCAATCTGAGGCAAATGGGTGATGCTGATAACCTGGCGGTCTTGTTCTCCCATTTCCTGCATGATATCTGCCATGCGGTCGGCTATCTCGCCGGACACACCGGTATCTATTTCATCGAACACAATGGTGGGGAGCTTGACGGCACCTGCTATCATGGCCTTGATAGACAGCATGACACGGGCTATTTCGCCTCCCGAAGCCACCGAAGAAATGCTCTGCAATGCTCCGTTCTTATTGGCCGAGAACAAGAAGTTGACGGTATCCGCTCCATGTATGCCCGGCTCCTTGCGGATGCCGATCTCTACCTGGAAACGAACATTGGGCATGCCCAACGGAATCAGCCGTGCCGCCATCTGTTTCTCTACTTCGCGGGCAGCAGCTGTACGGGCTTTAGTAAGAACAGCAGCCTGCTTTTTCACCTTATTATATAAGGTATCGCAACGCGCCTTCAGTTCCTCTATATTTTCTTCCGATGAAGTAATGGCCGAAAGTTTGGCGGCATATTCATCCGTCAGTGCCAGAAGCTCGTCTATCGTAGATACCCGGTGCTTTTGCTGGAGCGTATAAATGAGATTCAGACGCTCGTTCACTTCCTCCAAGCGTTCAGGGTTAAACTCTACTTCTTCTTCCTTGTCGGAAATCTCCTGCGAGATATCTTTCAATTCTATATAGGTACTTTCCAAACGCTCGGCAAACTCTCCGGCAGCCGGATAGACATTCTGCAATCCGAGCATCGTATTCAGACACTCCTTCAGTCCGGAAGTCAATCCTCCTTCATCCGAATAGAGTATCTGGCCTGCACGGAACAGCCCGGCCTTGATCTCCTCGGCATGGCTCAGCATCTCTGCTTCCTGCTCCAGTTCTTCCTGCTCACCGGCACTTAGACGGGCTTCTTCCAACTGCTCCAACTGGAAACGGATATAGTCTTCGTCCGTCTTATCTTGCCGGGCACGAGCCATAAGATCCTCCAGGTCCTGCTGCGCCTGCTTCCATTCACGATATACGGTTTGATAGGCAGACAGAGCATCCTCGTTATGCGACAGAATATCCAGCACATTGAGTTGGAAGCCTTCCTTGTTCAGCAACAGATTCTGATGTTGGGAATGCACGTCAATCAGTTGTTCACCCAATTCCTTCATCTGCACCAGTGAGGCCGGCGTATCATTGATAAACGCCCGGCTTTTGCCCGAAGCAGACACTTCGCGGCGGAGGATACATTCTTCCTCATACTCCAACTCATTTTCCTCAAAGAAAGGCTGCATGCCATAGGCAGAGATATCGAAACGGGCCTCAATGACACATTTCGAAGCCCCGATGCGAATGGCTTTCACATCGGCACGCTGCCCCAGTAACAAACCGATGGCTCCCAGAATAATGGACTTCCCGGCACCCGTTTCACCGGTTATCACGGAGAAGCCGCTACCGAAACTTATATCAAGTTTTTCGATAAGCGCATAGTTTTGTATGTAAAGTGAACGCAACATAATGTATCTTAGTGTTTCAATACTTTCACCAGTTTATCTACAATATCCGCAGCGACTTCGGCTTTCGATTTCAACGGATAGTCGGTCTTTCCTTCGCGGTCGATAATACTGATTTTGTTTGTATCGTAACGGAAACCGGCTCCCTTGTCATTCAGAGAATTCAGCACAATGAAGTCCAGATTCTTCCGGTTGAGTTTATCCTCGGCATTCAGTTGCTCATTGTTCGTTTCAAGGGCAAAGCCTACGAGCACTCTTTTCCGGGCATCGATCTTATCCTTCAGCTCTCCCAGGAAAGCAGCTATATCTTGTGTCGGTTTCAGTCTCAACGTCATGTCTCCGGTCTTTTCCCGTTTTATTTTCTCGTCAGCCACTTGTTCGGGAGTATAATCAGCCACTGCTGCGGACAAAATCGCGGCATCGACATTTCCAAAACAAGCATAAGCAGCATCGAACATCTCTTTCGCCGATTCCACCTTATGGTATTGGCACATCGGGAAGTGAGTAGTCTGCTGAACCGGTCCTGCGATCAATATCACTTTAGCTCCCCGGCTGGCACACTCGTCGGCAAGCGCAAATCCCATCTTGCCGGAAGAATAGTTACCGATAAACCGCACGGGATCGATCTTCTCGTAAGTGGGTCCCGTCGTTATCATCACTGTTTTTCCTACCAGGTCTCCCTCTTTGGAAGCAAAGTACATCTCCAGATGACGGATGATATTTTCAGGTTCCTCCATACGCCCCTTCCCTACCAGGTGGCTGGCAAGCTCTCCCGTGGCAGGTTCTATGATATGGTTGCCATAAGAACGGAGCGTGTCGAGATTCTTTTGCGTGGAAGGATGGGCATACATATCCAGGTCCATGGCAGGTGCCACAAACACGGGTGCTTTGGCCGAAAGATAAGTAGTAATCAACATATTGTCCGCAACTCCGTTTGCCATCTTGCCGATGGTGGAAGCTGTTGCCGGAGCTATCAGCATGGCATCCGCCCACAAGCCCAGATCTACATGGCTGTTCCACGTACCGTCACGTTGGGCAAAGAATTCACTGATGACCGGTTTGCTGGTCAAAGCAGACAGAGTGATAGGAGTAATGAACTCCTTACCGGCAGGAGTAATGACCACCTGCACCTCTGCTCCGCGCTTTATCAGCCCGCGGATGATGTAACATGCTTTATACGCGGCAATACTTCCCGTAATGCCCAATACTATTTTTTTCCCTTTCAGTGTATTTGCCATAACTTCGAAAGTTATTTCTGAGTCATTTCACGCAAACGTATTTTGGTCAGCATGGCCTTGGTGTTCAGCGTAAAGTCGCTGTTCAGTATCCAGCTGTAATAACCCGGATCACGCTTCAAGACCTCCGATACCGACATACCTTTGTACTTACCGAAATTAAATATCTCCACGCCTTTGTCATCATAGACCATGCGGCCTGCAAAGTCTACATTCTTGTTATAGCTGGAATAATCGGAAAGGAAAGCAACATCGTTCTGCAACTCCGGATAACGGTCCAGTTGAGACATCAGCACCTCGTAAGTGGCACGGGTATCGGCTTCTGCCGTATGGGCATCTTCCAGGTTCCTGCCGCAATAGAACTTATAGGCGGCAGACAGAGTACGCTGTTCCATCTTGTGATAGATAACCTGCACATCCACAAACTTGCGGCGGCTCATGTCGATATCCACCCCGGCACGTAGAAACTCTTCTGCCAGAACGGGGATATCAAAACGATTGGAATTGAAACCGGCCAGGTCGCATCCTTCGATGTCGTTGGCTATGTTGCGGGCTACCTCTTTGAAAGTCGGGCAATCGGCCACGTCTTCATCATAAATGCCATGAACAGCCGATGACTCGGCAGGAATATGCATTTCGGGGTTGATGCGCATGGTCTTGGCCTCTTCGTTCCCGTTAGGATATACTTTGAGATAACAGATTTCGACAATTCGGTCTGAGTTGATATTGGTACCCGTAGTCTCCAAATCGAAAAAAACAAGCGGGTTTTTCAGATTTAATTTCATTGTATTCTTATTATTTAGGCAACAAGGAAACGAGTTGACAAGTCTACAAAAGGGATTGTTTTTGCCTTCTCATTCCCTCGTCAACTTGTCAACTCGTCAACTTGTCTACTGTATTTCAAATTTAGTCATTCAGCATCATCGGCATCAGCAACATCAGCAAATCTTCATTTTCTTCCTGCTCTACCGGAATGATGACACCTGCACGTGACGGATCTGCCAATTCGATGATTATCTCTTCCGCAGAAATGTTGTTCAGGATATCAATCAGGAAAGTAGATTTGAAACCGATGCTCATCGGATTGCCCGCATATTGGCAAACCAGCGTTTCTTCTGCCGAAGTGGAGAAGTCGATGTCCTGTGCAGAAATCACAATCAGATTCTCCTGCATGCGCAGTTTGATAAGGCTGCTTGCCTGTGAAGAGAAGATAGACACACGGCGCAGCGCCCCTACCAGTTGCTGGCGGTCTACCGTCACCTTATACGGATTGTTCTGCGGGATTACAGAGTTATAGTTAGGATAGCGTCCTTCGATCAGACGGCACACCATGCGATAACTTTCCAAAGTGAACACAGCATTGCGTTCGTCAAATTCGATGGTTACCGTACCTTGTTCCTTCGGCAGCAGGTTCTTCATCAAAGAAGCAGGTTTTTTGGGAAGGATAAAGGCGGCACGTTCGTTGCCTTTGGCAGCCAGCGTCTTGCAACGTACCAGCTTATGACCGTCCGATGCAACCATGGTGATATCTTCTGTCGTGATATCAAAATAGATACCGTTCATCACCGGGCGGAGCTCGTCATCGGCGGTAGCAAACACGGCGCGGTTGATACCGCCCAGCAATATTTGTGCTTCCATTTCCACACGTACGGCATTGTCACCCAGCATGGCCGACTGCGGAAACTCGTCTGCATTCTGCCCCATCAGGCTGTATTTACCGTTTTGATACTGTACTGTAATTTCAAGAGAATCGGTATTGATCTCAAAGTTCAGCGGTTGCTCCGGAATTTCCTTTAAAGCGTCCAGCAGAGTCTTGGCAGTAACGGCAAAACGTCCGTCGGAATCACTTTCGTTTACTTCGACCGTAGTAACCATCGTTGTTTCACTGTCGGAAACTGTTACAGACAAGGTTCCGTCTTGCAGTTCAAAAAGGAAACAATCCAAAATAGGCAGTGCATTCTTCGAATTAATCACGCGGCTGATAGCCTGCAAACGGCTGGAGAGCGCAGTACTTGAAACGATAAATTTCATATCTTCTGTATATTTAAGTTTTTTATTTTGCTATCTTTTAAACTAACGGACAAAGTTAAAAAAAGAATTCCCTACGACAAAGAAATAGTAAGAAAAAACAGCCTATTATTCGTCTCATATTCCTAAAAAATTGTAACTTCGCCGCATCATTTAAAAAGAGAACAATGGAATTTACAGGAAAAATCATCGCTATACTCCAGCCCAGAGGCGGAGTTTCAAAGTCAGGCAATGAGTGGAAATCACAGGAATACGTGATTGAAGATCACGGTCAATATCCCCGCAAAATGTGCTTCGACGTATTCGGCGCAGACAAAATTGAGCAATTCAACATTCAGATGGGTGAAGAGCTGACAGTATCTTTCGACGTAGACGCACGTCAATGGCAAGACCGCTGGTTCAACAGTATCCGTGCATGGAAAGTAGAACGCGTAAGCAACGCTGCACCCGCACCGGGCGCTCCCGTTCCTCCACCGGCACCCAGTGCCGCACCGGAATTCCTTGCAGGGGATGCCAAAGACGATCTGCCGTTCTAAAAGCCCCAAAGGAACATGATAAAAGCTGTATCGGAATGAATTTGAATTGTCATTCCAATACAGCTTTTATTATATGAGACCTATTTATCCCCTATACAGCAACACAACATTAGGATAAACCACCCCTTCCAGGCACGTGAACTGTATAGCGATCATGAAATGGCGGAAGAATTTGGCCTGACGGAAGAAGAAGTTCGGTATCAGGCGGACATAAGCCTCCGGCTGATGCAACATTTCTTCCATATCTACCATCATAATAAAATTATAACTCGGAGAGAGGCTGCCGATTCCTTCTTCATATATCGGAGTACCTTCCAGCACCTCGCCATTTTCTATCGCATCTATATATGCAGAAAGGCTGACAGCATCCGGAGCCAATAGCAGATTCCCCCGATAGAAACAAGCAAAAGTATAGAGCGCAGACTCCGTGATGCCCGTCATCTGAGTGAGCAACGTATTGCGGGGCAGCACATACTGTTTGAACCTCCTGGCTTTAGGATATCGGGCATAATCGGGAGAAATCTCGGGTATAGGCGGCGCACCCTCCTCCCGGGGCGTGGTATATAACAAAGATTGCAAACGCCGTTCGGCTGCCGGCATGTTCTTTATAGGAACACACATCACCGCACAGGGAAGTTTGTTCAAAGTATCGCCCGACTGAAAAAGACAAGACAAGACACTTTCACCGGCATAATCGTTCAAGAAAGAGATCCACTCTTCATCCCGTTTCTTTATATAATCCGAATAGGCAGTCTTGGCGTACTCCTGTCGGGCTGTAAAACCGAGTACAGCCTCCCTGTCCGAAAGTGCCCAACGATCGTAGAAGAATGTAGATGCAGGAAGATAAGCTCCCAGAAAACCTTCCACAGGCTTCTGCCCACGCAAGGCATTGATAAAAGTTTGCGTAGAATCGTTATCGTGACTGATGCCGGAACAATAAATAGCATCTTCATTGAACTTCATATCAAATTCCGCCCAACTGCCCACTCTGGTCTGCGGATGAATACCATCCGTAGGTTTACCCATATCCACCGCCTTCATACGTACATAAACCGTAGCCGCCACATTGCTATGCTTGCCCGCATGCATGGCGCAAAAAGAAGGCTGGTGCATCAGCGACTTCTTGTCACGGCGCGCATCAATCACATGTTCTATCAAGCGCTTCTGAAAGCTGACAGCCAGGAAGTCCGAAGTCAGGTAGGCAGCCAGAAAACGACCGTCCGACATCGGGTAGATGCGAATCTCTTCTCCATGATAATCAAAGAATCTGGAAGGGAAAGTACTGGAACAATACTTCTGCACAAAAGACTCTACCAACTCATAATCGCCCGAACCGAGCGTGCAATACAACACCTGGTTCAACGGCGTATCGGGCTCATGAAAACTGATCAGCATTTTGTTCATCTGCCTGCTCAATCCGTGTGGGGTATCCTCCATCAAGGTATAGAGATGCTTCTTCAGGTAAACAAAAAGTTCGGAAACATATAAGAAGTGATTGTCTTTGCTGCAATTCAGTTCGTTGATGTCCCCTACTAAATCCGCCATGCGATCGGTTTCGAGTACGGCAATGGCATCTTGAGGCACCAGCGTATAAAGGTTAAATTCCCGTCGGTCTTCCACCGAGTTCAAGCGTAGAAACGAATACACACCAAACCCCGTACATAGCAACACTACGGACACAACGACAGCTGTCTGTATGAGAAGTCGGAGTTTCATGGCATTCAATCATCTACTTTTTGCAAAAATAAGTATTTCTACTAATAAAACAAAACAAATGTTTCAAAAAGTTTAGAAATCTATTTCAAGTCCATCATAAGCAAAATGCACATGGGGCGGCAGTTGTTTTATAAGCTCGGCATGCAGCCCTGCATGATGGCTCATGTGGATAAAATAAGTTTCTTTAGCACCAATGCGTCCGGCTGCCTCCAATGCCTCGGAAATACTCTGGTGCGTAGGGTGCGGTTCCGGACGCAAGGCGTTCATTACCAGAACGTCCAACCCCTTCAATTGTTCATAAGATTCCTCCGGCATCGTATGCATGTCCGTGATATATCCCAAACGTTTACCGATGCGATAACCCAGAATGGGCAATCGGCCGTGCATCACCTGGACAGGCAGCACCTCCGTGCTACAAATTTGGAACGGCTTGCCGGCCTCCACCTCTTGCAAGTAAATGCGGGGAACACCCGGATAGGCTTTATCGACAAAACAGTAAGGCATCCGTACCCGCAGATGATTGGCCGTGTAAGCATCCGAATAAATAGGAATATCGCCGAAACGGCCGAACGGACGCAAATCATCCAGTCCACCCGCATGGTCGTAATGCTCGTGAGTAATCAGCACACCGTCTATCTTCTCAAAAGAAGCGGTACGCAGCATCTGTTCCCTGAAATCAGGCCCACAATCTATCAGTATTACCGCATCCTCCGTATGCAGCAGGGCGGATGCACGCAAGCGGTTATCCCGCGGGTCGGCAGAAGTACAAACCGGACAAGTGCAACCTATTTCCGGCACACCGGTAGAGGTTCCACTTCCTAATATTCTTAATCTCATAATATCTAATTACCTATATAAAATTCACTTCCGGAGAAATGTCAATACCAAATTTACTACGGACAGAAGCCCGCACGGCATCAGACAACGCCACGATATCAGCTCCCGTCGCACCTCCCAGATTAACAAGCACCAATGCCTGCTTGTCGTGCACGGCGGCAGGTCCCAGCGATTTGCCTTTCCAGCCACACTGCTCTATCATCCAGCCGGCAGGTATCTTTACGCGGTCGGTTCCCATGTCATAATGCGGCATGCCCGGATACTCACGTTGCAAAGCCTCGAACTGCGCACGCGGCACAATGGGATTCATAAAGAAACTCCCTGCATTACCCAGCACTTTCGGATCGGGCAGTTTGCTCTCACGGATCTCAATAATCACGCGGCGCAACGTTTTCAGGTCGGTAACCGGATGCTTTGCCATCTCCTGCCGGATGGTTCCGTAATCCAACGTATAATGTTCCTCCTTGCTCAGGCAGAAATTTACATAAGTTACAAATACCGATTTCATGTCAGGTTGTTTAAAGATGCTCCTGCGATAAGCGTATCCACATTCATCCTTCCGATAAACATGCTTCTCTCCGCGAATGTTCAGGGTCTCGACAGAGGTTATCAAATCTTTTACCTCCACACCATAAGCTCCGATGTTCTGCACCGCACTCGCTCCTACCTCACCGGGTATCAGCGAAAGGTTCTCGACGCCATACCAGCCCTGCTCCACGCAGTATGCCACAAAATCATCCCACACCACGCCGGCACCCACACGTACCGACACCTTTTCTTCATCCTCTTCCGTCACTTCCACACCACCGATGCATGAGTGCAGCACCGTGCCCTCATAGTCCTTGATAAATAGCAGATTGCTGCCGCCACCGATGTGCAGATAGGGCACGATAATGCTTCCTGCTGCAATCAGCTCCCGGAGTTCTTCTTCCGAACCGTATTCCAGGTAGTTTGCAGCAGCAACATCAATGCCGAATGTATTAGGTATTTTCATCATTAATCGTTCATCATCAATCACCGGTCAGATACTTGTATCCTCGTATTTGTACAACTCCCATTGCCCGTTCCGCTTCCGGAAGTAGTAGATATTGGAATAACCATTACCAATGCCGTTCACCTTCAGAATCTTGGTATTCGACTGGTCCTCATTCTTCTGTCCGTAGTTGATATTGGACAACTTATCAGTGGGCATCGTCGGACGGAATGCATACCATTGATTCTTGTCAAGAGTGGTTTCCAGAATGGAGAAGTCATCATCCGGATCTATGGTGATGAACTGCATCGGATTGTATATATGCCGGTTCTGATACAAGCTATCGGTCACAAAACGCGTATAGAACCCTACAAAGTCCTCATTCTCGTCGGTTTCTATCTTACGAAGGTTGATGGCTTCGAGCATCCACATCCCGTTTTTCCGTTCAAAGTAATACTTCTTTGCCATGTGGGTCTTCAGGTAAATCCACTCTACCTGCACAGATTTCAGTGTGGTGTCTCCCACCACTTCCATATCCTCTTCATCGTCGAAGAGCAGGGTGTAATAGTTTTGTTGGGTGAACAGATAATCGTGCTTCCAGTACTTCTCTTCGATTTTCACAACAGTATCCCCCTTATAATAGGGCAAAGGGAACAATGTCCGCTGCCTCTGCAAAGCATCATCCGAAGCATAGTTGAAAATAAAATCATCAAACAGCTCGTCTGCTTCCATCGGTTTCGGTTCTTCCTTAACTTCTGCCTGTTGCAGTGTATCGGTTTTATGATGGACCGAGTCCACCATTTCTGTAATGGTAGCAAAGGGATCTATTTTCGTCTTCTTATTTCCACATGACATTAAGAAGACGAAAATGATAGATCCCAATAATAGTTTTTTCATCTTTTACGGACCGCTACGGTCACTTATTTAATTTTGCTCTTAATTTCTCAAGCATGTCCACGGTCATGGATTCCAAGTCGTATTGCGGTTTCCAATCCCATTCTTCACGTGCGCAAGAGTCATCCAGCGAATCGGGCCAGCTGTCGGCAATGGCTTGCTTCAAAGGATCAACTTCGTACGTCATTTCAAAATCGGGTACATGCTTCTTTATTTCCCTATAAATCTCTTCCGGGTCAAAGCTCATGGAGGCGATGTTGAATGCATTCCGGTGCTTCAGTCTTGCCGGAGCAGCTTCCATCAATGAAATGGCAGCGTTCAATGCATCGGGCATGTACATCATATCCATATAAGTTCCCTGCTTCAAGGGACATACAAACTTGTCACCTCTTACGGCTGCGTAGAAAATATCTACTGCATAGTCCGTAGTACCCCCACCCGGAGGGGTCACATTGGAGATGATTCCCGGGAAACGTACCGCACGGGTATCTACTCCATATTTCGTGAAATAATAATCACTTAACAGTTCAGTCGTCACTTTTGTTACGCCATACATTGTACGCGGACGCTGAATGGTATCTTGCGGCGTCTGCACATGGGGCGTATTCTCACCGAACGAACCGATGGAACTTGGAGTAAATACCGCACAACCGTACTCACGCGCCACCTCCAGCACATTCCACAATCCGTCGATACCGATTTTCCAAGCCATGGCCGGACGACTTTCGGCTACTACCGACAGCAAAGCTGCCAGATTATAAATGGTATCAATCTTGAATTGACGTGCCACTACTTCGATGGACTGACGGTCGGTTACGTCGGCAATGGCCGAAGGACCTGATGCTTTCAGTTCCCCTTTAGGCATAGCACTCGGAATGTATCCTGCCACAACATGGTCATCACCATAACGTTTACGCAACTCCAATGTAAGTTCCGAACCTATCTGTCCGGTAGCTCCAATTACCAAAATATTTTTCATAAGACTTATTTATAAAGGTTATATTACTATACAAGGCGCAAATATACATACTTTTTTTTCATTTTTCTATCATTCTGCTATTGTTTATTTCAATAAAAATAGTGTCCTTTGCAGAGCATGTTCTTAACATGCATCACCATTAAATATTAAATCGCTATGTACGGTAAAATGAAAGACCATCTCAGCAAGACACTTGCTGAAATTAAAGAAGCCGGACTCTACAAAGAGGAACGCCTGATTGAAAGTGCACAACAAGCTGCCATCACTGTGAAAGGCAAGGAAGTATTGAACTTCTGCGCCAACAATTACCTGGGACTATCCAACCATCCCCGACTGATTGCTGCTGCCCAAAAGATTATGGAACGCCGTGGTTACGGCATGTCGTCCGTCCGTTTCATCTGCGGAACGCAAGACATCCACAAAGAACTGGAAGCAGCCATCTCCGATTACTTCCAGACGGAAGACACCATTCTTTATGCCGCCTGCTTCGACGCCAATGGCGGTGTATTCGAACCTCTTTTCACCGAAGAAGACGCTATCATCTCCGACTCTCTGAACCATGCCTCCATCATCGACGGCGTACGTCTCTGCAAAGCCAAGCGCTACCGCTACGCCAATGCCGACATGGCCGATCTGGAAAGATGCCTGCAAGAAGCCCAGGCGCAACGCTTCCGCATCGTCGTTACGGACGGCGTATTCTCTATGGACGGAAATGTGGCTCCTATGGATAAGATCTGCGACCTTGCCGAGAAATACGATGCACTGGTAATGGTGGACGAATCACACTCTGCCGGCGTGGTAGGTCCTACGGGACATGGCGTAAGCGAGCAATACAATACTTATGGCCGCGTAGACATCTATACCGGTACCTTGGGCAAAGCCTTCGGCGGCGCTCTGGGTGGCTTCACTACGGGACGCAAAGAAATCATTGATCTGCTGCGCCAACGTAGCCGTCCGTACTTGTTCTCCAATTCATTGGCTCCGGGCATCATCGGTGCCAGTCTCGAAGTGTTCAAGATGCTGAAGGAAAGCAATGCACTGCACGACAAGCTGGTGGAAAACGTAAACTACTTCCGCGACAAGATGACCGCTGCCGGTTTCGACATCAAGCCCACGCAAAGCGCCATCTGCGCCGTGATGCTATACGATGCCAAGCTGTCACAGATTTATGCGGCACGCATGCAGGAAGAAGGCATCTACGTGACCGGATTCTATTATCCCGTTGTTCCCAAAGACCAGGCACGCATCCGCGTACAGATCTCTGCCGGACACGAGAAGGAACATCTTGACAAGTGTATCGCCGCCTTTATCAAAGTAGGGAAAGAATTGGGCGTACTGAAATAAAATTGCAGTAATCACATAAGAAAGGGTATCTACCATTTTACAGGCAGATACCCTTTTTCTATTTCACATTAAGCTTAGGTTATCTTATTTACGTTCTCCCAGTTTTGCATCTACAAAGAAGATTCCGGTAGCACCGGCTTTCTTTATCATATCTACAATACCGGCGGCAGTAGCTTCTTCTTCTACCTGCTCACGAACAAACCCCCACAAGAAATCTTGGGTAGCTTTATCTTTTTCAGCAGCAGCCACGTCTACCAATGCGTCAACCATCTTTGATACGCGACATTCGTGTTCATAAACCTGTTCGAATACTTCCAGCGGAGTACCGAAGTCATTGGGCACAACGTCAATCTTATCCAATTTAGCTTTACCACCACGTTTGATGATATAAGAAGCCATTTCACAAGCATGGCCTTTTTCTTCTGAAGATTGCTTTCTCAACCAGGAAGCCATACCACAATAACCTTCTTTCTCCATAAAGAAAGACATTGCTAAATAAAGGTTAGATGACCACATCTCAGCCGTAATCTGCTCATTAATTGCATGTTGTAATTTTTCTGTTATCATAATTGTATCTATTAATTAGTTTGAAACCATTACAAAAGTAACAAGAATGCACTGAGGTTGTTCACAGAATAACATTTTTTATATAAAATTCCTGCTCTACTCATCACGAGCAAAGCAGGAAAACGACAAAATCACGTAGGTCCTTCTCAGACCTATCATGTATTATAAAAAATGTGTAAGCAAAAAAAAGTCCAAATAACGAGAACGAAAAAGCCCCCGACTTGTTAGTAAAGATACCACTCATGTACTAACATAAATGCGATATGCCGCACAGCCGAGGGCTTAATGCCTCTCGTTGCGGTATATCGCATTTGTTATACATGAGTGGTGCTGCAAAAGTATAAAAATTTAATGGATATTGTAACAGGGAATATTTTATTTTTTTTATTTATCAGAAAACAGCTATGTTTCGCTAAACATTTTTTAGGACCATATTCCGGCCACCCAAACGGACACCTTTTCTCACTCACAATCAACACATTGCATAAGAAAGCGGACACCTAAACGGCCACAAAACGGACACAACATAAATAAATAAGAAGATAAGATATACTATCGTATATCTACGCGGATTCTCATTTTTTAAGAGGAGGAAGATTAGCAAGTACAATGCGTATGCCTCAAATAGATGATGTATCCGGTACAAACAGATGATGCATTCGACGCAAACAGATGATGTATTCAGTGTAAACAGATGATGTATTATTGGGATATGAACAGGAAATACTTACGCAAACATGTCGGGATTCCCCCCGTGTTCGGGGGGAAAATAAACTTCAGCCTGCCTTATGTATATACAGCAGATCCTCAATCAGCAGATTGAGTTCGGACTCGCTGATACAACCCTCGTGGTAGTGGAAATTTCAATTTGGTGTCCCCATGGTATAGAGAATATATTTTCTTGTAATTCGTCAACAAGTTGTTGACGAATTACATCGCTTTGATTATAAAACAGATACATCCGCCTCATATACTTCAGATTGGTAACAGAAAAGCCTTCCATATCAGGAAAAGCTTCTTTAAGATCGCGGCTCAATTCATTAAAGAAGCCTTTTCCCCACTTGCTTTCCGATTGCTTTTCTACAATATCCCGCCCTAAATCCCAGTACATACGAATCAACTCCGTATTTACTTTCACTGCGGCCTTTATCTGCGATTGACGAATACGGTGTTTTAACTCCGTCAACCATGCTTTATAATCATTATCCGTCTTAATCAATTTACTCATTAAATACTACTGTGCTATTTTCAAACAAAGGTAACAAGAATATTTAAGAATTCCCCCATACGGGGGAAAATAAACTTCAGCTTGCCTTATGTATATACAGCAGATCCTCAATCAGCAGATTGAGTTCGGACTCGCTGATACAACCATCGTGGTAGTGGAAGTAATGGCTGAGGATGATGCGCACCTGGCGTACCTGGCACTCGGAAGTACAGCCATGCCAGTGCCCCACTCCGCTATTCAGCGCACGGCGGATGACGCCCACGTACGGAGTGATGAGTGCACGCACATCATCCCCCGGACGGAGCTGTATCTTCTCTTCGGGCATGATGACGGTAACCTCGGGATGATGCGCACGCACCACGCGCATGACTTCAGTCCAACGAAAACCTCTGGCTATTACATCGCGGACTTCTTTTTTTTTGAACCGGTTCCTTTCTCTAATGTCTGACAGACATTCTTCTTTAAATTCTTCATAAAAATAAATTGGTTTAATTAATAAAAAAATAATGATTCATACTATATGAATCTCTTTTCCTATTTGTTTTCGGATTAGAAATCATAATACTCAAATAAAACCGCTTTTTAAAGTATCGCTCACTACCTTGTCTCTTGAACAAAGCAATATACTCCGGTTTGCTACCCACTCCTGCAAGCAGATAGCGGAGGACCTACCTCCATCTCTAATGTAGTTACGCACCCATACATACAAACGCTGCGTGCTCACGGCACACTTAAAAAGCTAACAGGGGACGGACACGATAGGCACCGCTGTACTTATAGTAAATGCCCTCATAGCCACTGCTGAAGTACACGTAATACGCGTAGTCGCTGTACGGGAAGCGGTTGTACTCCGTACTCGACCAGTAGTAGGCGCTACCGAGGGTTGTTCCACCAACTTTACCAAGTTGACCATCCAACATATCTCGTCCTTTCGTTTCACTGTCATAGCCTTGTCCCCAACACACATATTCCAATTCACGATGGGAAGGCCAGTACCAATCACTACTATTAGAGGGGGCGGAATGCAACTTCTTGAAGTTCTCCAAAGCGTAAATGGGCTTAATCCTTTTCTGACTGGTTTGTCCGTAATCTGTCCTTTCTCCTGTATAGTTCACTACGTAATCATTGTACTTCTGCAAAGCAATGGTATTGATGTAACCCTGCATCTTATCAGCTGCCTGAAAATTATATCCTGAAGGCATATCATTCCCCCAAGCGTTGCTTAGCTGGTCTTTCACAAACTCATAACTGCCATACGTCCAATACATATCAGGATTCCCGTTATCCGGGTCAGCCAAATTCCACAAAGAAACGACCAAACCGTGAGTACCGCTGGATAATTTACTGTCCAACAGGTTGTAGTTGTCGCCCGCAATGTTGCCTAACCAATACACGATGCCAAGGCAATCCGTACCCTCGGGAAGGGCGGTGGCTTCGCCGGGTATCAGATAGCCGGTAGTAGTACCGTCAGTATTTTCAGCGCTGCAATAGAAATCACCAATCCGGGCTTTATCGAGGCTGTATGCTCCGGCACTTATCTTTTGGGTGGAACTGTACCTGGTATTAACTGGTGCAGGCGTAGGAGAAGAGGGTACTGTAAGCTCTTTACCGTAAGTTTCATCCCCTAAGGTAAAGAAACAACGCACGCTGCCTGTAAAGCTGGAAGAAAGGATGTATCGGTAACTACCGTCTTCTGCCGCATAGGGATAGAAGATTTTATCGTCCATAATGAAGTTCACATCGGAGATGGCAAGGGAAGGAGAACCAAAATTAGTACTCTTCCCGTCATCCAATGTATAATGCACTTCCGGCAAAATGGAGATGGAGTTGTAGGCATGGGTCAGGGTGGCGGAAAGTTTCTTCTGAGGATTGCCGCTACCCGAAGTCCATGTCATCAAGTCGGAAGCACGGTAATTGTCTTCTGATTGCTGGTCTTCCTTAGGAGTGAATTTACTCTTCAACCCTCTTTCGCCATCAATGGAGGTGACATTGTCGGCATCGGCACTATACGGGTAATAGACGATATAAGTGACATTCGTGGCTTTATTGTCATGATAATACACGCTTTTACCGCTGTTTTCATTGGCATCGAAAGACCAGCTTGTACCGTTGTATAGATAAGGAAGGTTGTTGCCTTTCAATTCACTGCCTTCCAGCACGATAACGCCTACACGGTCGCCGTTCTCGAAAGTGATGGTTGCGCCGTTGTCTGCGGCGCGGGTATCGGGAGCATCGCCGTACGTCACAAAGTCACTGGCACTGACGCTCAACTCCAAAGCACTGCAAGGCTGCTGTTCTGTAGTTGTAAGCTCTTCGTCGCTGCTGCAAGCGCAGAGCAGGGCGAGGAAGAGAAAGAGAAATATGGATTTCGTTTTCATCGTTGATACGGAGTTTAAAAGGTTAATATGGCACGGGCATAGCAAGGCCTTAGATAAGTTTCGCCTTTGGAGTATGCCGTTTTAGTGCCACTACCCATCTCGATGTACCAGGCATCATACCCATTATTGGTCAACTCGGAACTTGTCCAATACCTGCCGTCGTTGTCTGTTTTGAAGGCACTGCCACCCGCTGTTGTAAGCGAAGTGCTGATAGAGCTAAGCGCACTCTGCACATCGCTAAGCTGTGCCAAAGAAGGAAGATACCAGCCGCTGGACAAGTCGGGAGCCGCAACGTGATAAGTTACAACGGAACTGAATGCCTGATAATAATTCCAGTCCGTTCCATTCGAGTAAGTATCGATGATGGTTTTGGTATCGGAATAGCCGGTATAGGCGGTAACATTTTCATTATCAACATTGTCTATCGGAGTTTCAGTCCCTCTTTTGCCCCAACTACCTGCGGTGGAAAGGGCATCGGTCAAGGCTACCACATAGCCGTGAATGTCTCCTCCCGTCAAAAATTTGCCATAATTGTCCAAAGCATCATTGCCACCCCCATTGCCCACCTTGAACACGATGCCGATGCAGTTCTTGGAGTTATCCCGGGCTGCACCAGCAGACCAGCTCCCGTCGGAATAATAATAATCGCCTACCTGAGGGGAAGCAGAAGTCAGGGAAGAAGCCGCAATGGTTTCCACGGACGTCTGCAACCGGAGGTCGGAGTGAATATCGTAGAAGGTATAAGTATAGGTGCGGGAAGCGGCAGTGTAGCTCATTTTCTGCTTGCAGATGCCGGAAGTTACTTTGGTCAGAAACTTCTTCAGGCGGTAGCCATCAGAGGCGGAAAGCGAGATGTTGATTTCGTTGCTGGTGGTACTATATACACCATCAGAAATTGTCAGAGTTCCGTCGTTTGCATCCGTCACTGCATAACCTGAGGTATTTGTCGGTGCAGTGAAGTCTGCCAAGTGTATCTTGAAGGTGGCACTTTCTGCGTCACCATTTTGTGCATCATCCGTCCACGAAGCGGAAACCTGTTCTACTTGCAAGCCCTCTTTCTTCACGGTGATGTTATAGGTATATTGCTGTCCGGCGCTGAGAGTGGCATCAGCGTCAGGGGTATAGAAGTATTCACGTTCAACGCCACTGTTAGTAATGGATACTTTGATGAAGGACGTTTTCGCTTTTAGCTGTTGCGGAACAAGCAGGGCTTGCACGCTCTTCTGATAGCCGGAGGCGGCGGAGGATAGTACATTGGGGGCAATGGTGGCGTTGCCGGAGGTGACTTGCGCCACTGTGCCGTCATCAGCAATCGTTCCCGAAGCGGTTGCCTGGCTGACAATGCTGACGGTGGCACCGCTTACTTCGTCCGCTGTAACCGTTGCATTACTATCTTCGTTTTTCAAGTTGACAATAACCTTGACGGGCAGGTGCTTGAATTTAAGTTCAGAACTGCTGCCGCCACTTTGAAAGGTGATGTCCTGCGGGGCGGCATACAGGAAGTCGCTCGTTTGATAGCCGGTGCTGCTTTGGTTTGTCTGCACGTTGAAGGTGGCGGGCTTTGTGGCTGTATAAGTGGAGGAGTACCATGCCGAAACGTTCATAGTCCGGTTAGTCCAGTAAAAAGGTTCTTTATCACTTTCTACGGTCAGGCTTCCACCGGATGCAGCTATGTATTTCTTTGGCTCACCGTCGCTGCCTATCTGTATGGCTACTTCTTCGTTGCCCGTCCAGGTATTGTCCGTTGTGGCACGGGTGGCGGTCAACCCGTCCACGGCAGCGGTGAATGTCATCGGGTATTTCCCGTCGGGCAGGCGGTTGTCGTTGTCGGCATCGTCCGTACATCCTGCGGCGGCAAGCATCATCAGCATCACCATGAACATCCCCGCTGTAGGGCGGTGGTGCATTGTCTGCCGGAGAGACCGGAATAAATTGTTATAGTTCATATCGCTTATAATTTTTATTGTTTCTACAATGTCGTTATAAGCGTTCGGAATGAAAGGAGAGGTATTGGAGGAGACTAATTCGTAAAACGGAATCTCCAACACAATCTTTCAAAGAACGCTTTTGTTTTCAATATCTTACGTTGTGCGCCACCGACCACAGCGACGTGGTCAGTGCTACCCCTGAAAGGCAGCTCACTCCGGACTTACGCACACAAGTGTCCGACGGTGGCTGAGGTTATTAAGTTTTAATCCATTACGGCGGTACCGTCCTTGGTAGTTACCGGCGTCCATTCATTGATTGCAGAAGTAACCGTCAGTCCGGTAAGATCTACGGTGATGTTAAAGGTATAGATGCTGCCGGCGGCCAAATCCAAATTCGCTTCATCCTTAGGAATGGTATAATAGAATGCACCGCTGCCACCGGCTAAAGTTACTTTCAGGAACTTTGTGCCCATGGTATAAGTCTGGGGAGCGATGATAGCACCGTATTGTCCCAATGTTACATTGGCGCTTTTGGCAGGTGTACCGGCAGTAGTTACAGCACCTGTTTTCCGGTTGAACTTGACGGCACGTTTCGGGGTTACAATTTCTACAGTTGCATTAGTGATGTCGGGGCTTCCGGCACCGGCAGTCAGGTTACACACCACTTTCACCAGTTTATGGTCGAAGGTAAGGTTATGCGCATCCTTGCTGCGGGCATAAGTAGCCGTAGTGCAGTAGAGCAAGTCGGACTTGAAGTAATTGGCAGCCGTGGATTGGACGGTTTCTACTGTGAAGTCGTACTCGTCGGCATCCGTTCTGCTATCATAAGGGTGATAGGCGGAAATCTGCACACCGTTTCCGCTTTGAGGATAATACATGGTGGTGGAGTAATTGCTGAACTTTCCTGCACCGTCGGCGGTGGCGGAGACGTTGGTATATCCGTTGTAATCGGTTTCACCCGAAACGCCGGTCACGTAGACGCCTATCTGTTCGTCCTCTGCAATCTGCTTGTCGGGCACGGCAGCAGTGTTGGCACGTGTCTGCACCACCAGGCCACTACTCAGGCGGATCTCACCGTTCCAGTTATCCAGTTCGTTCTCGTCGTTGCTGCAACCTGCCAGCAGTAGCGTGGCGGCAGCCATTGTCATAAATAATCTTGTTTTCATCTTTATGGTTTTTAATTAAATTGTTATCATTCTGTCATTGGGCACTGCCCGATTCGCCGCTGCCGTTACCCGGCGCCCAGTCGGTCACGGTGGAAGTCACTTCGAGGTCGGTCTTACCGATGGTGATGGTATACAGGTATTTGCTGCCTGCAACGAACCGCCGGGACAACGGGGCGTCTTTTACGGCCCATGTCAGAGGCGTACCGCCGTCGCTTAACGTAAAGGTCAGCAGCATGTCGGCGGTATCAGCGGCAGGCAGTACAATGCCTTCGGCGCTTGCTCCGTCAGCGGCAGTCTTCAGGGGGATGGCGGTAGCAGCGACATCCGTATCAACGGTTACGTCGTCCCTCTTCAGCACGTCATACGTCGCTTGAGTGCGCTGGTTGGTGAGCGTCACTTTCAACCCTTGCAGGTTGCTGCTGCTCATCCCTGCGGCAGGCCGGATGGTGAGTACCAGCTTCACCAGTTTGTGGGTGAACCGGAATGTTACCTCCGGGTCGCTCTTGTCCTTGCCCGTCACTTTGGCGGCGCCCATCAGGTCGATGGCTTGCTGCGGGTCCTGGGTGGCTACGTCCACACGGTACGTGGTGCTCCCCCTCGGGATGTCCTGCCAGGGATAGTAAGCGATGAAGTCCCTTGCATCACCACTTGCGGGAAAGTAGATGGTCTGTCCGTCGGCGGCAGAGAAGCTGCCGGTCGCCTGTTTATCGGCGGCAGTGGTGTAGCGGTTGTTTTCACTCTCAGCCGTTTCGCCGTTCAGCATGTAGATACCGATGGCATCGCCCGTCTCCCACTTGTCATCGTAGGCACGCGTCTGCACATGGATGCCGCTATTCACTTGCAGGGGTACTCGTCCGTCGTGGTCCGGTACTGTAGTTTCGCCGTCGCCCGTGCATCCTGCCAGTAAGGCAGCAGATACACAAATACATAATAACTGTCTTTTCATATCATTTATTCTATTTGATTTTTAACTTTTCATTCTCAATGAATTCCCACTTCCCCATTGTCTATCACATTCCAGCCCGTGATAGTGGCACTCATGCCTGCTGCTGTGGGCAGTTCCAACGTGGCATCCAGTTCCAAAGGCTCCATATCGCTGCCGAAATTCTTCAGCATATCCGTCAGGTCGGTGGTGATGGTCTGCACAGATCCGTCGTGCAAGGTAACGTCGATCGTCAGTATCTGCTTTTCTGCGGTCACCACTCCCAGCAGGCACAGGGTAGTTTTGAGCTGCGATTGTCCTGCGGCGCGTGTTCCGCTGCCGTCTGTTTGGAGAGTGAATGTTGGGATGACGGTTTTTCCTTCGGTGGACGTGATGGCTCCGGTGGTCAAATCTATGGTAGAGGCGATGCCCGTCAGAGTGGCGGCAGTATGGGCGATACGTTGTTCGTCACCGGGCTTCAACTGCAGCGACAACGCCAGGCGGCGGATGTATTGCTGCATCGGTACGGTTACTTTCAGCGTATCGTCTTTCACGATTTCCAGTTTACGGGAGGCAGAGAACAAGTAGCCGGGCAAGGGTTCCAGCATGCCGTCCGACAGTGTGTTTACCGTGGCGGTGTTTCCGCTGATAGTGATTCCTTCGGCTTGATGATAGACCAGAAGTTCTTGTTCGCCGGGAAGGAACAGCGCATGGAAAGCGTTCGTTACTCCGCTGACGGTCTGCTCTTGTGCACCAATGCGCAGGATGTAGTTATCCGGTAGTACAGCATCCGACGAGCGGGCGTTCCAGTCGGTAGTGACCACAACCGCGCCTTCGTCGGGATGCGGCGTGTTGGAAGGATCGTCCTTTGAACAACTGCTTAATGAATGGGATACGACTGCAAATAGTAGCAATTTTATAACTTTATTCATGTCGTGACGGTTTTTAATATTACTTACCAAGTAACGGAACACCACCTCCCGATGCAAGAAGAAAAAAGCGTTTTTCTTCCGATTATTTAGTTGCAAAAGACTCTTTATAGATCAGTAAAGGGAATAAAAGGACAAGCCGTTTTCGAGACATCAAAAATGGAGTAAGACTTTGTGTGTTTTTCAGAACCCGTAGTCTGTGCAATATGTATTTTATCGGTTAATGTGTTGTCAAATAGATGAATTTTAAAGAATAAATACAAATGGTTAGTATTTTGTTTGGATAAATAAAAGATTATTTTCAACTTTGTGCACTATAACCTTCCGTTACTTGGTAAGTAATTCCACCCCTCTTTTAAAGTCCCGTACTGCTGCTTTTATGCTGC